>Ga0307981_1001957_pt1 | contig 17446 bp, 16 predicted proteins | sample OrgLakmetagen987_FD_201849 | JGI IMG/M metagenome (GOLD analysis project Ga0307981, IMG submission 201849) | Saline water microbial communities from Organic Lake, Antarctica - #987 | ecosystem: Environmental > Aquatic > Non-marine Saline and Alkaline > Saline | place: Antarctica: Organic Lake... | reverse complement strand
GACGACCGCCGACCGCCGACCATGAGGTCAATATTATCTTTCTGCTGACTGCTCTCTGTGGATGTGTACAAGAGACAGGAACGGGAGGAATAGCACCTTAACGTGAACGATTACGAAAGCCTATAGTCTATCTATCCTACTAGGCCAAGCATGCGATTTAGTAGCAAAGTTTTACTCTGGTGGACGGCTTTGACGCTCTTGGCGTCGAGCACGGCTTTTGATCTCTCTCCAGCAACGAAATCCACGCCTTTCAGGCGCCATGGCGTGTCGGTGCTCTACGTGTTACCATCTGGCTCGGGATCTACCTCATCTTGGACTCCTCCACCAAACTGGAAGTTTACTGGGTTCCGTCGCAAGCATTCTACCAGCTCAAGCAGTACCCAAGTCCAGGGCGCGAACGATTCGGGCGGTGCGCTCATGCCCGACGGCGGTCTCTCACCCTGCATCATTAAAGTGATTGGAGTCGGAGGCGGTGGCTGCAATGCTGTTGATCGCATGTTGGATACAGAAGTGGGTGGGGTGGAATTCTGGGCTCTCAACACGGACGCTCAAGCCTTGGGACGATCCAAAGCCAAGGGCGCCAAGATCCTTAATATTGGTGCCGCCGTGACGCGTGGACTCGGAGCTGGTGGTAATCCTGAAATCGGACGCTTGGCGGCAGAAGAGAGTCGCAAGGAGATTGCGGCCATGGTTACGGGGACGGACTTGTGCTTTGTAACTTCTGGTATGGGTGGTGGAACAGGAAGCGGAGCTGCCCCTGTCGTGGCCGAGGTCGCGAAAGAGGAAGGCTGCTTGACGGTGGGGATTGTTACCAAGCCGTTTGCCTTTGAGGGAAAGCGAAGGATGAAGCAAGCGCTTGGCGCCATTGAACGTATGCGAGAGAATGTCGACACTGTTATTGTGGTGTCCAACGACCGACTTCTTGAAATCATTCCTGACGACACGCCCATGGAACGGGCGTTTGCCGTGGCGGACGATATTCTGCGGCAGGGTGTCGTGGGTATTTCGGATATCATCGTCAAGCCTGGATTGATCAATGTAGATTTTGCAGATGTCCGAGCGATCATGAGTGGTGCCGGAACCGCCTTGATGGGGATTGGTATTGGTGCCGGCAAGACGGCCGCGGAGGACGCAGCTGCAGCAGCTATCTCGAGCCCGTTGCTCGATTCGACGATCGAGAATGCCAAAGGTGTCGTCTTTAATATCAGCGGCGGTATCAACTTGTCGTTGAATGAAGTGAATCAAGCTGCCAAGCTTATTTACTCCACTGTCGCAGAGGATGCCAATGTCATTTTTGGCGCGCTCGTTGACGAAACTTTGGAAGACAACATTTCGATCACGGTGCTGGCCACTGGATTTACCGAGAAAGGCCGTGAGGAGGAAATGATTGTCATGAAAGAGAAGGAAGCACCGCCGGTGGCCTTCGACGCCATGCGCACGGGAAAAACGAAGAAGCGAAATGAAGATGCCGAGCCCGTCCGTGCAGTGGTACCACCCTCCAACGACGACAAGATTCCCGATTTCTTGAAGAATCTCAAGAAGCGACGATGAATGACGAGTGGTATGGAAGAGAGACGCATGTTTCTGCGTACGAACGCGAGTATGGCAGTCCATTGGTCGCAAACGGGGCGGATTTGATTAGTAAGGCCGCTTGAGGGAACTATATACGTGACCTCGGTATTCTTCTAAATGGTCCATCTACATTCTTTACCACATTGTTTGTATTATGCATGCAATATTCAAACGGGGATATCCTCCATCTCCCTGGTCCTCTATCTGTGAAAAGTGGATTATTCACCGGGATCCATATGATTGACGTACATGCGCCATGGTCATGGTCGGCCTTGAAACTAAAAAAATAACTTTCGACGTTTCAAAGTGGCGTAACGAAGTCGTAGCGGAATTGTAACGGTAGCTTTACTATCATTTAACTAGCGAGCGTGACTATTTCGTGACGATTTTTCGTTCGCTGGCATTTTTGTGGCTCGCCGCTCGCTTGCATCGATATGCGTACCGTACTATGCATAGCTGCTTTGAAATGGTGAAATGTTCTTTGGCTTCGCTAGCTATGTAGCTACGTAGCTATGTATGATAGCTTCCCCAGTGCGGCCGCCCACCGCGCGTGGGCAAGAAAGGCGCGAAATTAACTTTCTCAACGGTTCCATACCGCGCGCGCTTCCCCCCAAAAGACCGGCGGGTCATTTGGAACTCAAGTCGAACCAACCAACAAACCAACAGCGGTAAGAGTTGGAGGCGGTTTCGTTGTTTCGTGGCCTTGCGTCGTCTATTCCATCACTCGTGCTTTGATTTAGTCTATTCACACTACTCCCAAGCACCAACCTCTCTTTTACTTCTCCAACACGAACGATTCATCATGGCTGATACCAAACTCCGCTGCGCTCTCGTCTACCGCCTCGAGGCAGGTACGACCGTGCCCTTGGCGAAATACGATCATGCGGGACAGTACGAGTCCCACGGTGGCGCCGCCACGGACGAATCGTCGCTCTACGGAGGAAGGGATAAGACCTTTGCCGAGGCCGTCGCCAAGGTCATTGAGAACGATCCTCCGGGCGGTTTGGCAGAGGCTGGATCTATCGGTGGCTTCAAGGTGGTCCAGTCCGACTCGCATCAAGTTGTGTACGGAGCCGATTCGGAAGGCATTTGTGAGTATTCAAGTGTTAGTGCGCTGCTGTGCGTGGATGATGGATGATGGGGTTGGAGCGCTTATAATCGTAACGTTTACCCCGTACGACTGGACTCGGTGTTCTCACTCATATCATTACCTTCCCCCTCATACATGTCTACAGGCTTTGGTGTCATTACCGGACTCGGATACCCTTCTCGTGTGGCCATTCAAATGTTGCAGGAGCTCTACACGGATTTCATGGCCAAGTTTGCCGCCGATACCAAGACTGCTGGCAGTGACGCTCTCTCTAGAAAGGGGAAGAAGACTCTGAGCGATATCTGCGACAAGTTCGATGATCTGGCAAAGGTCGACAAGTCCGCGGCACTCTTGGGGAAGGTCGACCAGGTCAAGTCCACCATGCAAGGAAACATTGCCGATATGCTCAAGAATACCGAACAGGCCGATTCCTTGGCTGAAAAGTCAGACCAGTTGAACGAACAGGCATCCGTCTTTAAGAAGAAGAGTGGAGATCTTAGGAAGCAGATGGCTTGGAAGAATCTCAAGATGACTCTTTTGCTCGGCGGAGTTGTTGCTATCATTTTGATTATCATTCTCGTTCCGCTCATTAAACGAATGTAACTACCTATAGTTGAGCAGTACAGCAATTGGAGCTCGCTTGCTACGCTGTTGCTTGGTAGAGGATATATTCTTGTGTCGGCTTATTTTATAGCTTCCGTTTCCTATTTACTTTTGATTGCTAGTCTAGACTTATTCGATACATCAATACTATTTTGCGCCCGCTTCGACCTACCGGTCATACCAGCGGATCCATAAGACTATGGAAAAAGCCAACCTAGACTTATCATTCGTTTGTTAAAACTTGGCTGCAGGTCGTGTCTGCTTGGCGCGCTTGGACAGCGGCTGAATGATCTTGCCGGGTCGAGTCATAATCTCGGGGCGTGTCATGTCCTTGAAACTCTTGGACACATTCCACTCGCGTCCGACGCCTCCAGCCATGGCACGTTCGTACTCTTCACGGGATGTGAACGGATGGGGAACCTGCGATACCATAAAGCTGTCGGCAAGCTTCTTGACACGCTTCTCACTCATAATTACGTGCGGCTTCTTGGCGTCGTCGCGCTTGCGCTTGGTCAGCTTCTTCTCGGGGGCCTGCAAGCGTTTCGGAAGCTTTCGTGGTGGTCTGGGTAATGGAGCACCAGTACCAGTCCACGATCCCCAGCCCGATACCGTATCCATGGCCTTTTCCTTCCTTTTCTTTCGCGTCGGATCTTCTTCTTGCTCTTCAATCCCTTCCTTTTCCTTGGCAAATTCTTCGTCGACTTCCTTTTCGGATGGAGTAACAAAGGCTTTGCGTACGAGCTCTTCTTGTGTCAGCATGGTGATCCTCTTTTCCATGGGAGCAGTCTCCGTCTCGGAAGTTTCCGCCACTTGCTTGATTCTCGCCACCGGTGCAGTGGCATCCAATGGTCCGTCCAAGAGGTCCACCGCACTCTGTACATCAACAATGCCAGTCTTGCTTACTCGAGGCGTCTTGCTTCGCTGAGTGGCGCCTCCAGCACTATCCGGGACACCCGAAGCAGCTAGCCATGGGTTGGACTGGTCTGTGCTGGTGCTGGTCGGGGCCGGGTTCGTCTTTCCTTGTTTCCTTGGCGACGAAGTAGTCTTTACAGATTGCGTCTCCTTTGCACCGTCGTTGGTACCCGACTGGATCGCCATGGTTGCACTGTGCTCGCTTACAGCGCCAACACGGGTAGAAGTTTTTGAGTTGCGAGTATCAGTGCCGTCAAGTCCCAAGTCAATGTCGATGCCTCCATTGACAGCAATGGAATTCGAGTTCCCGAACCGGAGGGACGACGCAACCAGTTCTCCTTCGTTCAGCACGTGCTTCATTTCCTCCTTGGAAGCAATCTTTGCCTTTTTACTGCGTTTGGGTGCATCATCGACGTCGTCGTCTTCGCTACCACTGCCATTCGAGTCAAAGTCACCACCTCCTTCATTCGCTTCAAGCTCCATCAAGAGTTCTCGGGCCTCTTCTTTCGCCTTTTCGCGTTGTTTTTCGATACCTTTCTGCATGAACGAGAGCTGAAACAAGCCCTTTCTCTGAGCAGGATGATCGTTGCTGCTTTCGGTATCAGCCAACACCTTGCGGGCTGTTTCCACCAAATCTTCGTCCGAATCGTCATCTTCGTCCTCACCAGCTTTAGTTGCCTGCATTCTCAGCAAGAGATCATCACCACGCTTGAGCTGCGCCGACAGCGCACGTCTGGTATCCACATCCACATTCTTGCCTCGCTTGAGAATTCGCTTGGCCCATTTACTTGTATTCTTGTGTGCCAATGTCATGCGCTCTTGCATGCGTTCCACTTCCTCCTTTTCGAGTAGTTCTCTGGCGAGATCGGGGTCTTCTCCGGCCTCGGCCTCTTTTTGACGCTCCTTTTGCTTCTTACGGATACGACGGTACTTTCTAGACTTGATCTTTTTCATGTGGTGCCGCTTTTGCTCGTGGTAGAACATGAGGGCTCTCATCTTGGCCAATTGACCGCGTCGCTTCTTATATTCTTCCATTGTGATTTGGTTCGACCCAAGGTCGTCTTGCAAGGCTGCTTCCTCCGCTTTGAGCATTGCCTCTTCGTCTTCTTGACCAGCTTCAGTCAATGCAGCATGGATCTGCTTTTCAAAGTCTGTCGTCGGGACAAACTTTTCCACCAGAACTTCTCGAGTTACTTCCATTCGTTCCTTCGGACGAAGGTCGAGAGTCTCCGCCTGCCGATTCTCTTGAACAGCATGGATCCAACGAGATACTTCCTTTGACTGGTCATTATAGTGTACCTTTCGCTGGGCACGAGCGGATACAGTGCGGCCCAACGGAGCTGCAGTGGTTTGTCCTTCGGCTACCTTTCTCATGGTCTTTTGAATGACACCAAATCCTTTGGTATCCTCGATTCCCTCCATGAGTGAGTCCAATGTGAGACCTGCCGTGGGAACAACTGAAGAAGCGAACTCCGATTCTTTGATATGGCTAGCAATACCAGAAGTTTTCCGCTCTTTTCCGCTCTTGTCGTCGTTGCCGTCCATCTTGTCCAACAAGCCGAGCATGTACTGCCCGCCGTCTCCCTCGTCGGAATCGTCGTCGTCCGAAGCAATACCATCATCGCTATCAGCATCAGAGTTTTCCTCCGAGCCGCTGTCTACTTCTGAATCATCGTTATCATTATCGATGTCGCTTTCGTCTTTGCTACTACCCTTGGAACCTTTGCTACCCTTGCCAAACTGTTCGAAAAAACTTCCGTACTTGCGCTCGTCCTCCGAGTTGAAGGCCTCATCTTCTGGGATTTCTTCATCTTCTTCAGAATCGTCGGCGACGTGGTCAACCACCTCGGGCTTTTTCGACTTTCCCATGGTGAGTCTCTTGGGTATTTAACTGCTGCTCACTGGAACGGGTACGTATTACTGTTGTTGGTTGCAGCTGTGGTCTCTTTGTTACGGAATAGCCAAGCAAACGACGGGGTTCGAACGCTTTGCCATTTCAAAGAAAACGGGGTCAACTTTCCCTTGGTTGGAGGGAACTTTGGCTGATAACCCCCAAAACTACTTAGCGCTTGCCACGTTGCAAAATATCTTTGGAACGAAATGTCTAAAATGCTAAAATGCCTGCGAATGTCTCCTGTCTGGCACTAACTGCAACACAACAATGGGCATACGTCGTACAGTATCTACCAGGTACCTACTGTAGTTCAGGTGGTGAAGAGACAGATCGACGCGGACAGTAACAATCATGTCACACTCTTCCGCGGCGCGCACCAACTTGAGTAGTCAAAAGGTGAACATCCATCGGAACCATGAAGTAGGACGCGGTAGCTTTCGCATTGCTTACATGGGAACATACGTCGGAGGCTTGCGCAACCAACAGGACGCCGTGTGCAAGTGCTTTCAGTCGAAATTCAGTCGAAATTCAGTAGCCTGGAGAAAGATTTCTTTGCGAGTGACTTTCAGATAGCCGATAAAGCCATAGAGTACGCGGCACAGTGGAATGTCTTCTGTCAAGCAGGAAAAGAGATTCTCATGACGCGTGGATACGTAACGACGACTCGAGATGGCACGAGCTATCTGGTCGAGCCAATGATTCGTTACTTTGAAAAATTCACGTCCAATAATGGATGGATTGCTGACGAAAAAGACGTTGGCTGGGCCGTTCTCGCTCTCGAAGCATTTTCGCATTACACGTACCATAGATCGGGAGGAAGTCTCATTGTCTGCGACTTGCAAGGGCGACATCTGGACAACACGCGATACAGAAGGGGCGGCAACAGCAAGACTCGCTTCGAGTTGACCGATCCGGCCATTTGCTCGCGCCATCGAGGATACGGGCCGACGGACTTGGGTGAAAAGGGAATTGAGTCATTTTTTGCTAATCACGTCTGTAACAGGTTTTGTCACAATGGCGGTACATGGGCCAGTCCACGTACACAACGCCGTTGGTTCGAGGCATCCCAAGGTACAAGCATGCTAAGATCCACGATGACACATCTGCTTGACGTGAACAATCGAGTGACATTCACCATTGATCTGGATACGATTGACGACAGCGATGGCTCGGGCGATTACTGAGTATTTATGTTGCCAAGGCAGGGTCGCTTGTACGGGTTGGAAACATTCGAGTCTCGATATAACACTTTCTATAACATTGTTTACAGTAGCAAATATCACGTCTATATTATCTCTCATCACTTGTCATTGGTTACACTGTGTCGGCCTCGGCCGAGTGCCACCCAATCAATACCGTCGTCCTCCGTTTTATCGGCGTTGGTAGCAGGCGTAGCCTGCACATTGAACTTCTCGAGCCGGTTGGCAACAGCAGCGGGTACAAGTGCTCGGACGTACGTTCCGTTTGCTCTATAATCCACCACTTCGACGTTACCTTGCTCGTGGATCACATTTAGTTCATCGCCATGCGAGTAGGGGATTTCAACTTCAATGGCCACCAACAGGTCGGCCAAAGATTCTTCCAGCACTGCCACAAAGTCCTGCATGCCTTCACCCAGTAGCGACGAAACGGCAACAGTGTTTTCCGTCATGGCTGCTGTGTATCGTACCTGCTCAGCTTCCTCTGGATCCAGGAGATCTATCTTGTTGAGCACTCGAACTATTGGCTTGTCGGCTGCCCCGATATCCGTGAGAACAGACATGACGGATCGTTCCTGCTTCTCCCACATTGGATTGGACACGTCAATCACGTGAATCAAAATGTCGGCTTCCAGGACCTCTTCCAATGTTGCGCGAAAGGCAGCAACCAGTTGCGTCGGTAGCTTTTGAATGAAGCCTACTGTATCCGTTAACAACACTTCTGGGTGAGTTTTGTAGCCGGGTAGTTTGACCTTGCGCGTCGTAGGGTCCAGCGTAGCAAACAACATGGGATGAGCCATGACACCGGCTCGAGTAAGAAAGTTCAAGAGCGTCGATTTACCCGCATTGGTATAACCGACCAGTGATAGAATGGGCAAGCCCGTTCGCTCACGCCCGCGACGATGTATGGTACGCTGCTTTTGGACATCGTCAATCTTTTGCTTGAGCACAATGATTCGATCTCGCAACAAACGCTTGTCAATCTCCAACTGCGATTCTCCCGGTCCGCGAAGACCAACTCCTCCGGCTCCCGACTGTCGCTCGAGATGCGTCCACATTTTTGTCAAGCGGGGTTTGCGATACTCGTGCAGGGCCAAGTCGACTTGCAGTTTTCCTTCTCTCGTCTTGGCGTGCTTGGCAAAAATGTCGAGAATCAATGCCGTTCGATCAATAACCTTGATATCACCCTCTTGCACGAGAAAATCATTCTGCAAGAGATTCTTGTTAAAGGCATTCTCCAAAGCCTTTTGCTGTCCCGGGGACAGTTCCGCGTCAAAGACCACCGTGCAACTGCCCTTTATTTTCATGAGATCCATGGCTTCCGTTACTTTTCCCGATCCAATGTAGGTTTTGGGATTAACCTCGTGCAGTCGCTGCGTAATCTCACCAACCAGTTCCAAGCCGGACGTTTTGATGAGCTCTCGCATTTCCGTCATGCTCTCCTCCAGGGTAAAATAGACCCCATCGTCGTTTTTCTTTCTGTTGTTGTTGGGGTGCACTCCTACTGGAGGAGTCAGTGGCGGCGGTGGCGGTGCGTAGGCTCCCAAGGGTATGTCGGGAGAGACGCCCACGGCAGCGGCCGCGGCAACGGCCGCGCTGCGGTTGTCGCGTCGCTTGGCGTTCACGTCTTCGACGCCCACCAAGATGCAGGTTTCAATCTTGCGCTTGATACCAAACTCATCCACGTAGAGGCGATCTTCCTGTTCTTCGAGCATGTCGGCTTGATCGCGTGTAAACTCTTCCGTGGGTACTTGTCCCATCAAGATATCATCATTGCCTTCTTCTTTGTTATCCTCGTTGTCGTTATCCTCGCCATCGAGAGAGTCCACGTCAAAGAACAAAGATGACTCCAGCGTGTCGCCCGTGTCTTGGTCCGTGGGTATCAACGGAGTGGGCAATTCCTGCTCGTGTTCTTGTTCTTCATTGGGATCATTGGATGCGAATGAGCAAGTCGATAATCGGCATCCTTTTGGTGCCTGTCTCGCAAAGCATAATACCGTTGTTGCTCGTCTCGATGAAGCAGTGGAAAATGCGAGCGTTTCCGTCGCCGCCACCAGACACAAGACTACGAAAAGGCAGAGCTTAAGACGAAGACTATGGTCTAATCTCCTCCTCTGGTTGGGACTGCGAATGATGGTGGGCTTTGACATTAGCATCCTCTCGTGCCTAACGGTAATACAGTAGTCAATGGGCATGCAACAACAAAGAATGTGACAGAGGCGTGCTGATGTACATGTGATGGGTACGATCGAATATATATCGAATGAATTAATCGAAAGAGTTAAAAATAACGAGCTCTTTGGATTGATTCTGACGGCTCTTTGAAAGGGCAACAAATAATAATGAGCGCGAAACCAAAGCTGTTTCAGAGACCTAGAGACGACGACGATGGGAACGCGAACGCCGCGTTCCGCGTTCCACTCGTATCGTGCCGCCGCGGTTCCGATGTTCGGATTGTTGTTGTTTACCTCACTGTCACTGCCCTTGGCTACGACTCATGCCAAAGCACGATTAACGATAGACAGATAGACAGAGGGACGGTAGACAGGAGTTCCCTCCAAAGTCGAAGGGAGAGCAACGCGCTACTCTGCTAGATAGACATTGTATGGCTTCGACCACCACCACGCCCGTGGCTGCTACTGCTGCTACTGCTACTGCGACCATGACGCCGTCAGAGCCTTCCCATACGGTACCACCGTCGAAACAAGACGAAGGCGTGCTAATGGATGTTTTGCAAGAGCTGGATCGCGAGCGGACCAAGCGCGCGGAACTGGAAGCCAAGATTCGGCAATTGGAACAAGCCGCTGCTGCCGTTACTCAAAAGTCTCGGACTCTTCCACCGCAAGCTACTGAAACGGATGCCGATCCTTCTCGGCAGGCATTATTTTTGGCCATGGAAGCTCAGCTGGAAGGATTTCGGCAGCTCGTGGACGCCATGACGGTCGGGAAACCAGCCATTGCGGCTGCCGCAGCGGCCGCCGAGCAAAAGTCGTCGGCATTGGCGTCGGCATCCAACAATCGCCGTACCACCAATAATATCACTAACAGTAGAGACACTACAACCAAGACGCTAGCGTTGCACGTGGTGCGCTTGCTGGAGGTAATGCCCTGGGATCCGCGTGCCAATGCACACATTTTTGCTCGAGAACAGGTTTATGAATGGCAAATCTACGACCGGCGAGAAGGCGTCTGGAGGGCCAAACTGCAGTACTTTCCAGCCGTCTTTCGATCTCTGCCCGTGACCCGACCCAAACCTGGCTCGGACAACAACAACAACGGCAAGACTGCCGTTGTTCAAGAAGAATATGCCAACACCAAAAAGGAACGGTCGCTCTTGTTGTTTTTGGCGGGCGACAAGGGTACGACGGCGGCACCGAGTAAACATGGCGTTCTCACCAATGCAGCCATGACGCAAGTGTTGAATATTGAAGCGGGCTTTCCGTTGCCGCAAGATGGAGGAAGCTGGCAATGGATTGGCGGATGGCGCGTTGACAAGCGCGTCATTGTCGTTACAGCAGCGACGACATTGACAACCGACGACGCAGACGCGGCTCTGCGCCAAAAGGTGGACTGTGACGAACATGGGTGGTCGTATGCGCGGGAACCGCAACACTTTGTCGTGAATCCAACGAAACTCGTGTGGGATCACGACGGGAAGGAAAGTACATTAAACAGTCATCCGCAACGAAGGTTTCGACGGCGCAAGTGGACGCGACTAAGAGTACTGGTGGACTATCCCTTTGCTTCAGAACGCACACAGAACTATTTGAAGCTACTGGCGGAAAATACACGGCTGTCCGTCGTTTCCAGCAAGATTAGCGACCAGCTTGTTGAAACGAAAATGACGCTGACGGAAACGGAGCAAGCGTTGATGCGGTTCAAGGAGGAGACGACTCGACAGATTGGCGCAATAGAGACTGATCTCCAGCACAAGAACGAACTATTAAAGGCCACTGGTATTCCAATAGAAAATGGTAGTATCCCAGAAATCGATGGAGACAACCCTCTTCAAGACTTTCTTTCCAAGAATGAGCAAGTGAAAGAGATTGGGTCCAAGATATCGCAATGGGTCCATGCAACCGCGCGAAAGCCAGGCGAAGACTCGGGCAGCAATGACAGCATGGAAGAGAATCCTACCCAAGACATGTCGGCCAACACCAGGTTTGCCTGGAAGAACTTTGGACGTGGAAAAAAGATGAAGCAAACGCAAGTTGCATCGGCGACAAGCAATGGCAGTAGTTCCCTGCAAAAGTTGCCAGAAAACATGTCACTCCCGGAAAGCGAAACGGTCGTGGAGTTTACAAATAACGGGTCGAACGACGAAGACCCCGAGGCTGAACATGAATAGGATGCTATCATTCGTGGACGTTCATGGCTTGTACTCCGGTCGTTGTCGGAACCCAACACCTGCTCCCTCTCTTCATACCATTCTCTTTGATACGCAAAGGGTCGATCGCTTGATGACACGCGCGGCAACATACCCAGACCTAAATTCATATTTGCCCCGCATGTTGAGTTCGTCCAATAATGCTGTTGATGTGTATATTGTGCCTCTTAGTGGTGGTCTACTAACTACGCCATTTAAATGATAGATGCTGCTATCCGCATCTGTGCCTAACATAGTCGAGAGTAAAACAACGGATAGTTGGCCATCGCTTGCATTGTTTTACAGTAGGACTGCAGCTCACAGTTTTGCTACCGTACAGTGCATGTGTTTGTGTACAGGTATCGAAGTTATAAGCAGTGCCAGGGAGGAAGTAGGAACGCAAAAAAAAACTAAGCTTACCGGTACCGTACGGTACTCCATAATATGACGGTTGGATAGATAGACTTGTATTCGTATGGTTTGTATGTTCCTTCCCGCTGAGTTGGTCTTCATTGAAGTTGAAGAGTACTCGTACTCGTATCCATCGTGAAAGGCGCTGACTCACAGTCAGCGCTTGACTGAATCGACTTTCCGACAGATCGGAGAAATGGAGAGATTACGGTGCGTACTTGCAGCCGCTTTATGATAACTAAAATCGCATAGTAGAAAAACACGTGCGCACTTTCGACTTATTGTTTTAAAAACTATTGCCCCGGATGACATCATGCCACGTATGTCTAATTTTGGCTCTCGACGAATGAGGTGGCAGCATTGAAGACGTGTTTGGCTTTGTCAATCGGCATATTTCATATTTTTGATTTTTAACATTATTCAGAGCTCGTGGATAATCTAACAAGACACTCAATTATGCCCGAGCTAAAGCTAGTCGTATCTATTTTAATATTTTAACGCCGAAATTCGACAGGTGCTTCAACACTGACGTTTCTCTATACAGGAACACCTCAGCGACACGTTTTAGATAAGTGCGTGGCCTTGCAACCTTTAAGTAAATCGAATTTGTTTTGCAGTTGAACCGGCTGGTAGATGGATACAGAGTGTGGATTTTGGTTGGCTTCCGTGCCGGCTGCGTGCGTTTCTCCGTGGCACAGTTCAAAGTTCCCTTCCTCTTTTGCAGCTTTCAATTTGTTCCCACAAATATTCGGCGGCACCATGGAATGTGCCACACATGAGACCATCGGTCATAGCAGGCCCCGACCACAGTCGTCGACGTCCTTGCCCATGATAAGTGGCACAGTGAAAATTCAGCGATTGATGGAGGCAGAACGTGCCATTCGCAGGCAAAGAGACCACATTGCTCTCATTGACACAGCCATAGTAGGCCATAACCTCGTCTGGAGGGAGAAGGTAGCACACTGGTATTACGGCGTCGTCGATCATCTCAACGAAAGCCGTTCCATTGTTTACGTTGCCATGAACATGCTGGATCGATACTGTGCTGCTCATGATGGTAGCTCCTCAATGGACGAAGCAATGTTCGAGCTGGCTTCCATGACTGCAGTCTTTCTTGCTGTGCGCATTGCAGGCTCTGGGAGCCTTGGTTTGCCAGAGCTCATTGCCATGAGTCGCGGTAGCATTCGTGCGCGAGATATCATATCCACCGGGACTGATATGATCAAGACTTTGACCTGGAACCTTCGACTTATTACCCCTCTTGACTTTGTGAAGGACTTTATCGAGCTCTTTTCGGAATCGATGGATGCAAAGCGAAAGCAGCTTGTTCTCGACTCAGCCTCCTATCTTGTCGAGATTGCTGTATGCGATGCTTCTTTTTCGTGCAAAAGTGCGTCCGATTTGGCGCTTGCTGCTGTGCTGAATGCTCTCGCCACAGTCTTTAGTGTTGTCGAGCTCGAAGAGTTCTCCGAAACGGTAAAGCAATCCACTGGTATCAATGTGGACGCCACGGAAATTCTCTCTATTCGCTCGAGACTTCAAGGTGTCTACAGTCAAAGTTCCGACAGTCGCGAGAACAGTGGACCTCACCTCGTCTGCGACGACGAAGACGAAGAACCGATCCAAGCATTCTCCCACTCCAACATTGTTATGCGAACCATCTCCGAAGACCAACTCGTCGATACCTGCGACGAAAACAACTGCAAACGAAAGGTCGATCCACCCTTCGATGATTGTGTGCATCTGAAACGTACAAAGTACACTGTTCCTACCATTTACTGATGCCCTCTCGCTTGTTCACAAACCTACCCGTGCGTACACTGTTTATAATCAATCCAGTACAAACATACAACCCCCACGAATGGTCCAGCACTCCAACCACAAAATCCCAAATAGACAACTGACCATCTCTTCCAATTTTGAGGCCCACCCTTCAAGAGACAATCCGGGCCTGGAAGATGAATCGAAACATCAACGCTGACGTTTCCACCAAACACAACTAACACGGAATAAAGCGATATCTTATATAACGACAACTCCCTATGACCTTCCTCATTGACATGTAGTTAGCATAATGTACTCTTTACAACCAGACACACCGTTTGTTGGGCTGCTCTTGGCATAGCTGGATAGGTAGACAGTTTCCTCTTTGTTGCTACCATTGTAGATACCACACGAGACTCTACAATAGCAGAAACGATGCACATATTACTCTGAAATAGCCAACGACTTGGATGCACTCAACGAGGTCGATGTTACCAAAGCTCAGTGACATGCAACTAGAATCTGATTTAAAGTGTATTAGAGAACAGCCGGATCTTGCTAACGATTATCCCAATAGAATTACCAAGAGAACGGCAATTAAAGCTCGACATGAATATCCGTGTGCTCCCCGTAGTTTGCCGTGACCTTGTGATCCCTGTAGACATCCTTGTTCGAAGCAAGATATGTTCTGAACACATGGTTGGGATACGTAGTGTCGGTGAAGGTCTCTCCCTCGGGAATATGCGTAATTCGTGTCTCTACACCCTTGGTGTTTCTCCAGTACAGCATAATTCCCTGGCTGACTGCGTGGAAAGAGACAGACACATGGATGTCATGCTCCAAGTCATTTCCGCTCATGTATGCTTCCACAGCGTGCGCCACAGTTTCGACTTGCAGGTCCGTAAACGCTGGAATACTCGCCAGCGCGACCGCTGAGTTCTCGTCGAGTCTTTGTAGTCGAGACGTTCGCGGGATGACGGATACGCCGTGTTGGATCAGCCAGGCCAGAATGACTTGAGCTGGCGTCATACTGTAGTCAATCTCGTCCGAGATTTCGTTGGCCACCTTTTGGATGTGGTGGTAGGCACGTGGGGCGATTTCAGGCTTGCTGATAGTGCCAGCCATGGCGTTGTAGACTTGCATGTGGATCCTGTGCTTGTGGCAGTACTCAACGAGTTCGGCGTCGTAAAGTAACGACCAAAGGTTGACTTGAAGAATGTGAGGGTGGATCCTGGCGAAGGCCTCCATCATCTCAATGTCGTGCACATGGAAGTTAGATACTCCGATGCTTGCAATGGGGTACTTGTCGGAAAGATACATGTCTTCGAGGAGAACCCAACTCTCTTTCCATGCCTCGGGATCTTTGGTTGGGTCGGGCCCGGAATTCTTGATATCTTCGGGTAAGTCCGCCTCTTCGCCTTCGCAGTTCATCCATGGGATGTTGTCGAAACAGCGAGGCCAGTGGAGGAGAAGGTGGATCTTGAGGTCGACGTTGCCATTGTCTAGAACAGGCTGGAGGGCACTGAGTGATTCTTCCACCGACTTTTTGGTACGTTCGTAGCCTAAATGAGTATACCAGACCTTGGTGACCACATGAACTTCAACCTTATCATGGTCGCCTAGATTGAGCTTCTCAACTCCTTTGTTGATTCCCTCTGCCACCAAGTGCTCATTTTTGCTGGCGTGGGCCGTGTCAATCAACCTGATCCTTTTATCGGGCTGTAAGGCTTCTGCGACCATAAGGGGGATGATCTCGTGTTGCATGTTTCCGACTCCAAGGCCTACGAGAGGGACTTTATTGCTATTCGCCAGGTGCACCAATGGAACACCGTCTACAAAGACCACTATGCTCCCCACTTGTGCTTCGGAACCCATAGCGTTCGTCGCACCCGAAGGTGCAGGCTTGTCAGCCGAGTCCTCTCCTCTACCAATCTTGATGATTCTAGAAAAGAAGTTACCGCTGACCCCATTTAAATCAAGCAAAAGAAGCAGCAAAAGTGCGATGCTTGATACTGGCATTTTCGTCATGTCGAAATCTGCAAGGAGAGAGGGAATGAATTGTGTTAGCGTCAGTCGGCAGAACGCCATGCAGTCTTCTAAGAGTCAACTTCACTTCTTCGCACCTTACGAACAACAGTCTATTCAATCGGAGGGGCGCTATGCCTTAGTGACTATCGGTAGTCTCAAGGTGTTTGAAGGATAAAGGAAGCAATATGAGAGCACTTGCTCTTTGTTGAACTGTGCCTGGTACCAATCGAATGACTTTTGACGCAGTGACCGGCAGCGGGGAAGATCATCAAAAGAGAAGCAGAAACAGAGAACAACCAGACACACGGTAAGTGCCAGACTCAGTTCATAGATAGTATTTGTGTACTAAAATAGTCATCCCATTTTGAAATACGAACTCTGTGACGTACGCATGCGAACCGTACTAATTCGCTCTCATTTATACTCATATCCGGGTTTTGTAAGGTAGGGTTCTCTTTGGAGTCATTTTTCATCGAAGAGCTTATATAGGCCTCTTTGAATGGGGAACTTTCGGATGTCTTGGTGGAAGGCATCGTTCCTTGTTGATACCAGAATTGACTCAGACAAGAAAAGCCCAACAAGGATCAATGACTCTTGAGAAAGACCCGCTGTAAAATGAGGCACAAGACTCGAAAATAAGTCGACACGGAGCGATAAAAACAAACCGCATCGTACTGGCAAGCACCGGCGAGGACAGGATACATCCGGATACATCGAGAGTTTCTAACTACCCTTAATCGTAACAGAACGAAGAAAGTCGCCAATGACGTCTCTTTAGTTGGAGCTCACGACAAGGTTCAATTCTTTGGTCGACATTCGAGACCAGCAACATAACATGAGTGCTGCATCGCAGGATCGATCCGTTACCAACAGAATCCGCCTATTCAATGGGGAACTGTTGGTTGTGGACGTGTCTGCGAGGTCAAGTCGGGTCCTGCGTTTTAGCATATATGTGGCAATTCTTCTTCGAAGTCGAGAAAGCCCGAGACTTTGCTGCTCGTCACAATGTACAGAGCTACTACGGAACAGTGGACGAGCTCGTCTAGGATCCTCTTGTAGATTGTGTTTACTTTTAACCCCGCCTGGTGGTGATCGTCAGTCGATTGCAAAAGCAAAACCCCCGTAACATGGAAAAACCGCTCGGACGAGACGCAAACGAGGCCCGAGAAATTACCAAACTCTTTCGAGATGCCGGTGTACGGATCTATTGTGCATACTAGTCTATCGTAAATATATGCCAAATTTTGTTCAAATGCGATCACTCTTAGGGAAAATTGGGAGGCCTACATCGGTGGCTGCCACACTGGCCATGCCACGGCACCTCGAGGCCAAATCTCACTGGTATTACGTCCGGGCACTGTCGGGTGGTGCTGGGTGGTATCTTGCTCGACATGGAGTTTGGAGTGTCACATGCTGGATCTAGTGGTATATCTTTGAGGTGTTAAATCGTTATAGTACTGAGTACGGTCGGGCTCGATGGAACAACCATTACCTTTGAATCATACGTATGTAAGTCGCTTTAGCATCTACATACCTATGCTAGCTACCCTGGAGCAGCCGACACAATGGATTGCCTCAAGCCGGAAATATTTGTGCCTTATCCTCCC
>Ga0307981_1001956_pt1 | contig 17457 bp, 11 predicted proteins | sample OrgLakmetagen987_FD_201849 | JGI IMG/M metagenome (GOLD analysis project Ga0307981, IMG submission 201849) | Saline water microbial communities from Organic Lake, Antarctica - #987 | ecosystem: Environmental > Aquatic > Non-marine Saline and Alkaline > Saline | place: Antarctica: Organic Lake... | reverse complement strand
TGTTGTGGTTGTGACTGCTGCTGCGTTTCACACCTCCGCCGCGACAATTTTTTTTGAAGACGTTTGATTGGTTGATTGGTTGAAACGAAAGTCAGATTCGAAAGTACGATGTCGGCCATTTTCGGTCCCAAACACGATAGTCAAAATCGCGATCCTAGGGCCAATAATCTGGACTTTCTCCGTTCCGGCACTCAGCTTCGGTACGATCGCGATCGAAAGTAGGATCGCGATCGCGAAAATCTCGCTTGGACAGGGCCTTATGAAGAATAGCCGGGTCACGAGCGACCAGACAACCAGACAGACAACCGACGACAACCCGTACCGCTACGTAGACCAGTGATACCTGTACGGTAGAATGGAGCTTGGCTCGCCAAGGTACTATGGCTAGTCGTAATTATTCGTCGGGACATCCGTGCCAGTGGAGACCTCGTCGGTTGTCGGGGGCTGCGTGGGCGAGCGCGAGTCTGCACCGAAGCCAAGAAGCTGCTGTCCGATCCAGAGCTTGTCTACTTTTTTTTTCAAGGCAATGTAATAGATTGCGATCCAATCTAGCATGAGTATAATTAAACTAGCTCATTGACTGTAACATTGCTTACAAAGGTTATACTACAGATTGCAATTGCTTTGCATCCATTCGTGCACACGCAACCACCCAAACCCGTCTCTACCGGGTAGCACTGGTCCTACGGGAGTGCAGTGATGTATGATAGGTACCGGTGCATCTACAGTCCAGAAAGAAGCAATCAGAGAGTCGTTAGACTATGGGTCTTGCCGGGGTACTTCCTTTCAATTACGAATTACAGACGGCGTGCAGAAAAATAGAGAGAGGATCGTAGGGCCAAGCATCGTTACATGTTGTTGATCAAGACGATCCTCCTTTGAGCCAGCTCTTGCCCGTCGTTTTTGGCTGGACGCCTTGTAGCTGGTTGCCGGCCTCTACCATTTTCTCGGCTGCAAAGGTCATTCGTTGTCCCGCCTCCATACACTCGGTCTTTTCGGGGTCCAAGGCGCCAATCAGAGGCGACAATAGTTGCAAGTCGGCTCCGGCAGTTGCGATACTGGCACCAATCTCTGCGAGGGATTTCCGCATCATGATTCCAGCTCCAGCTGCCTCGAGTGCGACACCGCACGACTGCAGGTGCTCCACTGCCACTTCTGTTGTTGGGCATGAAAAGTGTGAGTCGTTAGTCGTTGTAGCATTAGTATTCGTTGGAGAGATCGAATTGAATTGAGTTGAATCCCCGCAGTCCCATACATTCCATGCGGTATGTCAACTGTCAACTGTCAAGGTACGTACCTATACGGTTGGCCAAGTCAGCGTTTCCATCCACCTCTGCTTCTTCCGCCGCTTGCTCCAATTTCGTCGCGGCCTCCGTCAAGCACGTGGCACTCTCTCGCAATTCGTCGCAAACGAGTTCCGTCCCCGTCTTGAAGCGACACGATGCGGCCGCTTGCGCTACGGAATCTCCCGCGTTTCGAATTTGCGCCCCCGCGGCCGACATGGCGCCACCGTAGACGTTCAAAGCGGTCGTCAATTCAATCAAGAGTTCTCCGGATCTCGCCAGGGCCTTGCCCGAGTCCATGAGCGGCAGCGCCGCTGGCTTGAGCGACATGAAAAGTACTGTCCTCCTCAATGAGGACGACAGTGACAATGACGGCGGTTTCGAATAAAAAGACGGTGTTCTAGTGGTTACTGTCGTGAGTGGTGCAATCACAAAGGAAGATACTTGTGGGACGGTACCGATACTGACGAGCAACGTCATGAGTAGCAGCAATAACGTGACGGATGATGTGCTGGTGGTGGTGCACCACGCCGACTTGCAGAAACGAGCGGGAGTATTTGAAGGAGCTTGTTGTTGCGGCATGACCATAGCTACGCAAAGCATGCACACACTCTACAGGTACAGCAGTCTACGTATAGTCTCTAACTGTAAATCGTTTCGTGTAGACTATGGTATGGTACAGGTACAGGTACAGGGGGGACCATGATCAAGGATCGATCAAGGATTGATCCAGCAAGGGCGTTAGCGTCACAGAGTTAGTCACAGGAGGACTAACAGAAACGGCAGATCGAAAATGAGCGGTCGAAACGGACTCGGGACCCAAAAAACACGTCATTTTCCGTTCTTTGGCATCTTCAACCGGTTTCGATCTTTTGGATGAATCGATGAATCGATGAATCGATTGATTCCTTTTTGTGATGGAACCGTATTGCACCATACCATTGCACCATACCATTGCACCATACCATTGCACCATACCATTGCACCATACCATTGCACCATACCATTGCCTCTACAGCTGGAACGACACGACACTACCCTACCCTACCCTACCCTTACCCTACCTAAGCCCTACCGTACAATACCATACATCAGTAGACAGAATGAGAGTCCAACAGAGAATCATTTTCCTCGTCGCTGCCTTTCCAGCACTTGCCGCAGCCTTTGCTCCGAGGGCGATTACCACTAAAAGCAAAAGCAGTACCAGTACCGGTAGGCTCTTCTCCTCGTCAACAGCTGCGACATCCAGTCTCGACGAAGGTCTCCTCAAGACCATCACAGTACCTGGTCAGGGTAATCTAGTCAAGCTGGGAGACATTGCAACAGTCCAGTACACGTGCTACCTTCCCAACGACACTACGGCCGTGCCGTTTGCAAAGTCCTCCAAGCAAAAGATTATCGTCGGTGACGGCGGCATGGTCGACGGTTGGGAAAAAGCGGTCCGCACCATGCGCATTGGAGAACGCAGCATCGTTCGCATTACCAATCCAGAACTGGCGTACGGCGCTGCGGGCGTTCCGCCCTTGATTCCGCCCAATGCGCCCGTGGAATTTGATTTGAAAATACTGGACTCGCAACCGGCCGCCATGAATATTGATTTTGATACGCTCGCCATGGCGGAGAATATACCAAGGACTGCGGGAGATATTGCGCAAGCGTATCGAGTTGTGCAAGATGCAAAGGCATTGGAAGGCCCGGAACTAGAGGGACTCGAAAAGTGGATTAAAAAGGCAAAGAGCTTTTACTTTTTTGGTCTTTTCGAGGGAGAAACAGGTGAAAAGGCGCCCTGGTTTTTGCGACCCAGCATTACCTTTCCCTTGGCATTTTCGATTGTCGGAGCTGCCTTTTACGTTAGTTACATTGGTGGTGCCATTAGTGAACGCGGCGCACAAGTCACTGACGAGCTCGACGAGATTGTCTTGAGCAGTATCGGTATCGTTACTGGTGCTGGTGGTGGTGGCGGCGATCATGCGGCGTCGACTTTATTGGCCATGAATGTGCTGCTGCAGTCGCTGTCCACCACCACTACCAATCTAGGAATGTAAAAAAACAAAACATACGCACTTCCGGTACAAAATACCATTATCTTGAAACTGCTAGATTTATATTCACAAACGTACTGTATCCAACCTCTATCCTCGTCGTTGCTGTTTAGTATTTGCTTGCCGCCCACAATATATATATACCAGTGGCAAAGTCGCCAGGACACTCCTTGTTAGCCCATGCGGGTGTGTTGTTGCTGTTGTTGTGAGTGTCTAGTACCGAATCCAGTAAGAATGACGACGGACCCAAGTGTAATCGGGGAGCTCGTGGATTCCACCAACAGCCGCCAAGGCGTGATCTTGATCATTGATATACTTGGCCGCGGTGGCCTTGATATCATCCTTGGAGACCGCGTCGATGCGAGAGAAAATCTCGGCCGGAGTCATGCGACGTCCATACGTAAGTAACTGTCGGCCAATGTCTTCCGCCACGTTCGAATGTCCGTCTAAACCCATGAGCATGATAGCCTTGAGGTTGAGCTTGGCGCGTTCCACCTCTTCGTCCGACGGGTCGTGCACCAAACGCACCAAATTGTTCATGACATACCACATGAGGTCGTCCACCTTGTTGTCGGGACACACCATGTAGACTCCAAAGAGTCCAGAGTCCTTGTAGCAAGTATTGAAGGAACTGACCGAATGGGCCAATTCGTGCTCGGCAACGTCCTGACACAAGCGCGAGGCGTGGTTCTTGCCAAGTCCCTGCGTTCGATCGTACGATCCAAGCATGACTTGCATGAGCATAAGAGGAAAGGCGTATTCGGAAGTCCAAGAGGCAGACTCGTAGGCAATGGCAATGTGCGCGGTATCGTCCGAGTTGAACTTGACACTGTTGTGTGCGTGTGTGTGGGTGGGTGGGTGTAGGTGGGTGTGGGTGGGAGAATATGTATATATTGGGGGTGGAGCGTACAAGTGTGAGCGTACAGGTGTGTGAGATGTATACATACATATATACATACTGTTGACTCGATGCGCCTCGAGGCGTCTCGCAAATTCGTCACTCGAAATATGTCGCACGTACCAGTAATCACTTCCGGTAAACCGAGCCGGTTCCATGGCGAGTTCCACGCCTCCCTCGGGAGCCTTGGGGACATCTCCAAAGTGCTTGGCCGCCAGCGCGCAAAGTTCATCGTGATTAACCGCTCCAGCACCCGCAATAACCATGCGCGGCGCCGTGTAATGCTGCTGAATGTACTTGACCAAGTCGTCGCGTTCCAAAGAGCGAATGTTTTCTTCCGGTCCCAAAATGGTGCGGCCCAAGCCCGTTCCTTGAAAGGCCGTGGCGTGCAAATGGTCCAAGACTAGCTCTTCTTGCTGCTTGTTGACTTCTGACATTTCTCTGAGGATAACGTCGCGTTCGCGATCAATGGCCGCCTCGTCCAAGTTGGAATGCAAGAGAATGTCGCTCAAAATCTCCACGGCCTTGCCGACATCATTCTTGAATACCTTGGCAAAGTATACCGTCTGTTCGCGACTGGTGTAGGCATTCAAGTGTCCACCCATGTTTTCGATTTCCACCTCTAGCTGCTGCTGGGTGCGCTTTTGCGTGCCCTTGAAGGAAAGGTGCTCGAGAAAGTGCGCGACGCCGTTGTTGGCGGCCGTTTCGTAGCGCGATCCCGCGTCAATCCAGACGCCCACGGTTGCGGTTTCACTGCCTTGGACCGTTTCGGAGGCGACTCGCAGACCCGAGTCCAAGGTTGTCACGTCCGTAGTGGGAGCGCGAAGGACGTAGTCGGGAAAGGTGGCGACAGCGGCGGATGAGAGAGTGCGAGAGGTATTGGTAGTCGCAGTGGAAGTGAGTGCAAGAGTCGGGCGACTCGCCAACTATAGTGAGGAAACGAGAATCAGGGAGAGGGTGAGTCAAAGTCAGGGTTGGGGAGAGTAAATTAGAGGTACTAGACTAGATTACGGTAGACTATCCAACGCCCATGCCCATGCATGCGAAGCCTTGACCTGAAAGAGGCAAATCGGCATCTTGGGTCTTCTTGAAGGCTTGGTTAAAGTCCACGCTTGTCTACTCCAGCACGTAATCTAACTAAACTTAATCTAACCTACCTTGAGAATGGAGGCACGCAAAGCCATGGTAGAGCTCGGATTGTTTGGTCTCGCGGAATAGAGAGTGAAGAGAGTGAAGAGAGAGAGAGTGGTATGCTGCGACGAGGTAGGCAGGCGAGGCGATTGGTTCGATGGTGCTCGGAGTAGAGCAGCGGCGTAGTGATAGGTACGGTACCAGTACGGTACGCTAGCAATTAAGCACAACGAGCGATGACGCCGCGTAAAAATCACGGGGCCGAAAAGATCGGCTGTGCGCGCGAATCGCGCGATTTTGTATGGACGTCACTCTCCGGGTTCTTACTTTTCCGGGTTCTTAATTTTCCGGGTCCTTCCAAAGGGCTTCTCTATTCGACACGAGAAGTCGTTATTCGAATCGGTCAATCGACAATGGCACAAATAATCAAATAATTGTTCTGTAGTTCTACTCTACTACCCTTAGAGCGCTACTAGTCTAGCTAGATTGCGTCTTCTTCGTATAGACACACACTTCACACACTTCACACACTTTCACAATCATGGCCAAGAAACCGCGCTCGCAACGCCGCAAAAAGGGAAAGTCGCTCGGCGACCAAGACGGCGACGGAGATTCCGACGCTGGCGCCGCCGACTTTTTACCCGAGGATCACACGGTCGCTGACTCGTCCGTCAACAGCGGATCAGCCGTAATGGATGAAGACTTTTCCGACTTTGACGATGTCGTTGCTGGCCAACCGTCCGACGATTACTTGCTCTTGCACGGTGCCAACGGGCCGCACTCGAGTGACGCGGCCGTCGCAGCGGTCCAGGCGCGTCTCGTCAAGCTCCGAGACACGCTCGCTAACTTGAACGAGCTGCCGGCAGAAAAGAGATCCGTCAAACGAGAAGCAGTGCTAAAACAGACTTTTCGCGCCATCACACAGTACGCGACCGGGCCAGTGGGGCAAGAAACTGTACTGGAACAGCAAGACGCAATATTCAAGGCAGCGTGGTACAGCATACGAAGCGGCCAGCCAGCGGAACAGTACGCTGCTTGTCGCGTACTAGAATCAGCGTCCGTTGTCATGGGTGCCAATCAGGATGATTGGTGCGAACAGTTGGATCGACCGTGTCGATTGGTACTCAAGACTGTCAGCAGAGCCGTGCCCGTGCGCTGTGCCGCACTCCGAACACTCGCCATGACGACATTTATTAGTTCGGCAGACTTGGAAATGACAGAGGCCGTCTTGGATTTGTGTCAACAAGTGGCGAGTGGAGACTATCGCAACGAAGAAACGCCCGTGGCCTTGCGAGGCACGGCCCTGGACTGCTGGGCGCTCTTGGCCACAACCGTGCCTGATTTTCGCTTGGCGGGTCAAGATGACGTGCAAATGGGACGGGGCATTCAAATACTCGCGCTGCTCAAGAACTGTTTGGACACGACAAATGCGAATCTGCGTTCCGCCGCGGGAGAATGCTTTGCGCTGATTCACGAGGCGCGCCTGAATTTGGGCATTGCACAAGAAGAGGCGGAGAATTCAACGGCCCGAAGGTTTCGACGGGGGTCGTGGGATGGATCCGAGTGGGAGGTACTCATGGACGAAGTCAAGCAGCGGATTGCGGAGCTGTCGGTAGAGTCGGGCAAGCACTTGAGCAAAAAGGCCAAGAAACAACAGCGAGCGACATTTCGAGAATTCATGGGAACGATTGTGGAGGATGAGGCTCCCGAAGAAGTCATTAATTTTCGCAACGGCAATTTGACTCTAAAGTCGTGGCGCGAAATCATTCAGCTCAACTTTGTTCGTCACTGTCTGCAAGGAGGCTTTCAGGTTCAGCTAACTACCAATGAAACCCTGCAAATCATCTTTGGAGCGGACGGACAAAGCTTGAACGACTTTGGCGGCATGTCCCAGATTGAAAAGAGACTACTCCTTTCCAAGACGAGCGAAGCGGCCAAGAACAAGGATGTGAAACTGACGAAACAGCGAGACAAGCGTCAAAACATCAAGAATGATTTCTTGACGGCTGATGGTGAAGACATGTATGGATAGCTCAAAAAGCAGTAGGAGGGGCGCCACCGGTCGTGCTTTACAATCATATGAACCATAGAATGATTGTGTTTTGCTATTCTACTGTGTTAGCTAGATTGCTGCTTTCGAGACTTTTACTACTGTGATACGAGTAGAGCGCGATAGTATAATGTACCGGTATGATAGACTACAGTAAGACGAACGAGTGCTCGAACGTTTCCGTTTGGCTAGCTCCAAAATTACACGTGGAGCCTTTTTCGCGGACGCTCGCGTTTTGCTGGCCGGCCATATTCCAAGTTTCGCGGTATCTTTTGATGACGTTGATGCCAATCTATGATATCTATACTGTTTCTCATTGCAGTGATTGACATCGACACAAACACACACACACAACATATATACACAATAAAGTGTTGGCAATGATTACCATGAAGAGACGACTGACAGCCTTGTACCCGTCAAGGGAATCTAAGAGCAGGAATCCCGCAAGTTGTGGGACTAGAGCTATCCTTCTCTTGGTTCTCCTTTCTTGTTTCGCCAAGATATCGCTCGTGGTGGCACATTCTTCGGCACGAGCGAGCTCGGTGCCTTGGGGCGTGGTGTCGTCCACCGCGCATGCTACCAGTGGTCGATTCATCATTGCTGCAAAGAGTAACAGCGTGATTGTTGTTCGTGGAGGTAGCAGCAATGCTGCCGACGACGACGATGCCGACGACGACGTTGTGGCTGCTACTGCTGAGGAGGAGGAAGTTGTCAAGGTGCCAGTACAAGCCGACGTGCCAATCGAAGATTCAGATGAAGAAGAGAAAGAGGAAGAAGAATTGGTGGACGGTGGCGATACGAATGCCGAGCGAGTTGACGACGTGGACGAAGGCGCTACACAGTTGGATGAGGAGGAGAACGAAGGAGACGATCTGCAAGGATTGAATGAGGAGGAGAACGAAGAAGATGATCTGCAAGGATTCGGTGATGAACCTGATACCGTTTCAGGCGAGCCCGAAAAGACCTGGGAGACTCCAGATACCTCATTTTCTAGAGAAACCCCCACTATGGACGACGGTGATACCTCGGCGTTTGTTGATCGAATGGAGTTGGCAGATGCCTACGACGAAGGCGAGACGACTCCGGGAAGTTTCGAGGTTGAAAGCGCGGCTTCCGATGCCAGCAGTACCCAGACAGCCGTTGCCGCTGATACTGAAGCCCCCAGTGCGCCGGTCAATGCAGCACTGGGAAAAGTTCCTACTGAGATTGATCAGGCCACGAAAAAAGTCTTGATTTTAGAGCTAAAGTACCGTCGAGCAGAGGTCAAGAACATGCGCCCCGATGTCGCCAAGATTGCCGTCGAAAAAAAACTGAAACGGCCTATTGAAGGTGTGCCTGCCAATTGGTTCGTTGGTGGTACGCCTTCCCGTCGAGGCAGCCTGTTCAAGATTCTACCCAAGGTTCTTGTGCCAGTGATTGTCGGAGCCATGGCTGTGGCAACCGGAACCTCGTTCGATTTCAGTACTCTTGGGTCGTCCTCTGCTGTGCCGAAATCTGCCAGGTTAAAGCCCCCGCCTGCCGCGGCCTCGAGCCCCGGACTAACACCCGTCGAGACTGTCAAAGAAGAAGAAGAATCCAGCCGCCAGCCGTTGCTGGCGAGTAAGGAAACCGAGCCCGACGTGGTACCGAAGGAGAAACACGGGAATGCTCTTGACACCGTCCACGCGCACAGCGTCAAACCCGGGCAGCGTCCGGCCGCCAAAAATCTGGATGTCACGTTGCTCGACAAGGGAATTACAGCTGTGGAGAACAAGGTCAAGGCATTTTTTGCATGGACCATTTGAGCGTTGGCGACACATGATTGTCGTAAAATTATATAGTGATCTGCGAATGAGCCGTTCTGTCAGGAGACGAACTCGGTGCGAATCGTGGAAAGGAATGGTCTACGTCTTGGTCATTGTGTGTTATCCTTATGAGAGTAGACTTTGGCTATGACTCTGTGCTAGCTATGATAGCTAGAGGCATTTGTTGCTGTTGTTTAAAGTAGTGTCGCAACTATTCAACAATATATATTTTCATCGATAGACTCGCGATCATTTTTGTTTGGCTAGCGCTCTTTCTTCTAGCTAAAAGATAGACCTGTTACCCCGGAGTACTCATCCGTAGGAGCTAGCTACGATAGGCAATGCGTATCGGGACCGGTAGAGCTAGCTAGCTCGTAGCAGTAGCAGTACCTATGTACCGTAAGTACCGGTATGAAGCTGGAGATCGTGTGGACGACTTTTGTCGACGATGAATAGACGAAAATTGCGCGACCAAAAAGCTGCAGATTAATAAACGATGTGATGAATAGACTAGCCGAAAATTGCGCGACCAAAAAGCTGCAGATTAAATCGATTCGAAGGAAGGGGAAAAGGAGATAAACGACATCTGGAAACGACCATGGTATGGCTGCCAGAGGCTTTATTTCGTCCACTTCGTCACATCCCTTACTTTCTACAGAGGCAATGGAGGCGCAAGAGAGTAAGAATGACCCTGGGAGCGAATGTCGGTCTTCTTTTGCATCTTTAGAGACGGTCGAAACGGACGCTCACAATAGAGTGCGCCACCCCAAGCTCATTGTCAAGATTGTGTCGGCGTCCTACGGTCCTTGTGAGGGACGGAGACTGTTGACAGGAGAGTTGAGTACTGATGAGGCTGTACGCATACCTTATACCCGCGACGTCACTCCCTTTCTCCGAGCGTTGCTCATCGCCCAACAGCAAAAGGAGGCTCAGCTGGACCAAAGTGACCAAGTAGAAGAGCCGCCAAAAAGCAATAGCACTGCAGTCAAAGAGGACGAAGCATCCGAACCACGAATCATTGAGATGAACGCCCTCACTGCTGGTATGAATCGCGCGAGAATAGGATTGCTTAGTGAAATGAGAAGCATGAACGCCGTGTTTGGAGACCCTTGCCCCGGAACCAGCAAACGTCTGCACGTACATTACCTGGTGCGGGAAGTAGATGAAGTGGCCGATAGAACTACAAGGGCAGCATCGTCGGAAGTGCATCACATGAGTTTCGCCGAACACGAACGAGTCGCACTGCGTCGGAGAGCTACCTTCTTTCAGGAGGATTCGATCTTGAAACGTGCCGCCACCAGAGCATCTGCAAAGAAGAAGGCTCGGATTCTACAAGACGAAGCGAGTACGAGTTTTTCAACAGACGTTGATGAAGGTGAGAGCACATTGATTGCTGCACGGCGAATTGGGAGGTCTCGGAGTATTGAAGGGTTTACCCAAGATTCGATCGGAGCAGCAAGCGAGACGAAATCTGTGTCGCTTCAGCGGAAAAGGCGATTATCGTCTGCTTCTTTCGAAATTGTGCTGCCGATAGTTATGCCGTACCTCGAAGTAAGAGAGCGAGTTCAGTGTCGATTGGTGTGCAGACTCTGGCGGCATATAGTCCGAGACTTTGGTGTGGCAGTTACTATTGATAACAACGACCCGACCTTTCCCAGGTTTACGCGACCTTTTTTAAGAGGCATTCTTGCCCACTCTTTTTCGAGTTTGCAAAGCCTCTTCTTGAGTGGCTCTGAAGATCTGGAGCAATCTGACTTCCATCCGTCGATTCCCCATCTCCGCAAGCTTCGTTCTTTGGACATTAGTTGGTGCATACAGCTTGACGATATCACGCTTCGTCTGCTGTCACAGCACGTCAGTGAAACGCTGGAAGTACTTTACATCAAGGGCTTGCGCAGGGTAACTATGTTTGTCGTAATCCATACTTGCTCCTTTCGCAGTGGCTGATCCTTCCTCATGCATCCCTCATTTGCTTTAACTTCAGGTAACCGATGACGGTGTCATTTCAATATCGCGGTCATGTTCCAAGCTAAAGGTTATAGAAGTCTCGAACGTTCCGATCACCGACCAAGCTGGCATTGCAATTGGAGAAAACTTGACAGAGCTTCGGGCCATTTACATGCGTGACAACTACCAGCTTACAAATCAAAGTATCGATGTAATCACAGAGAAATGCACTCAGTTGGAACAGTTGACGTTGTGGGGATGTATACATCTACATCATCTGAGCTTTGATCCGCGTGAAAAGGCTGGCGTCGTTTCCAGTGGCAACCTTATACTGCTGAATCTATGGGGTTGCCACAGTCTCAGGGATGATTCAGCCACAGCGCTGGTGGGTATGAAAAACTTGCGGAGTCTTATTGTCAGTGAATGCCACCGGTTGACCGATGCTTTTGTGATAGCCCTCGGTCAGAATGTCCCTCAGCTAAGTCACTTGAATCTTCGATATTGTAAGCGCTTGACGGATACCGGCGTTAACGCAATCGCTCAACAGATGAGAGATCTGTATGCTCTTGACTTGAGCTTTTGCACCAAAGTTACAGTGGCTTCTCTCTTCAATCTGCTGGAGATCCGTGGAAGGACCCTTGCGGAACTTCGGATCCAGAACTGCCGAAAACTGGATATCGCCCTAAATCCCAATGGTCCTGGCGATGGGGGCGATGGTCGCATGATACTGAGTGCCCTTCGATCTCTTGGCCAAGAATGCTGTGTTTCGATCCTAGATCTACGACAATGTGGTGGACAGCCGGGGCAGAATGGCGACCCTTTCGTAGAAGGAATGATTCTTCTAAACTTTGAACAGAAGTTACCAGGGTACTTTGAACGGAAGGCAAGGTGGAATACAGAGGTGGAACGCAACTTGGTTGAGCAGTGTCTCGCGAGTGTAAGCGACTATCATGATCGCTTGGAGGAACGGGAAGCCTAGTCAAGTTTAATCTAATTGCTAATGCATCTTAATGCTTTATTAACCGTCCTCTTTTACTATTTCGATCAAGGTGGCTACCTTCTCGCTTCTCCCTCGAAGAGGCTCACGTAAGATATTTGCAATACGATGGCTATCGTCAGCTTTTTTTGTTCTAGCCGCCAACCGTCCAGCAGCAAGAATCCCACCCGATTCGGCTTCGTTTCTCGCATCGAGTGCCTCTTGGCAGCGCACCTGTGTGGCAGGATCGGAGACTCGTCTACTGACGCCTTGTAGATCGTCGACATCGTTACCTGATAGGCACCGTTCGATCGCAACGTACAGTCCTTCCTCTCCAGCCGAAGCAATCGCGACCGCCAAGGGAAACGTTGTTTTCTTTAACTGCACAGGCGATGCGTTGAGCATATCATTTTGTTCGCGGATAAGGGCGTCATACAGAGCGCTTGCAAGAAACGCACCAGCACGACGTACGGGTCTCGATGCCTCAAGACGCAGCGCATCGACCGCCGACTGAACGAGAACATGACAGTGGCGTGCAGAAATGGAAGGGTGCGCAACCAACACTAGTTCAGCGACAACTGTAATTCTTGATGCTCGGACAGTGTCTCCTTCCTCCAAAGAGAATAGCGGACCACCCGTTCGGAGCCTGAGACTCATCTCTTCATTTCTTTCTTCGGCGCTCAACTCCTGGTTGAACGTCGGATCAAAACCGTGGACGAAGAAATCATGAGTTAGGCTCTGAACCTGCGCTGAATCGTCCTCTTCGGCTACCTTCGCGTCGTCTAGTTGGGAGCCGTAGATCATCATGTCAATCAAGGCGGGGACATATTCGTGGATGGCTGCCCTCTTCCTGATCACGAAGATCAATGCTTCCGTCAGCTTTATTCGTTGATCGGGCGACGCATCAACCTCAGAGCCATCCGCAAGGGTTGCAATGCCAGTTCCGACAACGCTCCCAAGGATTGGCACTATCGAAGCAGGATTGACATCCGCAATCGCCACAAGTGTCTGAACGGCAGCAAGGTACACGTACGACTCTTTATCTCGAAGTGCGACCATCGTAAGCAAAATAGTCCGTTGGAGCAAGTCTTCTGTCCATTCTTCGACCTCCACAATGTGAGATAACCGAGGACGATCAGCACCCTGGGAACTGAGGGCGCTGGCAATATGGCGGAGAGAGACAACACCCCTTGCCCGCATCGGTGGCTCGGAAGATTTCAAATCTTTACCAGCCTGCGCGATCTTAGCCATGATTATATCTCGAGAAGTTCTTTCTTCTTTGCGCTTGACCGTTTGCATCTCATCTTGAGATGGTGCACCCCGAGCTGCTATAAGAGCCATAGCATGGCTAGACATCTCGGAAAGCTCTGCTCGTGCTGCCGATAGAGGCCCTTTCCCACTGTCGGGAGAATAATCCGCAAGCGGACGAAGAACTGTCTGGATTGAACAAAGTTTTGCCTCTTCAGTACTAGATCTTTCTTTGACCCCAAGCTCTAGCATACCAATAAGTAAGCTAAGCAGTACCGAGCATATGGAAACCAGCATCTCATCATCTGCCGCAAGGTTTGATTTCTCGTCAGCTTGATCTTTCGGTAAGGCGTCGCTGCCGATAAGTTCGGCAAATATAGCTCCACTGGCGGTCAGCTCGTTTCTGGAGAGGGGAGTGTCGCCTATCGCCTGTCCAGCAAGGGAGGCTGTAGGAGCGCCCGGACCAAGTCGTATTGCGGCAAATCGAAAGACTAAACTCGAAATGTCGAGAACGGCAGACTCTCCTCCGTTAAGAAGCAGCGATTCGAGAGGGCACTCTTCACACAAAATAGGAAGAGTCACCATTGCGACCATCAAGAACACTCCTTCACGCAAGACTACAGGTAGCGTTACGGCGCCTCCGTTTGAAGAATTGGAGAGACCGGCTCCGAAGAGAACGGCCAAAAGAACCTGGACAAGATGCGAAGGAAGGGCCACAATGTTCAAGGTTACCGTGTCCTTGCCCTTGTTCTCGTCTTCGCTGTTCTGGGCAAGCGGAAGAACAAGATCTCTGACGACAACGCTCGCTTGCGTCTGTATATCTAAAGCAGCTTTCTGGGCAGATACGTCGACACCATCGTCGGCTCTTTCCAATCGCACTAGATCGTATAGACTGTTGGCTACAGACGAAGCTCCCGAGAATCGATAGCCCGCCAAATCCCATTGGCTAGGACCGAGAGAGTAAACAAGTGCCATGGCCAGCACGTCGACTCCCGAGACAGACGTACATTCCTTTGATGACTTGAACGTAGTCATACTAAACGTGCACACAAGCGTTTGAAGTGCCCATAACGCATCATCCTTCACGATTAACTTTAAAACGCTCGGTATTGATGCCAATTGAAGCAGCATGCTGACAAGAGTTGGCTTTGTACCTTCATTCTCCAATCCCGAAATCGTCAGAGGCGATAGCATGATTCGGCAGACCTTGGAGGAGTCTAACGGTGTTGGTACAGAGGGAAGCAGAATAGCGATGCGTCTTATACACCGATGGACGCCAGTCGTTTCCACCGCGGCTTTAGCCGACACGATTTCGCGAGCGACAAGCTTGAGGAAAGGCCCCAAGACAATGCGATCCGGGAGCTGATCCAACACAGCCCACACCATAAAGATACTGGACGAATCACCAGTTCGAGCTTGTTTTGGTTGCATTCCTCTGCGACTCGAAACTGTGTCGAGGAGTTGAACGAGTTGCTTGCAAATCAAAACATAATACGCGTCTGTTTGCTTTCCTGCCACCAGCGCTCGCACCAGCCGCATCGTCGCAGCCGACCGATCCTCTACCAACGCTGCATTGACAAACACTTGTACAATGGCTTCCAAGTCGTTACATGCCAGTTGGGCCAACAGCTTGGATACCCGCTGCCGGAGCCAGACGGGTGCTTTCATGCCTTGCGACAACAAGGTCTGATAGGAACGCGCTTGCAAGAATGCGTCCACTCCTCCTCCGTTGGTCGTCTCTCCTTTTTCAGTTTCAAGTTTGACACAAAGGGACTCGAAGGAAGAGGACGTGGTCTCCAACTGCGTCGAAATTGTCTCTTTCCGCCGGTCCAATTGAAAAAGGGCCGCGTACAGGTCCGTCAGGTGCCTCGGCAACAGCATGTGTCGAAACCGATCCAAGAGTATCAAATTCCCAGCCGCAGCCACCGAGTCTCGCATCTCGTACCACCTGCGAGAATCCGTATGATTGCCAGGAACAATTGATTGCGCACTGGCCCACGTCAAAGTCTTTCGCGCAATTCGACCCTTCAAGGCCTTGGGGAGCGAAACGGTGACTCTGTCTGCCACAGTCGCCACAATGTGTGGCTCGAGCAATGGCAAAATACTGGTACACACGAGTAACTCGAGTAGACAAGCAATATCGGTATAATTTTGAATCGACAGCATGCCAATGGGAGGTGGCGGTGCGTTTGCGTTTGGTGGTCGTCGTCCCAACGACGCCTTTGTCGTCGTCGGCTGTTGTTGTTGTTGTGGTGGTACCGAGGGAGTCGGTATTCGATCGAGAACCGTGTAGCAGCGTCCCAAGGCCCGGAGTAACGGCAAGATAATCTTGTTCACGAGACGAGCTCGCTGGTCTTGTTGACTGTAGTCTACCGAGGCGCTCTCGCTCCAGATAGTATCATCTTGATCTTTGTCTTTGTCAGCAGCGAGTGCATCTTGTACAGCCCGACAGGCCTCGTTCACTCGAGCCAGATACCCCCCACCATCATCATCATTGTCATCATCATCATCGTCGTCGTCGTCTTCCGCAACAAGTCGAGTATACAGTTGGAAGCTTGTCAAGTCAACGTCTGGTTGATTCTTGGACAGTAGCGTTAGTGTTAGTGTTGGAGGTGCCAACTCGGGCATGGATCGCAGCCGATCCAATCCAGTTTGAATCAGCTGCACGACGCGAGCTGCCTGACGCTCCACTTTGTCGTGGTAGTCGGACAAGGCCGACGACGACAATGTCATTCCAGTATGGTCTTGAAGCTAGAGCAAGTATTGACTAGTCTACAGTACACGACTGGCTACCATTGACAACTGTAACAATAGAATAGTCACATTGTCACCGACTCCAGTAGTCGGGGGAGTGAGTTGGGAGACGAAAATGAGAGCGACGAGGACAGACGAGGCGGAGACGGAGACGGACGACGGAGTAAGACGCACCGACCCCAGAGCCAGAGAAGGACGACGAGAGCAGATTTTCAGATTTTTGCAGAAACTTATGAGGACATTGCAGTACTTAATACATTATGACATGTATTTCCATAAAATGGGATTGCGGACAAAAAGCTCTATATATTTCGTATATTTAGGGGACATTGTACGGAAAAATAGATTGCTTTTGCTCGACCCATCACCGAGAACTGAACCGACCAATACTCAACAACGCAACAACACAACCCCTCACTCTCTTCTTGGTTTTCGTCTACTTCGGACTGTAGATATTCGTAGCTAAATAACAGTAACGAGAAACAGAGCGAGCGAGAGACACGAGTGAAGAGAAAACGAGAGCTATCAGCTGGAAGAAGGCAAAGCCGATCGACCTTTTCACTTTCCTAGTATAGTCGTATTGTGTCTTATTGCTTCCACAGTCCACAGCATGGTTTCAACGCTGCTACTATCGCTACCGAATCTCGCCATTGAATGCTCCACATTTTCCATAGTCATTTCGACTCTTTCCATCATTGCAGCCTGCGTATATGGAAAGATTCAAGAGCTAAAGCGTCTCAAGGCGAAACTCCCCTTTGCAGACATTCCGTACACCGTACCGAGTCCACACTGGTTTTACGGACACCTGTCCTTGATTGGCCGGGATGTGACGCAAGGCCAACACAGTGTCTGCGTCGAACACGCTGGAGGCGAGCTTGGTCTTTCCACCTTTTACGCGCTCGGTGTGCCCGTTCTATCCATATTGGACGCGGCAACAGCACATCGCGTCCTCCAAAAATCGAGCGAACGACGCGGGCATCCCATGACGGTCAAGCACTATAAAAAGATGCTTGGGCAGCACAGTCTGGTAATGATTAATGGAAAAGAGTGGCGGGCCAATCGAGCTATCGTTCAACGCTCGTTTGCCCACACATCGTTGCCAGATTTGCGAGAGGCTCTGCTGTATGCCTCTCTACGAATCGAAAAGGCTGTTCTCTCGACCATACTCAACGAGCACAACCAAGTATTCGAAACAGACGCTCTGAATCTCAGTCGTATCGCAGCGTTGGATGCATTTGGACTCAGCTCTTTGGGACACGACTTTGGTTGTACCAAGAACAACAAGCTTGAGCAGTCGGAGGTATTTAGAATCACGGGGTATCTGCAGACGGAACTGACTCG
>Ga0307981_1001955_pt1 | contig 17459 bp, 3 predicted proteins | sample OrgLakmetagen987_FD_201849 | JGI IMG/M metagenome (GOLD analysis project Ga0307981, IMG submission 201849) | Saline water microbial communities from Organic Lake, Antarctica - #987 | ecosystem: Environmental > Aquatic > Non-marine Saline and Alkaline > Saline | place: Antarctica: Organic Lake... | reverse complement strand
AAGTATTCGACGACGCGCATATCATTCGGTAGAGGATTATTCTCAGGCATGTAGCCGATGCGGCGTTTGACACCTTCGGGGTCTTGGGCGACGGGAATGCCACAGACCCAAGCCGAGCCCGAACTCGCGGCCATAATGCCACATAGAATACGCATGGTTGTGCTTTTGCCTGCTCCATTAGGTCCGAGAAAGCCCACGATTTCGCCACGATTCACGGTAAAGCTGATATTGTGAATCGCGGTATTAGCGCCGAAGTGGCGCGTAAGGTTTTCCACCTTTATGCTGGGGGCAGGTTCCATTTTAAGTATTCAAAGCCGATATTGTTTTCTGAATCCTCTAGTTATGAACTAAAGTCTCACGGGTATCAAGTGTCTCTTCTGTTCGATTATATGCCTGGTTTGTGTGATTTGTCCTTATCTAGGACTTGGGCCTAAAAATCTTCTTTCCAATAGGTCCGCGATAGTTGAGCTTAGTTCCTCATATGATTACAACTACGGAAGCGCTCTCCCACGCGGTGGAGGCGGCACTGGCTGCTGGGGCAGTTGGTATCGATACAGAATTTGTTTGGAACCGAACTTATTACCCATCTTTGGGACTGGTTCAGGTCGGGTATCCGGATGGGCATTGTGAGTTAATAGATGCCCCTGCGATCGAGGACTGGACTCCATTTGCCAAGTTGATGGCAGACCCCAATACGGTGAAGATTCTTCATGATGCGCAGCAGGATCTGATGATTTTGAAGCGTGTCTGCGGGGCCTATCCAAAGAATGTTTTCGATACGCAGCGGTCGTGTGGGTTTGTCGGGCTCTCTTCTACGATTTCTTTGCAGGAGTTGTTGAAGACTATGATGAAAGTGCGATTGGATAAGAGTGAAACGCGCTCGGATTGGTTGGCACGACCACTTTCGGATAATCAGATGACCTATGCGGAAGACGATGTTCGCTACTCGACTCGTTTGATGGAAAAGATTATGGCGTGGGCTGAAACACTCGGGCGATCGGACTGGATCATCGAGGAGATGCGCTACTACGAAAATGTGGAGCTCTATGAGGAGACAGATCCGGACACGGAAATGCCGAGGGTGCGTGGAAGTGGTTCGCTCACGAATCAGCAGCGTAATGTTCTACGGGCCTTGGGTGCTTGGCGTGAGTTAAAAGCACGCCGGCGGAATCTACCGCGAAATTTTGTGCTGTCAGATGAGGCGCTCGTTTCGATTATGCGTCATCCGCCGAAAAATGCTGAAGGCTTGAAACCGCTTAAGGGCTTGAGCGAGCGTTCTCTGGAGCGCAATCGGGAGCGTATCTGGGAGGCGATTGAGCGCGGACTGGACGGAGAACTCCCGGAACTACCAAACGGCCGGCACTCGGGGCCTGCCCCTGATGATGGCTATGAGGCCCGAGTGGATCTGGCGCTGGCTTGTATCAAAGGCACTTGTCTGGCCTCAAAGCTGGATCCGGCCTTAATTGGTAATCGAGCGGATATTACAAATCTCGTATTGGAAGCGAGCGTAGCGGATTCCGAGCGGCACCGCATCTTACGCGGTTGGCGGGCAGATTTCTGTGGCAACAACTTACTGCGCCTGCTCAAGGGCGAGGGCAGCGTGACGATCGATCAGTCAACGATGTTACCGCAGTTGGTTTAAGCTTTGAGAGCTTGTTGAACCCGGACTGTGCAATCGCGTTCTCCGAACGGTATTATCTTTGTCCTTCGCAATTTTAATGGCTTGAGCTCTTCTGTGTTCTGAAAATCGTCCTGCCCCTGAAGATTTACTGCCGACTACTCTGATTCTTTTGGCCACGAAGAGGCGCAAAAAATCACAAAAAACTGAGCCAGTCTTTCAGGGTTTACGTTCCCTACTTTTCGTGCTTTCTTGTGCATTTTTGTGGCTGAAATCTGGTTCTTCCAGCCCCCCCATTCACCCGCTGGCGATAGGCGCGGGCAACCGTAGTAGACTTGAGTATCGTTAAAAATTGAAAAATCGTTTAATTATCAAGGCAGCCTTTTTTTAGCAATACAGCCACGAATTATCTTATAGTATCGAAAAACTCCATATATCAGAGTTATAGGTTTGATCGACTATCCGCTACATCTGAAGATCGTTTTTCGATACGGATCATGTAAATCTTTCGCACGTTGTGTATGGCAAGGCTTGTAGTGTAAACTAGTTAATACCCCTGAGCACCAAAAAGTTACGAAAAGTAGGGTGCTTGTTTTATTGATCGCGGTTACGTGTAGATTGGTTCCTTTACTTATTGGCGTCATTATATGTTTGCCTATCTGTTTCCAGATGATTCTTTTGGCATTCATTTACGACCGCTATGCCGCTAACTATTTTACGTAATTTAGCTCATCTCTTTTTGTTTATTTACGTAGTGCTCCTTTCATCAGTTTGTTTGGAGGCTGCCGTATCTAAAAAAGGTCCTGATATTAATGGCCTGCTACAGGGTGACTTATACCAGTTGCAGGGAGATGCTGTTAATATGAATAGTGGAGGTCGTATTGAAGGGTTTTGGTATCTACCCGGTACGCCTATTCTGCATTTACAAGGGGGCGTAATTGGTTCTGGTGGTATTGAACAGGGGACGGGGCCGATTGAGCCATCCGACTACACTATCCGCCTGAATAAGAAGAGCTATGTAGGTTCGATCGTGAATCGGACTTTGCCGGTAACGTTACCTGTGGTCTCCGCGCCGTTTCCCGCAGACGGGAATCGAACGGTCCATATCAATCAATCGGGCGACACCTTGGGAGATGCGAGCACGATTCGTTCCTTGAATATCAATGCAAGTGGGGCGTTAATATCCTTACCAGCTGGAAATTATGATCGAGTTAGCGTCAACGGGGAGAGCTCATTGGTGATGGGAGAGGCTGGCGGCAGTCAGTATTTAGAATATAGTATACAGCAACTGAATCTGAATGGAAAAAGCGAGTTGGTGGTAGTCGGGCCGGTCGTCTTGCGCTTAGGCAAGCAGTTTAATCCAAATTCGCTTGTGGGGAATACAGCGCATCCGGAATGGTTGCGGATTGAGTTGGCCAATGCTGGTATGAATCTAAATTCCAAGGCCAAAGTATTTGCGGTGGTTTTGAGTCCCAATAATTCAGTCCACATTAACGGGCTACTCGAGGGCGGGCTCTATGCGGGAAAAATTAAAATCAATTCGAATGGAATCTACCGTGAACGCGCTTCGTTATACCTGAATGAAAACGAGCCCCCAGTGGCGGATTCCGCCGTTTATGAGCTGCTGGAAGATTCAGTCTTTGCAGAGACACTTTCAGCCAGTGATCCGAATGCTGACTCCCTGATCTTCTCGGTTTTACAGCCAACAGCGCATGGGCTGGTTACTTTAAGTGATTCCGGACAAATGACTTATACTCCAGAGGACAACTATTTTGGGGTCGATCAATTCGTCTTTCAGGTGAACGATGGTGAAGTGTCGAGTGAGCCAGCAACCGTGCAACTCAACGTGCTTCCGGTCAATGATTTGCCGGTGGTCCAGGCCGAGCCTTTTTCAGTTCTGGAAGATACGGGTGCTTCGATCTCGCTTATAGTGACGGATGTAGATAACGACACCTTTAGCTTGGTTATCAATGCGGCGGAGAATGGTAGCCTCACTGGAACTCTTACAAATCTGATCTTTTCGCCAGCCCTGAATTACACTGGTCCGGCATCCTTCAGTCTGACGATTTCGGACAACAATGGGGGCGAAATAAGCCTTACCGAAAATTTTACAGTGGGTGAAGTGAATGACCCGCCTTTGCCCACAACAACCGCATTTAGCATAAATGAGGATGCCTTGCTTGCGGGATCACTGGAAGCCACTGACGTAGAGAACGATGCCTTGATATTTGCTTTAGTATCGGAGAGCGCAGATGGTTCGCTCAGTATCTTGCCCGACGGCAGTTTCACTTACAGCCCGGATGTGAATTTTTATGGTTTGGACAGCTTCGAAGCTTCTGTCGAAGACGCGTTAGGTGCTTTGGTCGTTTTTGAAGTCCGCCTGACCGTGAACCCAATAAATGATGCGCCGATAGCGATGTCTGCGGCCTTGGAGGTCAATGAGGATGCGGTGCTAGGTGGCCTGCTTGGGTGGAGCGATATTGATAACGATGTTGTGAGTTTCGGTATAGGCACTCCTGCTGAGCATGGAGTAGTCGATCTAAATGCTGATGGCGGCTTCGTCTACACGCCGAATGCGAACTACTTCGGCTCAGATAGTTTCACTTTTATAGTGGATGATGGTGAAGCTGTCTCGAATGCCGCGGTTGTAAGCATTGATACGCTCGCAGTCAACGATGCGCCGGTGGCTCAAGACTTGTTATTTGAACTTAACGAAGATGACTTTGTTTCCGCAAGCTTGCGGGCGAATGATGCCGATGGAGATGCGCTCCTTTACCAAATCTCCAGTTTACCGGAAAATGGACAACTACTAACAAGTGCGGGCGAATTGATCGATGCGGGTGACTTGCCGTTGGATCTTGCAGATACAGGTTTCCGCTATCAACCGAGTGCTGATTTCAGTGGGATCGAGACTTTCGACTTTATTGCTACAGATGGGAGTGCAGCTTCAGCAGCTACCGTAACATTGACTGTGCTGTCGGTTAATGACGTGCCAGTTGCCAATGACGACGAGGTAACGACAGCCGAGGATACGCCAGTGATACTAACAGTGCTTGCGAATGATCTGGATGCGGATGGTGACAGCTTGGTTGTGCTGAGTGTCGATCATGTTGTGCGCGGCTCGACGTTTCTGAACCCTGACTATAGTATCACCTTCACTCCAGCGACAAACTTCCATGGATTCGCTAGTTTTGAATACACTATTGGCGATGGAAACGGTTTATCGGCCACAGCCACTGTAACAATTAACGTAACACCTGTGAACGATGAGCCCGTGGCGACTGATTCGGAGATTGTTTTGGACGAAGACACGGTATTTAGCGGGGAACTGTCCAGCTTCGACGTCGATGGTGACAGCCTAAACTACAGCCTACTCGGGGCTGCTGGAAACGGCACCGTGCTGGTCGATACGGACGGCAGCTTTTCCTACACGCCGTATACGAACTTTAACGGCGCAACCAACTTTACATACTCCGTCTCTGATGGCGAGTTAATCGATACAGCTACTGTCAATATTACGGTCGTCTCGGTTAACGATCAGCCGCTAGCATTGGCTCAGTCGTTGCAAACCAACGAAGATGCGGCCTTACCATTGACGCTTAGCGGTTCGGATCCGGATGGCGATAGCATCAGTTACACGGTTAGCATGCAGCCAGAGCATGGCACGCTTACAGGTATGGCGCCCGAGCTGATCTATGCGCCGGATGCTAACTACTACGGCCCGGATCGCTTTGATTTCGAGGTGTCTGATGGTGTCTTAGGCTCGTTTCCTGCGATTATTTACGTCGATGTGTTGCCCATGAATGACTCGCCGATAGCTATGGCGCAGGAGTTTACTTTGGATGAAGATAGCTTACTGTCGTCTGCACTGCTCGCCTCGGATATCGACGAGGACACGCTGACTTTTGCCCTCAGTGAAAATGTTCTGAATGGCGTCTTAAGTCTGAATGCGGATGGCAGCTTTACCTATACACCCGAAGCAAATTTTTCAGGAGAGGATACGTTCTTATTTACAGTGTCCGACGGCGCTTTGACGACTGGACCTTTGCTGGCGCAGTTGACTATTTATCCACTCAACGATGCGCCGGTGGCTCAAGCTCAGTCTCTGGATACCAATGAAGATTCTGCACTCGGCCTGACGCTTGCAGCTTCGGATTTGGAAGGTGACTCGTTGACATTTTTTGTCGTCGATCAACCAACTCATGGCCTATTAAGTGGAGTTGCTCCAAATTTGGTCTACACTCCGAATGGCAACTATAGCGGACCAGACAGTTTTACTTTCACCGCTTCGGATGCTGAACTGACCTCGGACCTTGGGACGATTGCCTTGAATATTATCCCGGTAAACGACATGCCGTCTGCAATCGCTCAATCAATTAGTTTTGTAGGAGAAGGTCCTATTTTGATCTTACTTTCAGGCGAAGATATTGACGGAGACGAGCTCGATTTCTCAATTAAAAGCTCTCCGATGAACGGGACCCTTTCTGGCGAGGGTTCGATGTTAGAATACACGCCAAACTTAGGTTTCGCCGGCATCGATAGTTTTCAGTTCATTGTTAATGACGGCGTTGTGGACTCGCTTCCGGGAGTCGTCGAGATAGAGGTTTCTTTACCGAATACGCCTCCTTCTGGCGAAAATGTCTCCTACCTCGCTTACAGTGCCTTTGAACTTGAGGGGCAACTGCCAGGATTTGATGCTGAAGGAGATGAATTAATTTTCAGAATAGAGGGGGCGTTGCTTCCTAGTTCTTTTTCGATAAACTCCGACGGCTCTTTTGCCTTTGTAGCCCAGTTGTCAGATTTAGGAACCTACGAGTTCGTTTATTTTGTTTCCGATGGAAATACTGAGAGTGGACCTTTCTCAGTTGATCTGTCGGTTCAATTACCCGCAAGCGTTTCAGTAGTGGCTGATGAAACTGAAGTTCGCGCAGGGAATCCAGACTTTCTTCCTTCTTTCTCGACCATCATTGTTAATAATGACGAGTGGACACTATCGGATCGCGGATTCAGAGATGCGCCAACTACAGTGCAGTTTGTCCGTAACCTTGTTCAGCTTTTTGCCCCTCAGGGAAACGGAAGATTCCTAGTTCATTCAAATAACTTTGGCTACAATCAAGCAACACTTCGCCAAGAAATTGAATCGCTCGGGCATGCCCTTATTAAGAACACATCAGCCATTACGGAATTAGAGGATTTAGAAGGTTACGACGCTGTTTTTCTCAATGAAATTCAAGTGCCGTTTGATATTCTTTTTGATTATAGCGTAAGAGGTGGGTCCGTATACATTAACAGTGTAGGAGGAAGTAATGATGGGAATAGATGGAACAGCTTCCTGAATTTGTATGGTTTAGCTTACGGCAGTCGAACCAACCCATATGTGGGAGCATTTCCGATCACTTCAGATCATCCTTTGCTAAATGGCGTTAATTCATTGTTCTATTTTAATGGTAACAATGTTGAAACTTTGGAGACGGTTAATCCTTACGTTGAAATGGTGCACGAAATTAATGGCGATGGTTTGCTTGCAGTTTACAGTTCTCCATTTGGTTACGATCAGGTTGGACAAGTTACTTTAAGTTCTAACTTCGAAATTATTGAAGGTGATCCAAGCCTCTACAACAAAACCTGGAGATTACCTGATGGGTTAGATGTTCTTTACGAGATAAGCACTAGCATAAATAATGACATTCTAACGATCAATTTCTATGAGCCCGGCGAGTATGTGTTTTCTCGATGTTTAGAGGTGAATGGCCAGAGTCTATGTGATTCAGTTACAATAACTGCCAAGGAGAATGGCATACCATATTTAGTTTCAGCGCCACCGTCTGTTTTCGTAAAAGGCGATAGTGAACCTAACTCTATTGATTCGTTTGAACTAGAGATAGTGGATCCCGATGGCGACCCCATTATTTTTGACTTTGTCAATGGCCCTGTTGGAATGTCTGTTCAAGAAATCGATGGGAAATACTTCATTGTTTGGGCTGTTCCAAATGGAATTACAGATTTTCTAAATATCGATTTAGAATACTCGGATATATACGGGGCGGGCAATAGTATCCAGTGGAATGCATCAGTCTTGTATAATCAAGGCCCCACTATTTCTGTCGATTCAAGTTACTTCTTACCAGAAATGGATAGATCAATTAATCTATCTGCGATTGTCGATGATGATGGTTTGCCCTTGAGCAGTGAATTGGCAGTGAGCTGGTCTGTTCTCTTAGCTCCCAATGGGGCGAATTATACTTTCTCGGATCCCAATGCTGCGGACACACTGTTCAGTTTTGATCTTCAAGGTTTTTATTATTTAAATATCGACGTCAGCGATGGTGCCCTTTTAACAAGCGAAATCATCGCGGTGCGCGTGGGCAACAACTGCATGGTGGAAGCACCTGAGGGACTGGTTGCTTGGTTTCCACTGGATTATAGCGGGATGGATGAAGTGTCGAAATTGGACTCAGTGCTGAACGATCCTCGCTGGAAAACAGGCCGCGTGGGCGCGGCCTTAAACAGTGCGGCCGAGCGTGATGCGATCCTGGTGCCTGAGCGTGCTGAGTTGGACATTGGCTCGAGTGCTGCGGGCTGGAGTATCGAGTTTTGGATGGATCCTGATGGCAACCCATCGAACAGCGGGACGATCTCGAGTGTGTTTGAGTGGAGCGGCGAGAGTGGTCGGGGCCTTCGTTTGCGTTACGAGTGGTTGCAAGAGCTGCGCCTGTTGGAGGGTGCCAATAGTGCATTGACGCTGAACTATGCGACAGGCGATAGATACCTGAACCCAGATAGCGGATGGTATCACATTGGATTCACCTATGACCGCAGTAGCGGGTCGCTACGCATGTATCGCAACGGCAGCCTAAGCCGAGAATGGTCGGTAGGCGACCGTGCCTTCGATACGGCCGGCGACCTATGGATCGGTGGGCGTCCTTTGACGGACGGCTACTTTGATGGCGGCATCGACGAACTCAGCCTGTATGAACGCCCGCTGAGCCAATCGGAGGTGTATGCCATCTATGCAGCAGGAGAAGTCGGCAAGTGTCCATTGAGTGGTAACCGCGTCCCCGGTGTGTATGCGGGAGAAGATACATCGATTGCAGGTATCACCGAGACAGCGAACCTAATTGGCGACGTAGTGGACGATGGGCTACCGGAGACCGGTAGTCTGAGTGTGGCATGGAGTCAGAGCTTTGGCCCTGGTGATGTGGACTTCACGACTCCCGAAAGTGTCTCGACCGATGCGACCTTCAGCGCGGAGGGTATATATATTCTTAAACTGGAAGCGAGCGATGGCTTAGCAATCAATAGCGACTTGGTTAGCGTACGCGTGGGCAATAACTGCATGGTGGAAGCGCCTGAGGGACTGGTTGCGTGGTTCCCACTTGATTATAGCGGTCTGGATGAAGTGACGAAACTGGACTCAGTTGTGAACGATCCTCGCTGGAAAACAGGCCGCGTAGGCGCTGCCTTAAACAGTGCGGCCGAGCGTGATGCGATCCTGGTGCCTGAGCGCGCTGAGTTGGACATCGGCTCGAGTGCTGCGGGCTGGAGTATCGAGTTTTGGATGGATCCTGATGGCAACCCATCGGACAGCGGGACGATCTCGAGTGTGTTTGAGTGGAGTGGCGAGAGTGGGCGCGGCCTTCGTTTGCGCTACGAGTGGCTGCAAGAGCTCCGCTTGTTGGAGGGTGGCAATAGTGGATTGACGCTAAACTATGCGACGGGCGATAGATACCTGAATCCTGATAGCGGATGGTATCACATTGGATTCACCTATGACCGCAGTAGCGGGTCGCTACGCATGTATCGCAACGGCAGCCTAAGTCGGGAATGGTCGGTAGGCGACCATGCCTTCGATACGGCCGGCGACCTATGGATCGGTGGGCGTCCTTTGACGGATGGCTACTTCGATGGGGGCATCGACGAACTGAGCCTGTATGAACGTCCGCTGAGCCATTCAGAACTGTACGCGATCTATGCCGCAGGTGAGTTAGGTAAGTGCCCGCTGAGTGGCAATCGTGCCCCTGCGGTGTACGCAGGCGAGGATACTTTCATTGAAGGTATCGCCGAAACAGTGAGCTTAGCTGGTAATGTCATAGATGATGGTTTGCCGGAGACCGGAAGCCTGAGCGTGAGCTGGAGCCAGAGCTTTGGCCCGGGCACTGTCAACTTTACCACAGCTGGAAGCGTCTCGACGGATGCGACCTTCAGCGCAGAGGGTATATATATTCTTAAACTGGAAGCGAGCGATGGCTTGGCAATCAGTAGCGATCTGGTTAGCGTGCGCGTGGGCAATAACTGCATGGTGGAAGCGCCTGAGGGACTGGTTGCTTGGTTCCCTCTGGATTACAGCGGTCTGGATGAAGTGTCGAAACTGGACTCAGTTGTGAACGATCCTCGCTGGAAAACAGGCCGCGTGGGCGCGGCCTTAAACAGTGCTGCCGAGCGTGATGCGATCCTGGTGCCTGAGCGTGCTGAGTTGGACATTGGCTCGAGTGCTGCGGGCTGGAGTATCGAGTTTTGGATGGATCCTGATGGCAACCCATCGAATAGCAATGCGATCTCGAGTGTGTTTGAGTGGAGTGGCGAGAGTGGGCGCGGCCTTCGTTTGCGCTACGAGTGGCTGCAAGAGCTCCGCCTGCTGGAGGGTCCCGATAGTTCATTGACCCTAAACTATGCGAGAGGCAATTTTTACCTGAATCCTAGCAGTGGGTGGTATCACATAGGATTGACCTATGATCGGCTTAGCGGGTCGCTACGCATGTATCGCAACGGCAGCCTAAGTGGGGAATGGTCGGTAGGCGACCGTGCCTTCGATACGGCCGGCGACCTATGGATCGGTGGGCGTCCTTTAACGGACGGCTACTTTGATGGCGGCATCGATGAACTGAGCCTGTATGTGCGTCCGCTGAGCCAATCGGAAATAACCGATATCTACACGGCTGGAAGCCTCGGTAAGTGCAAACCGGATTTGGATAATACACCACCCGTTATACTTGCTGCGTTTCCTATGGAAATTTTGATTCCGCATACGAGCACTCCTATTGTTGGTCTTGTTCGGGACGATGGTCTCCCTATTGGTTCGGATATATTGGTCACATGGTCTCTAGAGTCTGGCCCCGATGTCGTCAGTTTTTCTCAGCCAAGTTTCCTGAATCCACCTTTAGGTATGATTGATACGAATGTGACTTTCAACACCCCAGGTAACTATGTGCTGGCAGTAGAAGCGTCTGATGGCGCGTATAACTCTCGTAAGGAGTATTCGGTTTACGTGCGTGAAGTGGTTAATTTGGCACCAAAGATTGATGCGGGTGAAAATCAAGTAATCAAAGAGCCAATCCTTACCGCAACCCTCAATGGATTTGCCTCAGATGACGGCTTACCAATTGAGAGTAGTTTGAGCTATAACTGGTCCGTGTTCTCAGGTGATGGGGCGGTTACTTTTGCTGACACGACAAGCTTGAATACAAGGGCGACTTTTGAAGGCGCGGGCACTTATGTGCTTCAAGCATCTGTTTTCGATGGCGAGTTGATGGCGACGGACACAATCACTGTGGTCGTGCAACCGAAAGACAATGTTGCGCCCGCTGTTACAATAACAGGGGAGGTGACGCATAATTTTGCCGAGCTGTATACTTTAGAGATCGATCTCGTCGAGGATGGTTATCCTGAGGGAAATAATTTGACGGCCTCATGGCGCAAGTTGAGTGGCCCGGGCAGCGTTAACTTTACCCCGCAGAACTTTGATCTAGGTGTCTTAGAGAAGTCTGCAGTCGTGGCGACTTTGGATACAGGCGTCGAGTTTAGCCAAGAGGGTATTTATCGATTAGAGTTACTCGTTACGGATGGTGAGAAAGTAACGTTCGTAGAAAAAAACATCGATGTATTTTCAATTCCCAGAGTGTGGATGGTCTATCCTGAAGAAGGGCGTGTTTTTAGTCCGTTGGATACTATTCTATTCTCTGCGGATGCTTACATTAATGGTCAGCCAGTCGATACGGTCGAGTATTTTGTCAACGGGGTTAGCATAGGCTTTGGTGAACTTATTGAGGGAAGTATTAGCTATCCATTGAGCCTATCGGTCAGTTCTCTGGGGCTCTCCAATGAGCGTGCCGAGGTCTATGCCGTGGCGGCAGCAGCTTCTGGACGCAGACAAACTTCTGATATTCGGACATTCGTCGTCGCTGATCAAACGGCGGCTACTCTGGATGCCTCGATCGAAGCACCACTCGATGGAGCGACTCTGACCAAGCCGACTACTATCTCGGGCTCGGCTGCATCGGAGATTTTGGATGAGTGGACGCTGGAGTATCGACTACAGGGTGAGAGTTCTTGGACCGCCGTGTCGCAGATTTCGGATACCTCGGCTTCCATCGAAGGCGGAATCCTCGGCACCTTCGACCCGACGATGCTCTTGAACGGCATCTACGATTTGCGTCTGCGCGTGAGCGACCTATTGGGCCGCACCTTGACGGATCAAATCTCCGTGGCTGTCGACGGCTCCATGAAAGTGGGTAACTTCGCGCTCGCTTTCGAGGACCTCACGGTGCCGATGGCGGGCATCCCAATCCAAATTGTGCGCAGTTACGACAGCCGCGATACCCGAATGGGCGATTTCGGCACCGGCTGGTCGCTGGCGATCAACGATATACGCCTGCAAAAGAATGGTCCGTTGGGCACCAACTGGTATCATGAACAGATTGAAACCACATTTGCCGGATTTCAGTCGTTTAACTATTGTTTAGAACCCACCGGTAACCGCCTTGTTTCGATCAACTTCCCTGGTGGTGAGCAATACCTCTTCGAGTTATCGATTGATGTCGGTCATGGCCGTCAAGATATTGCCGATAATTGTCAGCTTTTCTCGCCGATCTATCAATCGACTCCGGTCTACACTCCGAAAGGCGATACGATTGGTAAGCTGGAAGCAGTCGGGCCAACTTCTGTCTATAATTTCCCTTTCATCGGTTCAACCGAGCTTTACACGGAAGATCCTATCACCGACTTCAATGCGCCGGTCTACAATCCAACTCGTTTCATCCTTACTACAACTGACGGCACTCGTTATCTCATCGATGAGAATGATGGCCTCATTTCGATGGAAGATCTGAATGGTAATACGCTCGAAATCTTCGACGACCGCATCGTCTCCACCGCGAAAGATCCCAACGGCGGAGCCGACATTATCCGCGAGGTCAACTTCCTTCGTGATGGGGAAGGGCGCATCACTCAGATCGCCGATCCCGAGGGCAATACACTTGAGTACGCTTATGAAGCCGGTCAAGGCGGCCTACGAACATTCACTAACCGTGTCGACGAGACCACCGAGTTCGTCTACGCCGATACCCGCTATCCGGATTATCTTACCGATATCCTCGACCCGCGCGGCGTTCAAGCCATCCGCACTGAGTATGACACCGAAGGCCGAATCCTTCGTCAGATCGATGCCGACGGCAACCCAATCAACTTCGATCACGATCTGGATAACTTCACCGAGCGCGTGACCGATCGCCTCGGTAATACCACCACCTACTACTATGATGACCTGGGCAACGTCACACGACAGGTCGATCCACTCGGAGCCGAGACCCTTTTCGAATACTACCCCGGCACCGAACTCGTAAAATACGAGACCGACGACGCAGGCAATGTCATCTCCCGCGCCTACGATAGCAGGGAAAACCTCCTCGTCGAAATCACCGGAGCCCTGACCAGCGAAGAGCCGCTCACTGCAACCACAGGTTTCATCACTCGTTACAGCTATAACGAGTTCAGCTCACCGCTCACCATCACCGATCCCAACGGCAACCTCACTGAGTTCACCTACGATTCAAGGGGCAACCTCCTCCGCCAGATCCAGCATGGTGCCCAGGCCGAGACGCTAACGACAGAATTTACCTACACAAATGGCGGCGACATCGCCAGCATCACCGATGCACTCGGTAACGTAACCAGCTATACCTACGCCTACGGCATCTCCGACGCTAGCTTCCCAACTGCCGTTAAGAGCCAGACTGTCACCATCACTGATGCCACGCTCGGCGTGCTCCGTGTTACCGAGAGCCTCTACGACTCGCAGGAGAACCTCCTCGTCGAGCGCTTCATCCGCACGCTAGCCGACGGTTCTACCCAAGAGATCATCCAGACCAGCTATCGCTATGACGAAGAAAACCGCCTCCTCGCCACCATCTTCCCGCCTGCCCTGAGCGGAGTCGAAGGGGACGGTCAAGTCGCAGAGACTCGTTACAACAACATCGGCAAAGAAGCCGCCTCCATCCGCTGGCAATCTCTCGCAGATTATCAGAGCAACGATCTCGCACTCGCACGAGTCACCACGATGACTTACGACGACCGAGGCAACGCAGTCCGCACAGACTATCCAGACGGCACCTACACCGAGGCAGGTTACAACCCGGAAGGGCGCATGATCTGGTCCAGTAATCAGCTCGGTCAAATCAACGCTATGGCCTACGATGCACTCGGGCGCCAGACCCACACCTTGTCCCCTGGAGGGACGAGCTCCACCAGCCCTGAGCCTGTCGAAGCGGTCTCGTCCGCCGACCTCGCTGCAATCTCGTGGAATACCTACAATGAATTACCATCCGCATTCGCAGACTACACCGTCATCGAGACCCTCTACGATAACATTGGCCGCGTCGAATTCACCATCGACGCGCTTGGTAATCTCACCCAAAACATTTACGACGATGCCTGCGCCTGTGCCGGACGCCTCAAAGAAACTCGACGCTATCTCGATCCAGAAGACGCCGATAGCTACCTGTCCACAGCATACACCTACGATGCCAACGGCAATCAGCGCTACGTCACTGATCCGAAGGGCAACACCACCGAGTTCGTCTACGACGATTATAACCGCCTCGCGCAGACCAACCATCCGGAAACTGCCGAACACGGTGCCACGAACTCTCAGACCGGTTACGACGCCCTCGGTCGCCGCATCGCCACCCTCGATCAAGAAGACAAGCGCATCGAATACAGCTACGATGCCCTCGGCCGTCTCGTCGAAGTCCGCCAAGAAGACCCTCAAACTTCAAACTCTTTACTGCAAACTGCATCCTACACTTACGACGAAGCTGGCAACCGCCTCACCGAAACCGATGCCGAAGGCCACACCACCCGCTTCGAATACGACAGCATGGGTCGCCGCACCAAGCGCATCCTTCCTGAAGGTGGAGAGGAAACCTACCTCTACAACGCATGGGGCGAGCTGGAAAGCCGCACCAGTTTCAATGGGGAGACCACCAGCTACAGCTACGATGCCATGAGCCGCCTCCTGACCGAGCGCGCCGATGCCACAGCCTTCCCATCTGAAGTCGGCATCACCTTCACCTACGATGCCCTGGGTCGGATCAAGACCATGGTCGACGCCTCCGGCACCACCACCATGAGCTACGATCCACGCGGCAATCTGCTCAGCAAGACCAACGCCGCCAGCACGCTCACCTACACCTACGATGCCGCCAACAACCTTAAGTCTACCAACTCCGGCAGCGACGGAGGCCTCGACCTCGCCTATACCTACGACGGGCTCAACCGCCTCGACACCGTTACGGATAGCGGAGCCGCCCAGCCACCGCTTGAGCACAGCTACACCTACGATGCCAACGGCAACCTGAAGACACTGACCTACAGCAACTCAGTTCAGCATATCTGGACCTACGATAGTCAAAATCGTTTAAAAGATCTCTCAGTGCTCAATTCATCATTCCAAATCCTGAATGCCTATGCCTATACTTTACAAGCTTCCGGCCACCGCACTCAGATGGTCGAAGCTACAGGACGCACCGTGAGCTACACACTCGACAATCAGTATCGCTTGACGCAAGAGACTATCTCTGGCGAAGCGAATCCATTACTCAATGGAACCAGCGATTGGGAATACGACCTCGTTGGCAACCGCCTCAGCCAGCTCTCGGATATTGATCAGATCGCTAACGCCTCCGAGACGTATTCGGACAACAACTGGTTGGATACACACACTTATGACGCGAACGGCAACACGATCCGTAGCGCGCAGCTTCAGCAAGCGTCTGTAACGCTGCACGACACCTATGACTGGCGCAACCGCTTGATCACTCGCCAAAGGAGCGACGGCACGATCATTGAAATCGTCTACGACGGCTTCGGCGACCGAATGGAGAAAACAGTTCGTAATGCTTCTTTCTTAATTCTGAATTCCACTAAGTTCCTCGTCGACCGCAACAGCCTCACCGGTTACGCCCAAGTCGTCGAAGAAATCGGTGAGGGCGATGAGTTACAAGTCATCTACACCTACGGACTCGACTTGATCAGCCAAGACCGCCGCGACGATGACCTCAGCGGGAACTTCACCCAAAGCTTCTACCTCTACGATGGTTTAGGCAGTATCCGCGCTCTGACCGACAGCACCGGAGCAATCACTGACACCTACACCTACGACGCGTGGGGCGTGCTCATCAATCAAACTTCAAGTCTTACCCGTCCAACTACAAATGCTTTCCGTTTCACCGGAGAGCAATGGGATGAAGACCTGGGAATGTATTTCCTCCGTGCTCGCTACCTCAACGTAACAACCGGAAGGTTCCATACAATGGACACCTTCGAAGGTGTTACGACCGACCCGATCACACTGCACAAATACCTATATGCGAATGCCAATCCGGCGATGTTCATCGATCCGAGCGGATACCGGAGTATATTAGCGATTTCTTTAGGGAATTTTGTGCGTGGGTTAGTCTTAAGAACCTACTCACTCCAAGCCATAACCACTAGAGCATTTCTATCTTCAGGGATCCAAAGTGTTAAGCTTTTGTATGCATCACGCTATTTACCTTCTTTGGCTAGAGCGTTAGAAGATTTTGGCAACCAAGCACGTGGATTATCTGATTTTGCATTGGCCCGTAGGTTATATAACACTTCGAATGCGGTAGATCAGGTATTCTTAGGCGCGCTTTCTGGTTCGATTGTTGGTGTATCAGCTTCTGTTGCTTTAGGCCCCGTTGCACTGCTTGCTAATTTGATTGGTGTTGGAAATGCAGTCGCATCTTATGGTGAAACAGTAGTTGAAGGCGTGGGCGATGCCGCTACAGCGGCTGGTATTTCTTGTAATGTGAAATTTGATATTACTTCATCGTCCACTAGGCGTTTGATTGTCGATATTCTCACATTTAATATCCAACCTGATCTCTTAGTTAACGCCGCAGCTGATTCTTACGTTGGCGGTCGAACTGGTGATCTTGGCCGATTCCTAGAAGGGCAAATGTTCTTCCAACAAAATTTCTGCAATCGTTATAGGTAAATCATGTTCACGAGTTATTTTGGCTATTTTCTTTCTTATCCTGTCTCTGTTTTTCTTTTCACAGTCTTTACCGCTGGCGGAGGTATCAGTGACTTAATTTTTTCTATCCTGGCGGCCTTTATATCCATGTTCTTTTCTATATGGATTTTAGATTTAATACCGTTTTTAGGTAAGGCGAAATTTGAAGAAAGAACTCGTTTTCGGAGATTTATTGCTGGCTCTGTGTTTGGAATTATCGGTGCACTTTTGAATTTATTCATATTATCTAATTTTACTTTTATCTGGTTCGTAGCAAGCTCAGTTGTTTGGCCAGTCCTTTTATACATTTATATTTTCAATCAATATAAAGCTGAGACCTTGTAAGCATATCAATCGCGAGTTCCTATTTCTTCTTTGGGAGTAACCGAACTTTTTCAATGACAGAAAAAAGATGACATGGGAGGAGTTGCAGACGGTGACGGATCACTAATACTGCCACTTCGCTTATGAAACGTAATAAAAAACTCACTCCCACATCACATCAACAGACTGACGCCACCGCCGAAGTCA
>Ga0307981_1001953_pt1 | contig 17481 bp, 10 predicted proteins | sample OrgLakmetagen987_FD_201849 | JGI IMG/M metagenome (GOLD analysis project Ga0307981, IMG submission 201849) | Saline water microbial communities from Organic Lake, Antarctica - #987 | ecosystem: Environmental > Aquatic > Non-marine Saline and Alkaline > Saline | place: Antarctica: Organic Lake... | reverse complement strand
TCCATCGCCGTAGAAACGATCCAAGCCATCAATGATAACTATATTGAAGGTGCTCGGAAAGATCTCGCCGCCGCGACTCATCTACTCGGTAAATCTACCTGGCCAGTTGATATGCGCATTCTCAATGCAATGATCCGCGCTGGTGGCGATGAAAATGTGAGACGTCTGATCGCAGTTGCATCTAACACAAGCCTAAGCGAAAACGCCCGCACCGAAGCACTATGGCTACTCGCCCGTTTTGAAAAATCTCCTCCTGCAGATCCCACCACAGGAATGATCCGCCCTATCCCGAACCAAGCAAAAATCGGAACCAAAGCACGTGAAGAAATCCGCGCTGTATTACTTCCTCTTCTCAAGACCACATCAGGTAATCTCATCGTGGAAGTGATCAAGCTTGCTGGGCAATTTGATGTGAAAATCTCCACGAAGACATTGATAGGACAACTCGCCAACCCGAAGAACCCTGTGGCTATTCGCCTAGCCGCCATGAAGAACCTCGAATCTCAGAAGCTTAAAAGTTTCACCGAAATCCTTGTTAAACTAACAGCAGATAAGGATCTCAAAGTTCTGGAAGCGACACTGCGAGCTCTTAGCAGGATTGACACCAACACAGCTTTTGAAAGGCTACAAAAAATTCTTTCAGCAGGGAAGATCGCCAACACACAGATCGCCCTTAAACTACTAGGAGTTCTTGATCACCCGAAGTCTGAAGGCGTTCTCTTAGATCTTCTCACTGATCTTAAAAAGCAACCCATCGCTCTGCGACTCGACATCATCAACGCCAGTAAAAAGCGATCCACTCCAGCACTCAAAAAGGCTCTCGCTAATTACGAAGCCAGTATCGACAAGAACGATCCGCTCGCCCCATTTGAACTTACCTTAGCCGGCGGAAATGTCAGCAATGGTAAAAATGTCTTTTTCCGAAGCGGTGTGGCAAACTGTAAACAATGCCACAAAGTAGGACACCGTGGCGGTGACGCAGGACCTAACCTAATTGGTCTAGGAAGCCGTCAAGATGCCAAATATATTCTAGAATCAATCGTCGCACCAAGCGCGCAACTTTCTCCAGGATACACTTACACCGCAGTCACCATGAAAGACGGCACTGTTGTATCTGGCTTACTGATGAGTAGAACAGACACCGAAGTAGTGGTCAGAAATCCAGAAACTAAAGAGGACACCATTTGCAAAAAAGAAGATATTGCAACCATTCCTACCGCAATGTCTTCCATGCCGCCAATGGGTGCCATCCTCAAGAAAGGTCAGATTCGTGACCTCGTTGCGTATCTTTCTTCTCTCAAAGAAGAAGGAAAAAAAGTAACTCACTAATATAATAAGCGCTCCAAGCGCACATTTTATGAGCGATAATAGCAAGGTTTTGGTTCTTTATGACTCTGCCAGTGGCAACACTGCCAAAATGGCGGGGTTTGTCGTGGAGGGGATCAAAATGGTAGAGGGAATCGAAGTCCGACTCCGAAGTGTTGATGAAGCCACTGCAGATGACGTCGTTTGGTGCGATGGTATTGCCGTCGGTAGCCCGACCAACATGGGGCTGATGTCATGGAAGATGAAACGTTTCTGGGATGAAGTGATGCTCGACCAGTGGATGAAAATTGATGGCAAAATTGGCTGTGCCTTTTCCTCCTCGGGGGCCTGGGGCGGCGGATCAGAGATCGCCTGCCAATCAATCCTAACGGTATTGGTGAACTTTGGCTTCCTAGTGTTCGGTGTCACCGATTACGTGAGCAAGCTGATGACATCACACTACGGCGCCATCACAGCGCGTGAACCTCGCAGCGACGAAGCTCAAGATGCTTGCCGCAAGCTCGGCAAACGACTCGCTGAGTGGGTAGCGCTCTACCCCGGTGGGCGAAAAGAAGAGCATCCCCTCGCGAAGGATGATGAACGGATACCTCCAAGCTAGGCTTGCCGTTTAGAGGGGATGGTGGATTGTGTGATTAGATTGTCTGACCATTTATAGGTGACTGTATTGGTACAATAGAGAAATTGGAGGTCTAAGCTAGGAAGGCCATGGTAGAATTAAATCATCTACCACACATCTTAATCTACCATGGATACGCACTCATCTACCTCATCGAATCCAAGTTTTGACACTATCGCCATAGAAGACCTCAGCCGCCGTGGCTTTATCGCTAGCGGAGTCGGTTGCTTGGCTCTGAGTTTTTTCCAAAACCCGTTACGCGCTATGACGCTACAATCAGGCGAAGCTCCCCTTCCATTTCAATTTAGCGGAATTCCCATTTCTAATCACGATAACGTCTGCGTGCCAAAAGGCTACGTGGCGCGCGTCCTATATGCATGGGGCGACCCTATCAACGGTCAGGGCCCCAGGTTTAAACCAGACGGCAGTAACTCCGTCGCGGAGCAGGAACTACAGGCTGGCATGGGTCACGATGGCATGCAGTGGTTTTCCCAACCAGGTGATGATGACAGTCGCAGCGACAGAGGGCTCTTAGTGATGAATCATGAATACACCGACCAAGGATTATTATTTGCTGATGGCATCGCTAAAATGACCGCAGATAAAGTAAGAAAATCTCAGACGGCTCACGGTTTATCCGTGATCTCCATCGAAGCGAAAAGCAAAAACGGTTCATGGAAAGTCACACCATCAAAGTGGAGCCGCAGAATCACCGCAAATACTCCAATGCACTTGACCGGTCCAGCAGTCGGCAGCCCGCACATGAAAACCGCTGCGAATCCAGATGGCAGCACTATCCTCGGCACCTTCAATAACTGCGCCAGCGGTCAAACACCATGGGGTACCTACCTTGCGTGCGAAGAAAACGTGCATAAATATTTCGGCACCACAAACAAGGACTTCAAACCCACTCCAGACCAACAACGCTATGGCTTCAGCATCGATGGAGGCACCAGCGACGGACTTAGCATCTATAACTGGTGGAGCCATGACGAACGCTTCGATCTCAGTAAGCACCCGAACGAAGCAAACCGCTTCGGCTACGTCGTCGAACTAGACCCTACCGATCCGACATCAACGCCACGCAAGCACTCTGCCCTTGGACGTTTAAAGCACGAGAATGCCGAAGTCACCCTCAGTGCCAGCGGACACGTCGTTGTCTACATGGGAGACGACGAGAAAAATGAATACATCTACAAATTCGTCAGTAAAGACATCTACGACGGCAAGCCAGAAAACCGCGCCAAACATCTCCAGTTACTCGAACAAGGCACCCTCTACGTAGCCCACTTCATCTCGGGTGGTACTGGTAAGTGGCTCCCGCTGATCCATGGGAAAAACGGGCTGACTGAGAAGAATGGGTTCGCCTCGCAGGCGGATATACATATCCGCACTCGACAGGCAGCAGACCGCGTTGGCGCAACAATGATGGACCGCCCAGAGTGGGTTGCGGTCAATCCTATTACGAAAGAAGTCTTCGTCACCCTGACTAACAATAGTCAGCGCGGAAAAGAGGAACCGTCATCAAATCCCATCGATGGCACGGCCATTGCAGGGAAATCAAAACCAGCGGTGGACGATGCAAACCCACGAGCGAAAAACGATTTTGGCCACATTCTAAAATGGAACGAAACCAATTTCGACCCAGCTGCAACACGTTTTAATTGGGATCATTTTTTACTCGCTGGCGATCCTGAAATTGATGCTCAAGTTTCCATTCGCGGTGATTCTTTTGGAAGCCCCGACGGGCTGAGCTTCGATCCACGAGGCATCCTATGGATCCAGACAGACGTCTCTAGCTCAAAGATCTCAACCGGTCCCTACAAGAATCTCGGCAATAACATGATGCTAGCAGCCGATCCTAAAACGCGCACTGTCCGACGCTTTCTCACCGGCCCCAATGGATGCGAGATCACCGGTATGGCGATGACCCCAGATCTTAAAACGATGTTCGTCAACATTCAGCACCCCGGCGAGCCAGATTCAGGAGTCAGTGACCCGAAGGCACCAAAAGCGGTCAGTGACTGGCCAGAAGGCCCCAATGGTGGTCGACCTCGCCCAGCTACAATAGTGATTCAACGGAGCGACGGCAGAGAGATCGGAGCCTAGTTTGAGTGGCTACTTCATTTCTTCTTTTTCCTGCCACCTGATTTAGGTCTCGGAAGAATACGCGTCCTTTGAGCATGCTTTTCCCATAACTCTTCAAGCTCCTTGGCCTTCTCGGTTCGCTCCTGAGCAAGATCATTGAGTTCGCTACGGTCTTTCTCAAGATCGTAGAGTTCCCATGCGCCACCCTTCAGCTGAACGAGTTTCCACTTTCCTTTTTGGATGGCGGCATTTTTGAAGTGTTCCCACATCAGCACGCGCTCCTCACTGCGGTCTTTCGTGAAACTCGGCGCGAGACTGCGTCCCTCCATCGGCTGGATCTTCTTCCCTTTGTATTCCTTCGGATAGCTTGCTCCCGAGAGATCCACACAAGTCGCCATGATGTCTATCAGGTGATTGCTCTCATATCTCAGCTCCTTGCGTGCGCTAATCCCTTTTGGCCAATGCGCAATCAAGGGAGTCGCTATTCCACCTTCGTGGTTTTGTGACTTATATTGGCGGAACGGGGTGTTAGAAACATTCGCCCAGTTACGTCCATAGGCAATATAGGTTTCAGACGGTCCAGGCATCACCCCCGGACCCGTAAGAACAGGATGCCCAGCACGACTGCGCTCAGGCACCATCCGAGTCTGTAATTCATCTTTCCCCATCGGCTTCACGCCCGTAGGAGGATTCGCGAGCGACCTGCGCCCCCGATCTTCAGCACAGCCGCCATTGTCCTGCAAAAATAGGATCAAGGTATTATCAAGCTGCCCGGTTTCTTCCAGTGATTTGACCAACCTACCAATGCCCTGGTCCATGCTATCGACCATTGCGGCGTAAACCTCCATGCACCGCAGCTCCCATGCGCGATCCTTTTCAGGGAAATCTTTCCACGCCTGAGGAGCTGGGCTCAACGGCCAGTCCTTGATCACCCCCAGCTTCTTCATCTTCTCGTAACGCGCTTTGCGGATCACTTCATATCCCGCATCATACTTCCCTTTATATTTAGCAATATCCTTTTCCAGAGCATGCATCGGCCAATGAGCCGCGGTGTAGGAAACATACATAAAGAAGGGTTTTTCTTTTGCCTCCTTTGACTGCTTCACATGCTCGCGCACAAAACGCGCCGCGTGATCGCTGATGGCATCGGTGTAGTAGTATTGCTCCGGCTGGTACTCTTCATCGTTGTCGGGAGTGATTGCCTTGTTGCCTCGGGTCAGCGTCCACGGATCGAACAGGCTACCTGCTCCGATGATCGTGCCATAGAATTTATCGAACCCTCGTTGCATCGGCCAGTTTGACTTGTCACCATCAGGTTTAAGCTGCTTAGTCACATGCCACTTGCCCGCCATGTAGGTACTGTAACCCGCCGTCTTGAGAACTTCAGCCATCGTCATCGCATCGCGACCGAGATCTCCCTTATAACCCGGTTGTCCCGCGTCATTAGTCATCTGGCCGATTCCAGCCTGATGCGCGTAGAGACCCGTGAGAAGGGACGCACGAGTGGGACAGCATCTACCAGTATTATAAAACTGGGTGTAGCGGAGTCCTCCCTCGGCAAGGGAGTCGAGACTCGGAGTGTCTATCTCACCACCATAACAACCGATATCGGAGTAGCCCATATCGTCGGACATGATCACGATAATATTCGGCCTAGCTGCCTGCGCATAAGAGATCGATATCATCAGACACCACCCGTAGAAACCCAATGCCACCTTTACTCCCGCACTTGTTTTCTTTCTGAACATTCCTGATATTAATGCTGGCTCGTCTTTGTTGCCAGTAAAAACTCGGAGATCGCCACGGAAGAATAACCCTGAAAAAAGATCTAATCGATCTGGATCTGTTGTTTTAATGGGACAAAAAACCGGAACCCGCAGATGGCAAATTCCGGTTTCTAGAAATCTCATTTTACTAGCGGAGCTTGCGTAGGATTAAGGCAAGTCCAGCTAGACCGAGCAGGGCGAAGGTGGATGGCCGCTGAAATGATGAAGGAACAGTGGTTACTTTTTTCTGGGAAGAGGCAATCATTAGGAAAGAAGGACTAGATGATGCTTTAATCTTCTAGTATTTCCACCCTCCTCCGAGTGCCTGGATGAGCTGCACCGTCGCTAACTGATGGGCAGCGCGAGTTTGCACCAGGGCACGCTGCTCGGAGAGGAGCTGGCGCTGGGCATCGATGACTTCAAAGAAGCTCACTAAGCCAGCATCATAACGCAGCTTAATTAACCGTGATGCCTCTTGGGCGGCGTCGGCAGATTTTTTCTGAGCAATGATCGCATGATTCAGGTTGTAGATACCTGACAGGGCATTCTCAACATCTCTCACGGCGACGAGCACCGTTTGACGATGCAACTCTAAGTTTTCCCTATAAAACGCTTTGGCTCGGATCAGATCATTTTTACGTCGGCCCGCAGTGAACACAGGGAGAGAAACAGACGGCCCAATGTTCCAGAGCTGGCTACTTTTGTTAAATAAATCTGATGCGCTGAGTGCCGCGTATCCGCTGGCAGCATTGAGCGTTGCACGAGGCAGGTATTTACCTATCGTGACACCGATCGCTTCGCTCGACGCGGCAAGGCGGCGTTCACTTGCTAATACATCAGCCCGGCGACGCAGTAGGTCTGCAGGAACGCCTGAAGGAACCGCTGGTGTCTCGGGGATAGACGCTGGACTCAGGCGGAACGTGCTTGGATTTTCTCCTACTAGAACTCCAATCGCATTTTCTAACTCGTCTCTGCGTTGCGTGAGTCGGTGGATATCTGCTCTTACCGTTTCGGTCTGACTGATTGCTCGTGAAGAATCAATCGCCGTGGTGCTGCCCGCATTCACGCGGGCCTGAACCAGGGTCTCGTTCTCCTTACTTATCTTGACTGCTCTATTGAGTAAGCGGATTTCGTCATCCAATGATCTAAGGCTGATATAGTTTCTCGTTACCTCCGCCTTTGTAGAAAGAACGGCGACCTCATAGTCAGCTGCGGTGGCTTCCGCCAATGCATATTCTTGAGATATCCCCCTGCGGATACGTCCCCAGAAGTCAATTTCGTAACTGAGATTCAACGACGAATTGTATCTCTCGAAGGCTCCGCCTAGGGGCGCAAATCGATCGTTTCCAGATTCGCTCTCCCGACTATATAGTGAATTTGCCGAGAGGCCAGGTAAGATATCAGCCCGCTTAATCCTGAGCATCGCACGCGATTGATCAAGACGAGCCAGCGCAATACGAGCATTAGGGCTATTTTTTTCAGCGCGAACTAGAAGATCATCTAACTTACTATCCGAGAATGACGACCACCAAGAACCGACTGCAGGCGTCTTAGTGAGGCCAACCGTTTTATACGTAGCCGCTAGGTTTCCAGACGGAGCCTTGTAATCAGGCCCAACGACTGAACAACCAGCGAGGGCTAGCAAGGGGAGCAGTGGGAAAATTAAACGTGCTTTCATAATGAGGTTTTTAAAATGGTTTACAGGGTTAAGCGTCTGCGGGTTCTGGTTCGGTTGCGACAGAAGGTTTACTGAGTGAAAAGACGAGGCTCAGCACCGTAGGAACGAGGAACATGGTAAAGATGGTTGAGACGACTAAACCTCCGACAACGACCGCTCCAAGGCCACGATACAGCTCAGATCCAGAGCCCGGCAGAAGAACGAGGGGCAGCATCCCGCCTACCGATGTCAGAGTCGACATCAAGATCGGGCGCACCCGTGAAGTGACGGATTCTTTGATCGCATCATTCGTATCACGGCTTGGATCTGCCTTGAGAAAGTTTATCGTCTGGTGAACGATAAGGATCGCATTATTGACCACCACTCCAGCCAAGATCACAAAGCCAAGGATGGTGAGAACATCCATATTTTGTACCGGCATGTATGGGTCAGCGACACTCCACTTGTGCACCAGCGACAAACCGAGCAATCCTCCCACTGTGGCCAGTGGCACAGAGAGAATAATCACCAAGGGATAACTCCAGCTCTGGAAAAGAACCACCATCAGAAGATAGACGACGAAGAGGGCCAGGAACAGGCTGCTAGTGATAAATCCAAAGAAGCTACCGTCACCTAACAGCGCTTCTTTAATTTCATTTAATGCATCAGAAGATCCTGCGATTTCTACCTGCACACCTGGAGCTACTCCATCTTGTTCCTTAAGCGCTGCAATGAGCTGCTCTACCTGACGAACCGCATCTTCCAATGCCATCCCTCTGGGAGCGGTCACCTCAAGTGTCACAGCGCGCAATCGATCCACGTGACGAATCGCATCGGGACCACGGACATTCTCCAACGAAGCGATCGAGCGCATATCCACGATACTTCCTCCAGGGGTAGCAATCGGGGTATCAAGCAAGGCCTCTAGCGGGCGACCTTCTAGTGCCCCCTCGGTGATGATCTTCATGTCCTTCAACTCACCGTTTTTTTCATAGTCGCGGAATAGCAAAATCCCTTCACCCGATGCCTGCACCGCCAGACCGAGGTCGGTTCGACTCATTCCGAGCTCAAGTAGGCGTTCATCGTTAGGAACGATGCGCAGTTCATCCAGTGGTTGAGAAAAGTTCGCCGGTTGTGGCTGAGTTTTCCCTGGTCCAAATGACCCCATAAACATCCCGAAGAGCTGTCCGGCAGTCTGGTTGACAGCATCGAGATCGGTTCCTTTGATATCCACCTTAATCGCTGTCCCTGTGGTTCCTGCAACACGGAAAAGAGGCATTTGGAAAGCAAAGGCAAAGGTATCTGGAGCGGCATTTCCAGACGTCGCATGGTTAAATAATGGAATCCCATCAACCACGCGCTTTTTATCATTAGAAATAGCGACTTGGAACATCCGTCCCTCAAAAGAAACGAGGAAATAATGATCCAACTTCGGAGGCAACACCGTTGGCTCAGCTCCTGGCACAGCCGGGACCTTATAACGTTTATCGACGCCCTCTGAATACTCACCATCACGCTGGACAGCTTCCAGGGCAAACTTGTCATTAGTCGCCTCCCAGGCAGGTGCCACCCGATCTTCGATTCTGTCGCCCATATCTGACAACTGATCCAAGTTATATCCTGGCGGTGGGAATAGCAGACCGAGGATCAAATTACGGTTTCCACTCGGCAAGTAGTCCAGTGGAGGAAGTAAGGTCTTCACCCCTAACACCGTGAACAGAAGAAAGACGATGACGACGGCAATCCGTCTGACCCAGCCATCAATCACCCATCCGACGGTGTTCCCGATGATCCTAGGCAGGTTGTTAAACAGCCAAGCTAGCGGACGGAACGGGGCGCCTATTACTTTGAAAAACTTACCCCCAAAGAAGCGATCAAAGGCACTGTCTCCACTTTTGCTTGGTGGTTTGAGAAAACGAGCTGCGGCAGTCGGAATCAAGGTGATCGATACAATCATCGAAATACCGACAGAAATCATGATGGCTAGTGCGATGTCTCTAAATAGCTGACCTGCGGTTTCTTGAATCATCAAGATCGGCGCAAAGACAATCAGCGTGGTCATCGTCGAGGCCACCACAGCGCCTGCGACCTCCTTGGTCCCGTCATAAGCCGCCTGCAGTGGCGGCTTTTTTAACTCCAGATGACGATAGATGTTTTCGATCACCACAATCGCATTATCCACCACCATCCCAACGGCGAACGCAAGTCCTGCCAGAGAGATGATGTTAATCGAACGGCCAAGGGCGACCAGCACCACTAACGATGCGATCACCGAGACGGGAATCGCTATCGCAATAATGCCGACAGTTCTCAGAGAACGCAGGAAAAATAACAGCGTCATAGTAGCAAGAATACTTCCTACAAATATATTATTCTTCACCAGATCAATCGCATCTTGAACGTAAGTGGTGGAATCATAAGTTTGAACCAATTCCAGTTTGCCATTTAGGCCAAGATCTCTCGCTTCCTGATCAAGTAATCCACCGGGAGCATTTAATGCGGCAACTTCTGTCTGAAGCAGCTCCATGGTTTCCAATAAATTGGCTCCACGCGACAGCTGAAAGTTAAAGAATGGCATTCTTACACCGCGAGCGCGAACCCACGATGTTGGCTCTTTATAAGCACTTTTAATGGTTGCGATATCTCGCAAATAAACCACCCCTCGCTCTGAGCGCTGGACAACCATTTCCCCGATGCTTTCAGGGCTTTCGAAACGACCAGTCGCACGAACCCTGATGTCACGTTTACCATCCGCAAGACGTCCGCCTGAGAAATTTGCATTGGCTGCCGTGATCGATTGTCGCAACGAAGCATAGGTAATCCCACGCTGCGCCAACGCCGTTGAATCAATGATGATATGAAGCTCCGACTTAACGGCTCCTCGAATCCCCACCTGTGATATTCCCTCAATCCGCTCAAATCGCGGACGAATCCGGCGTTCCATTAGATCGTACAAGGTTTCTGCTTTGAAATCCGGGTCGCTCGATGCCAACCCTATCCACGCAATGTAATCGACCGACTCAATATCAACCGGCTCGACCTTCGGCTGCACGACGCCATCAGGATACCCTGGGACTTCATCTAGTTTCTGTAAAACATCAGCAGTGGCACGTTCAATGTCTGTGCCGGTCTCAAATTCTAGACGGATAGAGCCCTGCCCTGCGGCACTGGTTGAGGTGATAGAAGTCAGCCCACTCACCTCCCCTAGCACCTTCTCTTGTTCTTCCACAATATCTGACTCGACCTCCTCCGCAGAGGCTGACTCCCAGTTTGTGGTGACAGATACCACCACGGAAGAGACCTCTGGAGTCATCCGAACTGGCACCAAGGTGACGGCTAAAATTCCTGCAAAAACTGCCAGCAACGTCGCGACGGCTACGGTAATAGGCTGCGAAATCGCAAGGCCAATAAGTCCTTTTTTCATAATCAATAACGGGTGGTGAAATTACTTTTTCGCAGCTTCCTGAACCATCAGGGGCTGAAATGGGAATAGACGTTCATTCCCCTCGACGATGACTTGGTCACCTTCTTTTAAATCCTTACTGCGGATGAATACATACCCATCAGTTTTATAGAGCACTTCAACCTCGATACGTTTAGCAACAGGCAGCGGAGAATCGGGTGAGTTCTCAGGGACGAACACGCCTGGTCCTGCATAACTCTGAACCACTGCATTCACCGGCACCATGAGCTGCTCGGTCTCATCGGTCACGGGTAACTCAGCACTCACGGAAAGCCCCGGAACTAACTCATTATCTGGATCGGGAAGCATCGCGATCATTTGCACCGTTCGGGAACTCCTATCCGCGTCTGGAATAGGAATCAGTTTGGTGGCCATTACCATTTTTCCAGTTGCGGTTAGCTTTACAGGGATGTTTTTACTGCCATCCACTGAGGCAAAGCGCTCTGGAACCTGAAGCCATGCTTCGATCTCACCCACTGACAACAAAGTAACAACCGGTGACCCAGGAATCACCCATTCTCCGATTTCGGTATGACGTGCTACCACGCGGCCGGCAAAGGGAGCGAGGATTTCTAAATCTTCTCGCCTCACTTTGATCAAATCGACACGAGCTTCCATGGCACCTAACGATTCTGCTGCCGCTGATGCCAATGCCTCAGCAACATGCACACCACGACGAGCGTCCAGAACTTCGCTTTCGGAGAGAGCCCTCTGGGCATAGAGCTGCTCTTTCATTTTCAGGTCCGTGCTCGCACGTGTTTTCTCCGCCTCGCGCTGAGTGACCACGGCGCGAGCCTCTGTGACGGCGGCTTTGGCTTCAACAACCTGAGCCTCTAACCGCCGTGGATCAATCTTTGCGATGGTCGCTCCCATTTTCACCAGATCACCTTCTTGAACAAGAACCTCAAGCACGGCCCCAGCCTCGCGGGCAGCCAGCTTAGATCGAGATTTTGCGCGCAGCGTTCCGATCACTCGTTGTGTCTGCTGAGATAGTTTTTTCTCAACCTTGCTGAGAATCACATTGGCAGGAGGCATCCCAGCTGGCGCGGCTGCTGGGTCCGACTCAGTCTTAGCCTTCGAAAGCGCATTAATCCCCCACCAGCTCAGTAAGAGAACGACGGCAGCAAGACCAATAAAGACAAGAGGGCTAGCAGCCCCGCGAGGATGTGTAGTAGATGGTTTCATAAAAATAGTAGTGATATAGAGGTTAAAATTTTATTTTACTAATTAGTCAAGAATTAGAGCTCGCCGAGGTCGGTTCCGATCAGACGGCCTATACTCACAGGCAGAGAATAAAGAGGGGCTGGGTCATTGGTGATGCGAGCTCTCGTAATTGCTCCTTCCACTAAGGTGAAGACATCGAGAGCTACGGCATTAATATCATCGATTTCAACAAGCCCTGCTTCGGAAGCTTCGCGCAATGCGCTGCCGAGATAGTTTTGATGAAGGTCTAAGATCTCAACAATTTTTATCGCAAGTTCTGGCTCCAGAGTAGAAATTTCAGACCCTACATTATAAAAGGGACAACCCAGTATTTTTCCATGATTTTCAAGGTCTTCCATGATATGGTCCATCCCACACTTCAGCCATTTACGGATCCGATCGAGTGGTTTTTCCGATGGGGAAAAGGCATTATCCATCCACGGTCTTCCCTCGGTTTCCCAAAGATGCTGGAATGCCTCAATCGCAAGATCTGACTTCGTTTTATAGAAGTGATAAAACGATCCCTTTTTCACCCCCGCACGCTCGCACAGAGCATCAATCGTCACCGCTCCATAGCTGTGCTCAAGCATCAATTCACTCAGCGCTACTTTGAGTTTTTCAGGTGTGTTTGAAGTGCGTCCCATGCAAGCGTTAATACTTGACTAATTAGTCAAGTAAAGAGAAATAATGAACTTTATTCATTATTAGCGATACTCTGCCGCGCGTGTGTTTTTATCCGGGGGTTATGAATGGTATTTTGACGGTACGGGAGCGTGGGCATCTTGCCCGCATCTGCAATAGAGTATCACGATCCTTTGATTCTTGTGGCTTGTGTCGCACTCATCGTTGAACTAAGGTTGCGTTCTTATGAATCCTTATTTTGAAAAGCTTGGTCGTACGGTGCTGGAACGTTGGCGGGAGCAAAATTTCTCGCTCGAAGTATTTCCGGAGCTTGCTCGGATCGCTATGGATGAAGCTCCACCCTCTGGGAATGTGGATCTCGAGGAGATGATTCACGAATTCCTCGCCAACGACGATCAACCTCTTCAAGGACACTCTGGATTTGGCCAGCCCGAATTAGTAGCCTTTAGTGATCCACGTTTTTACATTCAGATCCTGTTCTGGATGGAGGGAACCACCGACATCCATCAGCACGAATTCTCGGGAGCGTTCCACGTCATGCAGGGATCGAGTGTTCATTCCGAATTCGACTTCGCGGGAGCACAATCAGTCACTCCACACATCCGCATCGGTGACCTTCGACTGAAGCAGATAGAGTTGCTGGAAACTGGTCGCACCATCCCTATTACCTCTGGCCGGGAATGCATCCACTCGCTGTTCCATCTCGAGACGCCCTCCGTCACCGTGGTAGTCCGCACCCATCACGATCCCGGAACAGGGCCACAGTATAATTACCTTCCTCCCCACATCGCGATCGACCCAATTCATGCGGATTCACTAACGATGCGGCGCAAGCAACTGCTCGACGTGCTCGAAAATCTCGACCATCCCAGCTATGCGTTACACGTGAATGAAATGATAAAAAGTCTAGATTTTGAGCGGGGCTTCCACACGCTACATCACGCTATGGACCGCCTTCAGGGTCTCGGTGAATGGGAATCTGTTCTGGCGATATTTCAGGAAAAACACGGTGAACTCGCGCAGGTAGTACCCGCGACTCTGGCAGAAAACCTACGCCGCGAAACCATCTCCCAGATGCGCTACCACATTGACAACCCAGAGCATCGCTTTTTCTTAGCGCTGCTAATGAACGTCCAGAACAGCAAAGACATCCAGGCACTCATCACCGAGCGATATCCAGACCAATCACCGAACGAAACGATCCTCAGATGGGCGGAAGAACTGATTGAGCCCACCGACTTTGGCCTCACTCTTCTCGATGCCGCTTTTCCTGAAACGATCGAAGTCGATATCGATACGCAGTTTGATTTACTCATCGACACGCTGAAGCATGCGCTTAATGAGAACCCAGAAAGCAACACAACCACAGCAGAACACCCCGAAGTCCATGCCGCTCTGACCAGCTCGTGCCTGCGACCTCTGTTTTGCTAAACAACGAGAGCTCAAACCAATCTCTTCATCAACTCAGCGGAATGAAACTATCTATCTCCACCATTCAACGTTTCACGGTTTTTGTTTCCCAGCGCGTTCGACTGGCATGCTCTCGGTTAGGTAAGCGGCTAGTTGGCTCGCGGCGACTTAAAGGCTGGTTTTACGCGCCCGTCGTCGAGATCGAGCTACCGGACGAAATCGAGACACCAGCAGCAGTAGAAACGCCAGCCGAAGTCGAGACACCAGCGGTAATCGAAACCCCGGCAGAGAAATATCGGCAGTTCAACGAGAACTATTTTGCTGATCTGCATGAGCAGGAGCGGATGTTGGCCGATGAACCCCGCATGGCATTTTATCATGACGCCATCAGTCGGCATATTAAACAGGGTGATCGCGTGATCGATCTGGGCACCGGCACGGGCATCCTGGCGGCGTTTGCTTCGCGCCAAGGCGCGGCTCATGTCTATGCGATTGATCACTCCTCGATCCTCGAGCACGCCATGCAGCTAGGGGCGGAAAATGGGATCGAAAACGTCGACTACGAAGGAGTGCACAGTACCAAGTTTTACCTCAACGAGCCGGTCGACGTTATCCTACACGAGCAGATTGGAGACTTTTTATTCGATGAGGCAATGGTGCCCAACGTCTGCGATCTGCGCGACCGCCTGCTCAAACCAGGCGGACTGATTTTACCGAGTCAGTTTGAGTTATTTTGTGAACCGATGACGCTGCATGACGACCGGCGTGTACCCTACATCTGGGAACTCAACGACGTCCACGGCTTTGATTTTACCAGCATGGAGCGAAGTCGCCCTGAAGATCCTGAATACTACCGCATGTCGAGCTGTGATCTGGGTGTGGTGAAACAATTTTTGGGTGAACCGGCTCCGATGGTCGAAGTGGATCTACACACCATCACTGAGACGTCATTACCGTTAACGGTCGCATTCACGCGGAAAGTAACCAAGGCCGGCCTGATCGATGGCCTGGTGGTCTACATGAAAGCCAAGGTGGATGACGATCTGGTGCTGAGTTCGAGCCCGCTAGATCCGGGACGAGCTCCGCACTGGGGGTTTAGAATTCTACGCTTGGACCAAAGCCACGCTGAGATCGGTGATGAGCTGGATGTGTCCCTAACCGTCAAAGACTGGGCTGACCCCGACACCTGGATATGGACCTGCGAAAAGTACCCTGCTTAGAAATGTCGGCACTTCATCATTTTCAAAAAAAAGGCACTGCTATCTGGATTCCCTGAAAATTTCACTCACCTAGGAGAAGCTCATGATCAACGAAGTCATGCGAGCCATGCCTTAATCGTTTGAACTCAGTAGATGATTCTATTATTCCGAGGGACTTCCAAAGTTTAGTGCTGGAGGAAGAGAAATAGATCACCAGTCTCCACGTTTGAGGGTAAGATACTGTCCGAAAGGTCCTACGCCAGTCCAGCCATCGCCATCACGGGTGAAGACATTTGGCTTTTTCTTCCCCATATCGACTTCTAGAGTGCCATCTTCGAGAATTTCCCAAGTACCCTCCCAATCCCTGCCGACGACTTCCATTCTGCCGGCTGGATGAGCGATCCAGCGCATGGGAACACCGTTAGAGGTCTTATCCCAATTGCCGGCGAAGCCATCAGAATTTTTCTTCGGAATCCTTTTAGGCTCGGGCGAGAGCAACCCGATCCAAACGTCCAGATCTTTCGCACGTTTCGCCTGAGCGAGCAGACGCGGCTTGAGCTGGGCGTTGGAAGTTTCGCCGGCGGCTTTTTCAAGGCGGGCCGCATAGGCATCGCGGATTACCGTGATAGCTGAGAGATAGGCTTTATCGATCGCCTCCTCTCTGGAGCTGGGCTGTCGGGTGAGATCCTTATCGCGCTTTTTGCGGGCATCGAGAATCAGGCCGATGGCGCGTGCGCGTAGCAATTGGTCTCCGGGCGAAAGGTCAACAGCTAACTTATGTTCGGGGTCAGGTTCGGTAACCACCACCGGAGGAATGACTGGAGGAATGACTGGCTTATCTCGCGGCTCAACATCAACGATACCGGGGTCAGGCATTGGGGAGGGCTCAACACGAATGGGCAGTTTGGTCACTGAGGCGGGATCCGGCTCTACCTCCAGCATGGTATCGAGATAGGTAGTCGCTCCGGTCTCGCTGACATCCGCGATATCGTCCTTCATTTGCTGTTCCTTTTCACCCGTGAACTGGAAGATGAAAAAGATGGCGGCGAGCAGAATAACCATAATGGCGACTTTACCACCAATACCCTCGGCTTTTGCCTTAACCGGTAGTGCTCTGGGTTGAAACGGCGCGGCACTGGAAGCGACTAGCACCTTTTGCTTTGCAGTGGACCATTTTTCGAGGGCGGCGCCCATCTCTGCGACGGTTGCGTAGCGCTCGGAGGGAGTGATATGGGTCGCCTTGCGCCAGATCGCATCGAGGTGGAGATTACGCGTCGGCTCAGTAGGTGGCGCTATGATTCCTGCAGGATCGATGCCGGTGAGCAATTGGTGAAGGATGACGCCGACCGAGTAGATGTCGGCTAACTGTCCGGCTTGCTCAGGGTCCTGAAAAACCTCCGGCGCGGTATAGCCGGGTGTGCCCATGAAGAGGCCGGGTTGATCGGAGTCGTTAGCGTGGGCAAGACCAAAATCTGCTACCTTAGGCTCGGCTTTGAGATTGAGCAGTATATTGGCTGGTTTGATATCGCGGTGGACGATACCATGCTCATGAGCATGGGCGAGTCCGTTACAGATGCCGTTCATAATATTGGCTGCCTGAATCGGATCAATCGACTGGTTCCAGGCTGCTTCGTGAAGCGACCCTCCTTCGACATACTCCATGACGATGTATGGCATCCCCTCGATGTTACCGTAGTCGAATACGCCGAGGAGATTTGTGTGGTTGAGACGGGCCATCGCCTTGGCCTCGGTAGTGAACGATTCTATGAATTCGGTGTCTTCTCCGAATTCATTGAGAAGTACCTTGATAGCGACTTCGCGATCCAGTGAGAGTTGCCGGCCACGGTAAACCGCGCCCATACCGCCCTGAGCGATAAAGGAGTCAATCCCGTATTGTGGGAGAAGTTCGGCCAGATGCTCTGGGCTAGGTGCTTGGGGTGCGTTATTACTCATGCGATTAGTATAAGAATGTTAATATAAGAAAATTAAACATATAGACATCTATAACAAAACTAAATAATGACATATTAGTAAAAATTAAAGGAGTCAACTAGATAAAAATTAAACACGCACCAGATCCTCTGTCGAGGTATCGTCTCCTAGGGTGACTT
>Ga0307981_1001951_pt1 | contig 17505 bp, 13 predicted proteins | sample OrgLakmetagen987_FD_201849 | JGI IMG/M metagenome (GOLD analysis project Ga0307981, IMG submission 201849) | Saline water microbial communities from Organic Lake, Antarctica - #987 | ecosystem: Environmental > Aquatic > Non-marine Saline and Alkaline > Saline | place: Antarctica: Organic Lake... | reverse complement strand
GCCACCAAAAGCAAGCGAAGACTTTTCAGAGATATGGAAGTGCATCCCCATGTTTTGAATTACATCCAGATGATAGGACTTGGCATTCCTTCTTCTCGCTCCATGCGAAACGATAACCACACCCTTCCACCAGTTCGTAGGGCTCGTCGGCGAACGACTGCTGCGAAAGGTCGAGACAAGGCATCGTTATTGTCATCCCAATGGAACCCACCATCACCATTTGGTCTAGATAGTTTGCCTGTACAGTTGATTGGTAGCGTTGAAATTCAGCCCACGGTGCAAGACGAGAATGACGATGACGAAAGCAAAACGGACAAGAACCAGTGGCCTCGCAACCAACGGCGCACCCCGGAAGTCGCCGTGGTCGGTAGATCAAACGTCGGGAAGTCAACTCTACTAAACGCGCTGGTATACGGTAATCGTCGCAAGCCTGCAGTGGATGGCGAAGCACCGCTCGAGAAACGTCGTGGCAAAACGCCCGACACGGTCAAGCTCCCAAAAGGACAAAAGGCTGCAACTTCCGACCGACCAGGAGAGACCCGCAGCATTGACTTTTACCAATTACAGCAGGCTATTCCCCAAAAATCAGAGGACGACGATGACATGATACGGCGCCTCATTCTGGTCGACTTGCCGGGCTACGGGTTTGCGTACGCGAGTGAAGCGCATGCAACTCAATTCCGTCAAATGATTGCTTCGTATCTATTGGAACGGGATAGCAGGACCCTGAAACGTATCCTGTTGCTAGTTGATGCTCGGCATGGCATGAAAAAAGCAGACTTTGACTTTCTGGAAGGCTTGCAAGAGCAGATGCGACTCAAAGAAGAGGAAAGTAACGCAGCTGGTGGCAATTCCAAGAGCACCCGACAGCGTCGCGTCATGCTGCCGCCCATTCAAGTAGTTTTGACTAAGTGCGACCTGGTAACACAGACAGATTTGGCACGAAGGGTCACGCAAGCTCGTCAGCAACTCTCCGACTGTCTATACAGGGAACCCAGTAGCCTGCCCGTCATGCTTGTGAGCGCCCGAGCTGGCGTTGGTTTCAACAATCTCAAAGGAAACCGTGCTGTGGGTGGAGTATTGGAACTACAAAAGGAATTGTCGGCGCTTGTGGTACCGAGGGCTCGAGTGAAGCAGAGAACCGGCGACGAGAATACTTCACCGGAAAGTGCGAGTGCGAAGTAGGCTTCTTTATCGTTCATGTATCATATAGCCGCTCGCGAGCTCCTAGCTTGCAAGGGAGAATGACATCTAGCTAATAGAGTAGTAGGTCTATGTTAATTCCTAGACACTCATCTCAATCTTGCAGCACGCTCCAACCGGAACTGTTGACTTGGCGCCGCTTTCGTTCAACTGATTCACCTAAAAAAGAGGGCGCTGCCTTGCGTTTTGGGCGAATATTCTCGACCGAAAAGGCTTGCGAGGTTAAAGGTGTCTCGCCAACGTTGCTTCGCGTTGGTGTCGAGGAGGAGTGCGGAGAACGGCGCAAAGGCGATTCGCCGAGAAAAGACGGAGCTGCGCTTCGCTTGGGTCGAATGAGCGGGCTCATCGCGGCAGGAAGACATTGGACACCACCTGAAGATCTCGCCGGGGATCTGTTCCTTCGCGCCGGGCTAGACGTCATCTGGGCGCGACAGCTACTGACACCAGAACTTCGTGGTGCTCTTTGGGGCGAGATCCTTCGGATAGGAGAAGTAAACGCATTAGCACCAATCGATGCGGCAATGCGGCGTGGTCTTGCCGGTGAGCCCGTCCTCGCGGAAATATCTCGAACGAAACCACTCCTTGCTGAAGAGCTTCTACTCCCACGGCTCCAAGTGCCACTCGAATGCGGCGTCATTGGAGATTCGCCCAAGTATTCAGGTGCTGCGGAACGCTTTGGCCTGCAGTCTTGAGCGGTATTCGCGCTCTGGTCTGTGCGCCGTTTCCGAGTAACCTTGTCCTTCGCACCCTTTGGGCGACCCCTCTTTGGAGGGCCAGTGTGTCGCGCCAGGGACGCAACCGGAGGAGGCTTGGCGGTAACAAAACGACCTCTCTTCGCAGCTGGAGCCGATTTGGTAGATATGTCAGAATTCCTGAGCCGCCCACGGCCCTTCTTTGAAGGATCTGTGTCAGCTGCAAAGGACAAATCAGGTGGAGGTTGGAAGGAGACTTCCGATTTCCTTACCCGACCTGGTTCCTTCTTGGGTGACTCCAAGTCGTCTGACGGAGGCTTGGTTTTGTTTCTTGATCCCTTCGGTCGCCCGCGGCCCCTCTTTGAAGCAAATTCGACATCATCATCCTCCAAACACATGCCAGAGAGACGAACATAAATAGGCCAGCGCGATCCTGGAAGAATGGCCATCAAAGAAGGCGTGTCACTGTCCGACTCGAGATCCGAGCGCCTTCTCTTTCTCTCGACAGCAGATGGCTTGATCGCGGCGCCAGACATCTTCGTACGAACTGACCGCTCGGACTCGGTAAAGTCTGAATCATAAGAACTCGTCTGCTTTCCGTAGCTTCGGCTTGCACTTTTTGTCTTTGCTACGGGAAACGTGCCATCGTCGATGATGTCCCATTCTTCCTTGTCGGCATCCTGTGTTCTCTTCATTGAGCGCGACTTGATTGGAATACAGTAGCTGGAGCTAATGTCAACTTCCTTACCGAGGCTTTCGTCCACTAGCTTCCACTTCGGTCTCCCTTCGGCTTTGTGCTTATCTGGTCCAAAGGTACCGATTTGTACCATCGGGGCAAGGTGGCACCATTTCAAGTCGGGGATGAACGTCAGGACAAACCTGAAAAGACAAAGAATGGACACAAATTATGAGGGACACGAAAGCAAACGTCGGATGAAGGTTCGCTAAAGAAAGCAAAGAAAACGTACCAGTACTTGAATTCAGAGCTTTCGGTCATGGCGCCGGGCTTAAGTCGCACAACCTTGTTGAAGAGGTCAACTTTCATTGCGCTTGCTTCCAATGCACTTGAAAGTGTGGACGGTGCGGCTGGGGTTTGATGCTTGGCGTCAAAGACAGCACGCTCAGTGTCGTGATTGGCTTTCTCGATGCGGTACTTTGCTCTGGCTTTCTCAGCGGCAATGTCGTACTTGCTCTTGGACAAAGCCGGTAGAGCCTTCCAATGCTCACTGATAATTTTGGACGAATCCCCAATCGACAATCCTACCAGATCGCCGTTCTGCTCACGTTGAACTATAGCAAATAACATGTAGGGACCAAGAGGCCGCTTCGGTGGTCGTGGCTCGTCGGGATGCAGAGGTTTGCTTCTCTTGTTTGACGACGCCGCGGCCATGGATGCAGGGCTCATCATTCGGACAGGAGACGGTGGCAACAAAAGATCCGTCGGCTCGTACTGGGATACCGGTACTGCTAGAGCCTCTCGAAAGGGAAAGTATTTTGCTGCGGCCCCACGGCATCGATTCAACTTCAATGCCATCATGTAACTCGGCTCACCGTCTTCGAATCTGTCGTCCGGAAACGTCCAGTGCGCGTACGGCTTGAACTCCTCGTCGTGAACGTCAAAGTGTGATACCTTAACCTTGGTACCATGCTTAAGTCGTGAATTAGAAACCAAGCCGGGCAGTCTGGCCTTGTTGGCCTCGATTAGATCCAAACACTTCACTTGGCACTTTTTGGCAATCAGCCGAGGCGTTTCATTCTCCTTGGCAACGTACCACCGCGGCAGCTCTGCTTCCGCTTTGCGCGTCTTGACTTGCAACGGCGCGCCTGGCTGCTCGGCCTTGGGTTTTGCATTCACTGGAACATGTAGCACCGTTCCAGCCAAGCAACGGCTCCCCGAGCCGAGATCGGTGTAAATGTCCTTGTTCAAAAAGATAATATCGTTCACATCTACGTCCAGCTTTTTGGCAATCTCACTGGGTGTCTCGCCTGCTTTCTTGACTGCATACGAGGACAACGGACCCGTGACAATATCGTAGCACGAGGCAATGGCGTTTGTCTTTTCGGGCGATCCGGCTTCAACTGGTTCCGCCTCCGCGACCTCCTCGTCCGTGCCGCTGCTGGTCGAACCAGATCGTCCGCGAGTCTGGGTCGTCTCGTCTAGCACCAGAGCACCGACTCGGACAAAGCCCATGGATTCGTAAAAGGGAATGGAATTATCAGTCGCTTGCAGTGTGATATAGTCATAGTTGTGTTTCCCAGACGCCTTCATTCGCTCAAGCTCTTCAATTACCAGAGAAACCAGCGGCTGCAGAAAAAAGAGAGAGAAAAGGAAAAAGACGTTAGCAAAAGTGACGCAACAGCGCCACCAATCATACACCGCTCTAGTAGCTCCGTAAGCGCCGCTTGCTTACCTTTCCACAACCCAATCCCCCGAGCAACGAAATCTCCGCAATACGCGGCCACACGACGCCTTCGTTCCAGATATCCCCGCATCGCACCGTCGCTTGCATTTCCCTGGCCAGGTTGCCGTCCGTATCCCACACGCGTTCCCCCGTGACGCGCTGCAGGTCCAACGTTTCATCGTCGTAGGAAAAGGCCACTTCGTTAGCCGAATCCCATTGAAACGTTCGCTGCCAGTTGGTAAAGGTAGTGACGGTAATAAAGCCTTGCAGCATGCCCCGCTGCCAATTGGCGGCCATTTGCAGATTTTCGTTGGTCCGCACCATGTAACCAAAGCAAGGGTCGTCTACATCGAGACGGTCCGCCAAGTACTCTAGCGAAAGGGGTTTGCTGCCGTTGCCACCGGCACCAGGGCGTCGGCGCATGGCTTCCTTGCAGAGCAGGAGCATTTCGGCCATGCAGGTTTTCAAGTTCTCACGGTCGTGCACGCGTTGGAGCAACGAGCCTTGCAAGTCTCGAGCAGCCTTGGGGACATTGTTAAAGTTGTAACAAGGCTGGGGAAGAGGGTTCTGCGCAAAGCGCATGGCGTTGTAGTGCCCTGTGGTAGCCATGGTACTGCCTGCTGGTGGAGTCTCGAGAGGAGTTGCTGTGACGGACGGTATTAAAACAAACAATTTGACTATTTTCTCTTTCTCTCTTTGATTAACCGAGAGAAGAGCAACCCAAAGGACGCTGTAGATTGATATGGTAGTGAGCAAGCAAGACGTCGCAGTAAGTGCTCTGTCGAGTACGCACTCGGCAGGGTGCAGCGGTGATGGACTCGTTGCTCAAGGCTAGTAGACAAGCGTGTTGTTGTTGTTGTGGACGACGCTACCGTAGTCTACTGCTCTCTTCTTGTCCGTTTCGGTGCAACTGCCCTCGCCTTTCTGGCGGGAACGCGGGCTGGCGGCAAGTTTGCGTAGGTTTCCTACCAAGGGCTACGGGGATTCGAATGACACGGAGGAGGGACTGAATTATGACAGTCACGTTCTCTACTCTCTAGCTAGAGTACGAGTACAAGTACAGTAGAGCCATTTACAGTAGATTTGACTAGCAAATAAGAAACGAGAGCTACAGTACGGTACAATACTGAATGTCAAGTGTTCTACAACATCTCTTTACGAACATTCCATCTCTTCATCTTGACTATCGTCATCTCCTTCATCCTCGCCAAAGTCATCGTCATTTTCGTCATACTTGGAGTCTTCGGGAATAAGCACGGCCGCATCGTTCTCGTAGGCCGCGCTCCGTCTCGTGGGTCGCTCGTCCACCGAGTCTTGCACCACCACGTACTCGGTATCGACATCTCCGCACGCGGCAGGGCAAGAGTAGACGCAAATGTTGCCCCAATTCATGCCACCGGAATCAAACGCTGCCAGACCAGTCGTCGACGTCGTCGTCGTTGCTCTTCCATTGTCGGCGGCGGCCTCGTCGGCGTACTTGTCCACTTCCAGTACGTGCAAAAGAGAGGGCAGCAGCTGGGTTTCAAAAACGCGCTGGGCGCCGCAAGCGCAAGGAGGAATCGGTTGCGGTTTGTTGGGACCTTTGGATTGCGGGTTTGGAGTAGGACTGTGAAGAAAAGTGAGCGTGGCGTGCACATGGGTGAGAGACAAGTTGCGAGACACACTAATAGCGTAGACACTTATACATGCTCCAAAAGACTAGACTAGAGTGCAGTCGGATACTCACATGGACCACAAAGGACATCCTCCAAGGGCATAACGCACAACCTGTCGCGGCGAGCGCTTGAGGCGATCCGAATAGGTCAAGAGGGCGCGATCCTGTGGCGACAAGCGCTCATCTCGCTCTCCCCCGCGGCTGCTGCCCCCGTCTCCACCCGAGGCGGTACCCTTGAGTGCTGCCAGAATGCCTTCGTCTTCTTCCTCGCTCATGTAACGAGCAAGCATCTGCTGGATCTTTCTGGAATCGGTAGTTCCCGAAAAACCAACGTCGTCATCGTCCAGACCTTCGTCTCGAAGAGTGGGCGGTTCGTTAAAGGTGGACATTAGGAAGCAGGGAAATGTGTTGGGCTTTTTGGTTGGCTTTTTGGTGAGAGCCGGCGCTTTCGTTTTCTTGGCGATAGATGGTTTCGCGGTCTCCATGGCCGCCAATTTTCTTTCCAAGTCGTCCATGCCACTGTCGTCGACTGCGTCCATATCCCATTCGTTGGCGGTGTTCTCCGCCGTCGCTCGAGGTGGTTGCGGTTTCGGTGCGGATGCTGTATCAATTTTCTTTGGAACAGTAGGCGCCATGGTTACTCGTCGACATACCACGACACCGCCGCCTCCGTAGCAAAACTGTTGCTCCTGAAAGAGCTTGTTGATGCAAGCGGCGCGATTGCAGGCAAATACTTGCATGGTTCGATTCTTTGGTTCCCCTTGATCGGCTACCGGGAACTTTGGAACATAGATCTGGACCAATAGTCGCAAGGGCTCCTGGCAGGATTGGCAGGCGGGTGGCTCGGCTGCTGCCGTTTCGCCACCAACGTAGGAACATGCCAGGTCGTCTTGCGCTGGTTTTCTGCCGTACACAATCGGTTGGTAGAGACGAACAGGTTCGCCCTCGCTGCTGAAATCATCGCCATCGGTCCACATTGCGTAACGATCTTTGCTCTTATTGGTTCTCCTCGACCTCTAACAGATCAAATGGCCCTTTGTTTGCCCTTTGACCTTTTTGGTCGCAAAAAGTGAGTGGTCAAAATGGGAGGGTTAAGGTTTGGGTTAATAGCAAATAGTGGAAAGTGGAAATGGAGTTTGGCTTCTAACTGTTTCAGATACAGAATTCAGATACAGAAATCCGAAATCGGTCCGGGATTCATTCCCGTAGACATTTTCGGCCATAACAACGGACAAAAGAGGAGGAGCACATCATTTCTGTACATACGACGTGACTCGTGGAGTGACACAACACCAGCTCAGTTTAGGCTAGGTACAGGCACTCACATGAACGAAGGAAAATTTGGAAAGAGAATAGCCGAAAACAATCCTTCATGTCGGATGAAGTCCATAGTGCCATTATTTCAAATTTTGGCAGAGCTCCTTCCGATGCGGTTTTGTTGCTCAACCATGTTCCACAACATCAACCGGTCTTTCCTGTTAAAAGTGAAGGCACCATGAGATTCCCATCTATTCTGCGTCGTTCCAGCCGCAGCAGTACATCAGCCGTGGATATTAAAGAAAGTCCGTCAGAGAGAACTCGAGAGAAGGAGGAGAGCACGGTGGCAGAAGAGACATCCGGAAACGGGTCTTCTTCTGTCAGAGATGTCTATGGCTATACTGTCAAGATTGAAGATGCCAGCCTTTCGACCGAGGGCACACCCGTGATGAATGGACCAATGGTGGTTGACAAACTACCGCATGAATACGAGCAGGATCAATCTGATACCGGTTACTCGGCCACCCAGCGAAGCACCAAAGAGCGCTTCATCAACAAACTCATGGCCCTGTCACAGCAACACATTGAAGAAATCCCCGAGATCCGAAGAGCCATCTTATTGAAACAAACTGCTTGCCAGAATAGATCTTACTCAAACTACGGTCCAGCGACCATGAAAGTTACGCCCGCGGTTCCTACCGCTGACGAATTGAGACACATGAGTTCGAGTTCATCCCCCGATGCTGCAGACGCGGGTCCTAGTAGTATGTTCCTCTGTAGCGGTTGTGTGCCCGCATCAGCTCCAGCTACGCCGGACTATTCAAGTCCAGTGAACGGGTATGGTGTGTCAAAGTCGGGAGGTACAGTCCAAACATCGTATTTATGCGGACGCTCCGAAATGAGTCCTTCGTTGGCACTTCGCACCTCAGAAGAAGAATCGCTGGATCGCATATTTTCAAATCTAGCAGAGCAACCAAAAGAGGTTGAAGCTGTGGCTTCTTCCCCGTTCCACCCGCGAAACGACGGTAGCCTCGTGCGAGATCGACTGATGCTAGCACAAAAACAATACCTTGACGAAGATGACTGCTGGGGTGGCTCCACCATTTCCAGTCGCATGACAAACTACATTGATCAATTTGACAATGTGTAAATGTATCCATTGAATCAATCCTGTGTGTGTTTATCTACGAATGTGTGTTCTCTGTTCTAATGCACCCGTGGGCCGGTGTCCGCGTATGTACACTGTGCCAACACGTAATATTTTTACCTCTATAGATACATCCATTAATAGCTCCTTGCCTTTCATGCTGGATGTCTTTATCTTTGTCTAATTGGACACTCTCAAGTGCGTACGGTATATACTTCGATACAGGCTTGCTCGAGTGTCTTGTTTTCTCTCTACGTTAGGCCCATGCCCCGGTAAGTCGTGATATCAGCATGGTTCCAACCGGGCTGTCCAGCAACAGGCTCGACACTGCAACTGCCAATACGACACCCAAGATATCCATTACCACTTGAATCGAAGTCGAGCTATGTGCAGGGTCGACACCCACCGCCTTGAGAAGCAGTGGAAGGACTGCTCCCAAACAGACACTGGTAAAGACAATGATTGTCAGCGCCGTAGTAACGGCGATCGTTTCGGGAAGAGGAGTTCGAAAGGCAATCGCGCGGACAAAGCCAGCCACGGAGAGAATGGCGCTCAGGCAAGTCGCCATTTTGAATTCCCGTGTGAGAAACTGCATCTGCGTTTGTTCGTTGAGCGTGCCGAGGGCCAAACCACGAATGACTCGTACAGAGGCTTGATTGCCAGCATTTCCGCCAGCTCCGACGAGCATGGTTAGAAAGTAAATGACTGCAATGGATACACAATGATCGAGAATCAGATGGAGTAAGATACGGACACGACGGGGTGTCAAAGGCGACGGAAGCGACTGCATGACCGGTGGGTCGAATGGAGGTTTGAGCGGCTTCTATTTCCAGCAATATATAACTTACTAACTGGATGATTGGCCAACAAGGCTTCGTTCCGGGCCAAAATGATGCCACTGCAGGACTGTAATACCAAAAGACCCACCAACCAATAGGCTCGATCCCGAAGGGCCTCGTTAAAGGAAATCGTTGGTTCGACCGGGCAAGCGTCTTCTTCCAACTCGTCGCACCACAAGGCTGCGTCTTCCATATTTAGCTTACTTTCTCCTTCAAATGTTTCCAATATGAGTCCATTGGATACTTCGTGTTGCAGTCGATCGTTTTCAATCTCGGCCTTGTAGAGGGACTCTCGGAGCTGCTCGTTTTCGTCTTGCAAACGTTGCAATTCTTCGGGAGACCCTAGTACGGCTGCTAGTACAGCAGATTCTTGCGAGCTGCTGTTCGTTTTCATACCGGTTATCAGGGTGGAAGCGTTGTCACCATCGTCGCCGTTATTCCCGTGTTTGCTGTGGTGTCGTTGGAGCTGGATGCGACGCTGTACGCGAATGGCGAGCGCGTGGTTCGGGGGGAACGGAACAAGTGCTCGACTTTTTGACGGAGGAAATTTTCGGAAAAGGCTTGGAGGTTGCCAACTCAAAGTACCAGTCAAGCACAGTGATGTAATGGCAGTTGACAAGAGAAGAGCTCTAGTAGTCGATGTTGTGTTCCTCATGGTCGTGCAGCAAGAAGGCTACGTCTATGATCTATCTCTATCTCTACATGGATCTATCTGTTGCGCACTTGTGACTGTTGCACTGTTGTGATGTTGCGCCTTGTGTGACACTCGATGTCTTTCGATTCGCGAGGTTTTGTTCGCGCGATTTTTGTGTTGGCGCCAAAACAAAGTTTGGCGTTTAGGCGTTATAATACGCGTTTCACGTTCTCGCTCACCACGACAATATTATTGACAATGGCAAAGTCGTGGCCGTCGGGGGGAAGCAAAAAGCAAACCAAGTATTCTACGTAGTTCTTGCAACGTAGCTCGTTCCGTCGCATACCAACATGCCGGCACCGTCGACGACTGGGGTGCCGTTATCTCTACCTTCTGGTAAGAAGAGACGGCCCAACTTTCGGCCGACAAGTCAACGCAGCAAAACGATCAAGGCAGCCGCGCCGGCAGCAACAGCAACAACAACGCCTGCTGAAGCTGACGCCGCTCCACCCCAGGAAGAGCAGGTTCCAATTGTAGCAGTAGGAAAGCCTCTATCGGAAACTCCGACCGCGCAAGACGTCAGTAATGCCAAGGAAACTGCCGTATCAGCGGAACATACGCCGGTCGAGAAGGCAGCGGATTCCACGGCAGCGGCAGCAGCAGCGCCCTCCAAGCAGCAGCAGCAGCAAGCCTTACCTCCTCGCGGAAACCCTCCCGTGAAGCGCACGCGAAAGCGCAAAACGATTGGTGTCGGAATCGGTGTCTCACGTCTCGCACTGAACCATGAGAGCTCAGTGTCCGGGGACGCTCGGCAGGATGCCGCCGTGCCAGGCACGGCCCCTGCTGCTGCTATTTCCAAGACTAGTAATACTGCGCCTACTGCGTTGCAGTCGCCGTCGGCCGCCAATAACCAGAATATCGCTGCTGGGGATGCTCAGACTATTCCAGAAGACACCACGAGCGGTCAACCGCGCCTCCTTTCCTATTGCAGCAAGTTTCGTTCCAAGCGCAAAAAGAAGGAAAAAACTGCAGCGATGCCAGAAATAGCCGCAATGCCAGTCGCCGAAGAAACCACAACTGTTTCGGCAGGTCCTGTTGTACAAATAATTAATGGTGAAATCGTCTTGCAAGAGTCCAGCATGGTGGTCGAGGGCAGCGGCAAGCCCGACGAGGAGTTCACCGTCGTTGAGGAAGATTCGCAGTTGGCCGTCGTGGGAGCCTCCTACAATAGCTTTGTCTCGCGCCGGGCGCCGCAGCACTGGTCCGTTCCAGAAACGCAGCTCTTTTACGAGGCCCTGCGGCAGATAGGGACCGACTTTGGAACCATGGAAGCGTACTTTGGGAAAAAGCGAACGCGCAAACAACTCAAGCGCAAGTACCAAATTGAATCGACCAAGAATCCCCAGTTGGTTGAAATGGCGCTGGATCCGAGTGCGCAAAAGGAAATTGGTACGTGTCTGTAGAGTTAAGGGTCGGGTGTGTGTGTGAGAGAGAAGTGGCCATATATGATGGTATCACTCACAATTCAGTTGTTCCTCTTGTTGTGCAGACTTGTCCGTGTTCAAGGTAACGGTGGATACGTCCAAGAAAACAACAAGTGCCACTACTACTACTGCTGCTGCTGCCACCACGAGCCAAGCAGCCTCTGCCCCACTTGCAACCACGGAAACTGCAGATGATTACACCGCCGAAGTCCAACCAATCGAGCCACCGACTCTGCCACCTATGGAGGCTGTACCTGCTCCACCAGCAGCAGAACCTGCACTAGCGGTGGTAGATCAACCGAACGCCATTGTCAATATGGAACCGTTTTGGCCCGTCCAAGAGGAAGAGCTGGCGGAACTTGGGGACGACCCATTGTTGCAAGAGGAGCAAGCTGCCAAAGGCGCGACAGCGAGTATTTCGTTAGTACCCAACAAGGCAGGGGCTACCAAGGCCAAATCCAAGCGGCCCAAATTTCGACTACGAAAGGCGAAAAAGTAAGCGAGCGTCAGTTGCCACTATTCCGTACTTGGCAAGTTATACAGTATACGTTCAATGGGAAAAGGGCGGTGGCGATGCCAGACACACACACAAGTGCCGTTACGACGATGTGGAGCGACTTTCATGTTTCTAGCAAAATTATTAGAAAGAGGTCTTCATTTTTTAATGCTATCATAGACTAGATTCGTCGCGGGATCTCTCAATAGAATTTTCGATAGTAGACTAAAGCAATCAACCTGCTATCCTGGAGGGCAGATAGACATTACATCATCATAAGGCTCAATCACGGAAAGACATTTACTCGATAATGAAAAAACGTGACGGAAGTACTCTGCGCTCTACTCTAATCTGCGCTCAACGGTTGAAACTACTTCCGGTCTTCTCCGTGGCATCTCATGGTGGCTTGAGCTTGAGACTTAAGACCGACCACGAACCACGACGATCGTCCACAGACCAGCGACAGCCTTATCCATTGTTACCACACTGCCTTAAGTGTACTGTACTGTAGCCATCTCTTAGTCCAGCTAGCAAACTTCCTGTTCTTCCGAAATGGCCGATAATAACGAAAAGGTAAATTCAAAATGTGACCGCCCGTATCTTATTAGCAGTCACGGGGAGTAAACCACGTCGGTGTCGATCCTGATCCGCAGTCTCTCACGATGTCTTCCTGCTGCCCTCTTCTCCTTTCAACAGCCTGGCGGAGTCGGCCGGTTCTCGCAATTCGGTGCTTCCCTGCGTCAGTCGGCGCAGGAACTGAGTGCTAAGGCAGCTGCGCAGGTGAACGAGATGAACGCTAAAGCGAAGGCCATGGCCGAAGAAACACAAGCTTCACATGAATCTTCAGCTTCTGCTACCGGCTCTCCAATGAATGCTTCGAGTCCATCATCCGCAGCAGGTTTATCCAAGGCGCAACTCAAGTCCGATAGCGTTACTAAGGAAGAATTGCTCGAGATGTTGACCAAGCTGAACAAAAAGGTCAGGGCCTTGTCGACCATCCGGCAGCAGTTGTCCGAACGAGCGGAACAAGCAGAAAATTCCAAAGCTCGCTTGGAAATGCTCGTCAAGGATGAGATTTTGAACGGTGCCGTCCGGGTACAAGATGGACAAGACGAGGTTTTGCAGTATCAGGCGGCATGGCGCATGCAAGACGAAGAGAAGTCGATGGCCTTGCAGCAGTTACAGAGCGAGTTTCAAGCATTTGCCGCCGAGCAGCAAGCGAGCGGTAGTGCAGCTGAGACTGGTGGTGTGAGGAGTAACGGAGACTGGGAAACAGAGAAAAAGGCCTTGATTGAAAAATACCAGAACGGGGTTTCAGCTCTCAAAGAGGCTCTGCAAAAGAAACACTTGAAAGAGTTGGAGGACGTCAAGGCCCAAATGGCACAGTCGGCATCGTCCGCTGGGAATGGAAACGAAGAGGAGATCCAGCGAATCAAAATGGCTGCAGCTGCGCAACTACAAACCTTCAAGAAAAAGGTGGCGGTGGCACGGACGGCTGAACTGCAGAAAGTAAAGGCAGAAGCAGGCGAAGCGGCCAAGGCGGCGCTCGAAAGTGAATTGGCGGAACTGAATAAGCAGCACGCAGCTCAGCTCTCGACCGTTAGGTCAGAACTCAAATCAAAAGCTGAATCTGACTTAGAGCAGGAGCGAAATCAGATGGAAGAACGCGGCTCGGAAGAAAAGGGCGCCTTGGTTGAGCTCGAGAAAAAACATGCCGCAGAAATCTTGCAGCTCAAGGAAGAGGGGGCCACCATTCGGGTGAATGAGGTTGAAAGGGCCCGGCAAGAAGCAGAACAAGCCGTGACTACTGAAATGGAAGAGAAGCTACAAGAACTCGTTGGCGATCTTCAAAAGACGCACAAGGACGAAATAGAACAACTCCGGGATGATCTCTCAAGCCAATTGAACGAGGCGCGCAACAATGCGGCCACTATAACGGAGTCGTCCAAGGAGACTGCTGCCACGGTTCAGGCTACCAAGAATGAGGTACACGAGATGAAGAAATCCCACGCTGTGGAAATAGAGAGGCTGAAAAATGAACTCGAAGCAACTGTTGCTCGGGCTGAGAGGGAGAAGCAGACGCTCGAGTTGAATGCTAGTAGCGTGCAGGAATCCACGGCAAAAAAGGACGCCGAAATGATTCGGCTGCAGGAAAATGTGGAAGCTTCGCAGAAGGCGGAGCGCGAAAAGCTTGTTGCACAATTTGAGCAAGAGAAAGAGCGCCTGAGGGCAGAGACGGAAATGAAGATTGAGGAGAAGTCTCAACAATCCCAGGCGTCCGAGGCCAGACGTCTCGAGGCAGCGATGGAAGAGGCGACGCTGAAGCACGAACAACACCTTGAGCAGGAAAAAAGAAAGATGGGGGAGGAAAGGAAAGCTGAACTCGAGAGGCTGCGAGAGGAGTCTACTGTCGCTCTGAACCACGCGGTGAAAGATTCCGAGTTGAACGGTTCTTCTCAAGTCGAGAGTCTTCGGCAGTCGCTAGAATCGCAGATCCAGTCCTTAGAAACGCAGTGTAAGAAATATGCTAGTGACCTCGAAAGCGCCCGTGACATCGAGAGCAGCTTGCGGGGAGACCTGGAAGTAGTCAATGCGAGGTTGGCTGCTGCAGCAGACGAGACGGCCACTGTTCTTGCTCAGGCACAGGATGGAGAACAAAGCGCCCATCAGATTGACGAGGCTCTGTCTAGGCAAAAAACCTCGTATGAATCGATGCTTGAGAACCAAAAGACCCGGTACATCCAAGCTGAAGATTCTATGAAGAAGGCAATAGATGAGGCTTCTCTTGTCAAGGAAACGACGCTCTCCGATATCGCTACGTTGCGGCAAGAGTTGGAAACGCTACAGACTTCTGCTCTGGAAAGTCAACAAGCTGCGACAGAAGCAACTGATATGGTCAAGACGCAGCTTGCCGAACGTGACGCTCAGCTGGCTGACAAGGAGAGCCAGTATCGGTCTGAACAGATAGCCTTGCAGCAAGCACTTGAAAAGGTTAAGGCCGATCTCGGTGCTGAAGCGATAGAAAAACAACGACTCGCCGATGAGCTGTCAGAAACGAGGAAGACGGTTGCGATCTCGCAAGATGAAAAGACGAAGGAGATCACCGAGTTCCAGAAACGACTAGAGTCCGATTCGTTGCAGCTCAGCAAGAAGCTAGAAGGTACCGTCAAACAGCTCGAACAGACGAAGGAGGAGTACGAGAAGGAACGGGCAAGCTACATCGAGAAGATCAATAACGTACAGCTCGAATACCAGGAATCGCAGAAAGCAATAGATGGCATTAAAGAGAGCCACGAGAAAGCCATGACAGAGCTGCGCTCGGATCTACTTTCGGAATCTACCGCAGACGTGGACAAACGAATTGAAGCTGCGATTAAAGAAGCGCTAGCGCGAAAGACGGTAGAGATGGAGCAAATCAAATCGTCGTACGAAGAGAAATTGGCAGAGTCTACCAAGAAAGAAGCTGGCTCAGCCGAAGCATTCGACAAGGTAAAGACCGCATACACCGCACAGATGAAAGAAGCCGAAAAGAAGCACACCGAGCTGGTCGGTGAACTTGAAAACAAGAACGCTTTGCTCGAACAATCGGTTGCTGAAGCCACGAAGAAATTGGCGCAAGGAACAGAGGACAGCGAACGTCAGGTCGTTGAGATAGGAGACGCCCTTTCGAAACTCGAGGCGGACATGGCAAAGGAGAAGGCTGAGCTCGCAGAAAGGTTAACAAAGTCCGATGAGAACGTCGAGTCACTGGGTCGAGAACATGATTCGATAGTGCTACAGCTTCAAAAGCAGCTTGATGACGCCCGCCAACAGCTCAAGGGAAACGAGGAAGCAGCCGTAAACGGTGCGTCGGAAGAGCTCGTCGCTCGCTTGAACACAGTCGAAGGAGAACACGCCACAGCGTTGCAGAATGCCCGAGTAGAACACGAAGCTGCTTTAAAGAAAGTCCAAGATGAATACGAGGCATTCCGGACGAATCAGGAGTCCGAGTCATCTTCGCGCTTGGAGAAGGAGACGGTGAGGTTGACGGAACAGCTAGAGGCTCAGGCAAGCAGGTACGCCGAAGAGAGAGAAGAGCAGCGCAAGACGATGTCAACGCATGTGGACCAGATGACGGCAAAATTCAAAGGCAAACTCAAGGCTGTCCAAGAGAAAGCTGCAGCAGAACTGACACGTCTTCAGGAAGAAGGAAAGGACAAGGATGAAAAGATGAACGCTAGCACAGTCGATACGACATCGCTGCAAAATGAAAACGAAGAATTAAAGGCAAAGCTGAAAACAGAGGGGTCGACCCAGAGAGAACTTCGGTCCCAGATCGAGTCCATACAGAAAGAGATGGGGGAAACGGTTGCAAATAGCTCTGCGACCGCTTCTGAGCTTCTCGAAGAGCAAGAGAAGTTGGAGGCAGAGAAGGCGAAGATAATCAAGGAGATCGAGCAGCTCAAGAGAGACTATGGCAGAAGAGGGAATAAGTTGGAAGAGAGCAATGGGAAGCTCAACGCTTTAGCTGCGAACCTGAACGCCATGGCGAAGGAGCGCACGGAGAATTACGACAAGCTAGCGCTTGCCGAGAAGAAGGCGTCCAAGTTAGGTGAGAGCGAAGCCGAAGTGACAGACCTTCGCGAGCAGATCAATACGCTCAAGCTCGATCTGACGAAGAGTACAAGTCTCGTAAACCGGTTTCAGGCCGAGAAGGAAGCTGGCGAACGAAGTCACGGGCAACGCACTGCCCTTGTTGGTATGCTGGAAACGCAGCTATCGGAGATGAACGACAAGAACGCTGATACCAACGCAAAGCTCGAAGCCTCTTTGTACGATATGAGCCAGAAGGACGAGGCGATTCAGATCAACAATGACCTAGTTCGCAAGCTTGAAGAGGATTTGGTTAGAGCCAAGAGCGCTACGCAGCGGGTAACCGAATCCCTTGCTTCGGCGCAAAAAGGCGCCGACGCCAAGACAGGGAAAGTGGCGGAGTCCCTTCAGAAAGAGCTGCAGTCGCTGAAACAACAGATGGCCCGCAAGAGTGCTGCGGCTCAGCGTCTCCTTCAAGAACGCGAAACAGAGTGCGTCGACTTGCGAACGACCAACAAGGCCCTCCAGCAAGAGGTCGATAAAGGCTCTTTGAGTGACCGTCGCATTTTCGAATTGGCCGCTAAACAGAGCAACCGTGAATCCTATCAGGTGTCAGAGATTGACATCCGCGACCAGATCATTGAACGAATGAAGGATGCATTGTTGGACCGTGACGGCGACCTCGCCACTGCCGAGAATCAGGTGCAAGCCGTAGAAGGACAGGTCGAAGAGCTATGTCGCGTCCGGAGACGAGAGGATGTCAACCTTGACTATCTGAAGAGTATTGTGGTGCAGTATCTTTCTCTTCCTCCCGGTTCTAGCGAGAGGGCTGGTCTGTTGCCAGTGTTGGCAACTCTGCTACAGTTTGACAGTATGGACTACAAGACGATTGAAGAAGGAAAGAACAGGATAAGCTGGTGGGGTAGCATTGCGCCTACCAACATCGGACCTTCTACTTCGACCGCTGTCTCCACCCTGCCCTCTCCGGCAACGGCAGGAAGCATTGCCGAGGTGTCGGTGAAGCCTGGTGCCGAGAAGGCCAACCGGGAAGGCAAGTCACGGTCAACATCGTTACAGTTTTAAAGTGCAATTAAAAGGAAAGTTATAACATATTATTCGAGAGAG
>Ga0307981_1001950_pt1 | contig 17513 bp, 14 predicted proteins | sample OrgLakmetagen987_FD_201849 | JGI IMG/M metagenome (GOLD analysis project Ga0307981, IMG submission 201849) | Saline water microbial communities from Organic Lake, Antarctica - #987 | ecosystem: Environmental > Aquatic > Non-marine Saline and Alkaline > Saline | place: Antarctica: Organic Lake... | reverse complement strand
AGGGTGGTTCTTCGGCGTCTTCTGTTGACATGCTGTATTCCAAGTTTTGATTATGATCTACTTGCACGTTTGCTTTTATACCTTCAACGAAACAACAAGTTTCTTTTTGGGTCCAAAGCGTATGTATCATGAGCTTGATTCAATCAATCCCGCCTGCAAACGCAGACCGCATTGTTTTTCGATAAATCAAGAACCCTATTTCAGCCTATTTTGCATTTCCCTTATCTAATAGAAGAACATGTAACGAGCGCACATTAATTACACTCAGGTTATTTATATAAAAAGTCACATCTTCGTCCATCCTCCTCCATCATCATCCGTCGACAAAATCCCATTTCTACTAATAAATCTAAGAAAGCTGAAAAACCGTTGGCACAGATCTCAAATCTGTGCTCTGTGCTGAAGGCTGAAGTCACATTTTTCATTCACAACAAACATAAAAGCGACGGAATCAAAGAGAAAACAAAGAAGCAACCATGTCACCACCTGCGACTGCCAACATTCGCGTCTTGGTGCGCGTTCGTCCCCTCAATAATTCAGAACGAACAGAGTGTGGCATTGTTGGAAGAGCAAATGTCTTGAATCTCGACACACGTTCCACAGGAACAATTGACTTTACTGGAGAAAATAAGGAGAATAACGGAGCTACAATTTCCATGAACAATTTGACCGATGTCAGCCGTAGGGCTACACACAGCGATTTTCGCACTGGGTATAATAGCGATGGAGATATTAATGGGGCGAATCTAAAGCAATACATGTTTGATGCCGTTCATGGGGAGAGATCCACACAAGGAGAGGTATATGACAGTGTGAAGGGCATCGTAGACGCTGTTGTTGATGGATACAACGGGACCATTGTTGCATATGGTCAGACTGGAAGTGGAAAGACTCATACGTTCTTCGGAAGTGGAGTCAGGTAAGTGCGGAAATGTGACTGTTCCATGTTGTCATGGTTTCTATTTTCTTTCAAAAATGTACTCATTTCAAACGTACTAATGTTTTTTTCACAATATAGGGGTGATGAAGAAGGAGCGGGGCTTATTCAGAGATCAATCCGTGACCTCTTTAATAAAGTTACAATTGCGCAAGCAGAGGCAGCAACTTCTGAATCTTGCGAAGATATGCAACCAATCAAGAGCAAAACTACTTTCAAGGGATCGTTCTTCGAAATTTTCAACGAAAAGGTTTATGATTTGCTTGCATCGGATACTCTTGCAAAAACGCTTGCAGTCAGAGAAGATAGTAACGGAGTTTATGTGGAAGGGTTGAAAGAGATCGAGGTTGGAAATACTCTTGAAACCGAGGATCTGCTCACAAAGGGGTTGTCAAATCGTCATACAGCTTCTACAAATATGAATAGAACATCTTCGAGGTCTCATGCAATTTTTTGCTTGTCGGTAAAGACTGAACACACAACCATCGATGGGATTAGGAAGGTGCGCAATTCTAAATTTACCCTGGTTGATTTGGCTGGGTCTGAGAGGCAAAAGAGTACAGGTGAGTGATCAGTATAAGAGTGAAGGCAGGGATGCATTTTCTTCGTTTGTTTTCCTCTGCTGACGATGCTTCATTTCTTTCTTCCATGTAGCTACTACTGGTAATAGATTAAAGGAAGCATCCATGATCAACAAGTCCCTGCTGTGTCTGGGTCATGTTATTAACGCTTTAGTTGATAAAGAACATGGGAAAGCTAGGCACGTACCATTTAGAAATTCAAAACTTACGTTTTTATTGAAAGATACTTGGGGTGGTAACTCAAGGACCTGCTTGGTAGCTACGGTATCACCCTCGGGAGCCTCACAAAGTGAGACTTTGTCCACGTTAACATTTGCTCAACGCGCGAAACTGATCAAGAACAATGCCATTCTGAATGAAGATACTTGCAGCACAGTGGCTGCGCTTCAGGCAGAAGTAGCCAAGCTCAAGTCAAAGCTTCAGCAAACTTCATCAACTATTGTTGAAAAGACAGCTGGAAGTTACATTGATCCCAAGAATAATGAAGCCATCGCTGCCCTAAAACGATGCAATCAAAGAGCTGAATCGAGAATTGCTGAGCTTGAAAGACAAAATTCAGATGAGAGCGATATCACCAGTACCCTCAAAAGAAAGCTGCTCGAAGAAACAATGGCTCGCAAGTTTAAAGAGAGACGCTTGGATTACATACAAAGAAAAAATGCCGGTAAGTGACACACAAATTATTTGGGTTTCTTCTTTTCTGTGATGATCACTAACATGTGCCTTTGAAAAACGCTCTCTGCAGAAGCTGTTGAAAGCGATCAAATTTACGTGTTGAGGGAGGAGATTGCTGCGCTTCAGAGAAGGTTGGATAGACCATCCGAAGATGCGATTGAGTGGAGAGTAGCTTATGAAGAAACTAAGGAGACTCTAGAGAAGGTAACGGACGAAGAGCAAGGTGATGCATCAGAATTGAAAGAGAAAAATTGCCAATTAGAAGAAACTATGGACCGCCTCTGCACAGAAAAGCTAGATCTTGAAGGAAAAGTTGTTGAACTGACGCAATCGTCAAATGAAACTAGATTGGAAATTGAATCGATAATGAAAGAAGTTGATAAGCTTGAGAGGGAAATGGTATCCTGCCAGGAAGAATTGCAGCTTAGACGTGATGAATGCCAAGACTATAAAACCCGTGCGAAGGATGCCGAGTTCAAGCTTCAAGACCTTCTGACCAATGCTGAAATTGCAAATGAGAAGAAAGTAAGTTTAGAAGATCAAAACGAGCAGCTGCAAACCAGCGTCAAAGATTTCCTACAGAAAATATCTGAGTTGACAGAAGCCCTGGAAAAGAAAAGCGCAGATCTGCTCGAACTTGAATCTTTGGTCAATGGCAATGAAGAGGAGCTCAAGCACGCCATTCAGACCTTGACGGATGAGCTTAACGAGTCAAACAATGATGTCGCAAAAAATAATCTTCTTGTTACTGACCTTGAGACGCGCTTGTCAAACGCCTCGGAAGAAAAACAGTCTCTGGGTGCCCAAATCAAAGATGCTCTTTCAGAAATAGAGGACCAGAAAGACGCCATTGCCGGGATGGAACAGAAATTCGGTGAATTAGCGCAGGAGAAGGAGGACGCTCTCGAACTTAATAAAAAAGAGAGTAATCTTATTGAGGCAGAAATGATTGAGAAACTTGAGAGCCAACAACATAATTTGGTTTTATTGGCAGGTGAGAAAGAAAAGCTAGAGTTCAGATTGTCGAGTGTGAAGGAGCAAATGGAGCTATCAACAGGAAATGTAGATGAAAAACAAGTCATGTTGCAAGACCTCGAGGCACAATTATCAAAAAGTTCTGCAGAGCACGAAGCTATTGAAAGAGAATTGAAGGCTGGCATGAACATTCTTGAGAAGGACTTGTGTAAGACGAGAGAACGTATAAACGTGCTATCCACGAAGATTGCGGAAGTACAGGCTGAGAGGGAGACAGCCATTAATTTGCTAGAGGAAGACAAGATGCTAATGGCCCAGAATCTATCGAACGAGATTGAAGGTTTGAAGAATGCGTCTGTTCAAAGCTCTGACGAGAAGCAAGATCTACAGTTGAAGATCAAAAGTCACGAATGCCAAGAGCTCAAACTTCAATCCACAATAGAGTCTCTAACTGATCTAGTATCAAAATTGGAAGTTGACCTCGCAGAGTTGCAAAAGGAGCAGAACAATGCCAAAGATCTTGAAGTGACTCAGACGCAACTTAAAATTTGCGACTTAACAAAAGAACGCGATGAATTGATGGAGGAAATAGTTATAATGGATGAAGAGATTAACACAGTTGCAAAAGAAAATCTCAATCTTTCTGCGTGTGTTCGTGATACTGAAACGCAAGTAGCTTTACTCAAGGCTGAACTTGGGGAAACATCTGAAGACTGGCAAAATACTTTGGGCAAAGTTCAAGCAGAAAAAGAGGTAATCCAAACCGCGTTGGATCACAAAATGACTAGACAAAGTCAATTAGAGAGCATTATAGAAAAACAGGAAATAGATATTGAAGAATTATCCACGAAACTTACTGCACAGCAAAAATCTGTGGATGATACACAATCAAAATTAGAAAAAGCTTTGGAAGCTCAGAAAGTGTTGACGCTAACTCGCGATGAGACAAACGACGCACATGTTTCTGCAATTGAGAGCGTGAATGAAATGAAGGCAGCACTAGAAGTGGACATTGTTACGTATCAGGAAAAGATCGCTGTACTAACAAATGAAAAGACAAGGTGGGAAGAAGAACTTGTTGAGATTCGTGAAAATACAATGAAGGTCAAAGATGACGGCAGAATTGCGTGTATTCAATTATCTGAAGGCGAGTCAAAGCTGCATACACTTGAGGTGCAGTACAAGGATCAGCTAAATGAGAAAGATAGTGAACTGGGATGTTTAGAGGTCAAGCTGAAATCGGTTGAAAGTGACTGCTCAAGCTTACGGAAACAGAACAAAGCTATAGCTTCTTCTGAAGTTGATATGCAAGAGAAGTATAACCTCGTCAAGGATCAGTTTACTTTGCTAAAACGGGAAAAAGGAAATCTTGAATTTGAACTTGACACCATGCAAGCCGACCAAGATGCTCTTGGTGATCAAGTTCGAGTCCACAAGGACGAAAATGAAAATCTGAAGACTCAAAATGAACGGCTAAAGACTCTGCTTGAAGACATGAAGAATAACGACAACTCTAGTTCCAGTGGTAGCACATGGAACAGTGGATCCATGTTATCTTACGACACCCTTCATACCAACATGGATTCGATGGTTGATAAGACGGCAATCGAACAATCAGCACCTGTTGCGCTCCCAGCACCTGTTGAGCACCCAGCACCTGTTGAGCACCCAGAGCCCGTCCAAGAGGAGAATGAAGACGAGACAGGTGATCTTGACGACTCCTTTGACGAAGACATGTTCTTGCCGAACAACGAGGACAAAATTGCGTCAGCAAAACTTCCTGCAGAAAACGAAGAACAATCACCAGCAAGAACTTCGATGAACGCAGACCAGAACGAAGTTTCAATTTTCGAAGATGAAAATAAAGAGAATAGTGTAACAAAGCCAGCGGTTTCGTTCTGTTCCACTCCGCGTAAAGGAAAAGACGACTATGGAAAACGAAGAGTCCCTCTATCTGATAGAAAGAATAGAACTCCAGGCACTGCCCAATCAAAGCGACTTCTATCTTCCACGAACAAAATGATGTCTTCAAAAAAGTCGCGTACTGCAAACTACATGTTCATAGATAACAAGAAACTTTTCAATTGAATTAGGGGATGTCATGGGATGTTATTATGTAATCTATAACATCAATATTAATAAGACGACAGTGATTTATAAAGCACAATTTTAAATGTTAGTCAAACCAGCTCTGGCTCCATCACTTTACATATAAATATCCCTCAAACCCGATGATCAACAAAATCAAAGTTCGATTCTTCAGGGCCAAAACATAATTCCAAATGGAAAGAGTACATAGGGAACACAGTTGGATCTCTCTCTCTTTATTTCTGTAATTAATCACCATTTCCTTCAGATTTGATATACGCGTCAAAGTGCCTTTGCTGCGGCATCTCTGGACCCAAAAGATCGTCATAAGAACGAGAATAGAAGTGGTGCTATTGATTTACATTCGAACATGGATTTCTGGTAGACTGTGACCGTCTATGAAAGGCTACACACGAAGCAAATGCCTGGGCCAAAGACTTATCACCAAATGAATCAGTGAGGTTACTGCAGCAGGAGTGATGACGTAAAGAAGAAGATTTCAAAGCTGGATTCAATCTAGTTCCGTACTAAGTAACACCTTAGACTCTCGTTCACACCATTATGAAGGAGATGACGACGGTGAGAAAAGAAGGCTATTTGGAAGGTCGTTCTCTCGCTCAAAGAATACAGAAAAGAACCTCCATTTCTGAAAGTTTAAATCATCTCCAGAGATACAAATATTTATTAGTCTTGCTCTTTCATGTAGCCCATTCGATTCAAGCAATGTTACACTTTCTCTTCGTCGCCATAGAATTCCTTTGGTGGCCTTCTTCAGCTTGCCTCCTACATAAACTCTCTAGATGCTGCTTTCTCTTTGCCAGATCCTCTTGCATTCGTTTCAAAAAATCATTACCGTTGGCCCTTAGAGCAGCCTTCTCAATGAGCGCTTGTTGATGTCTACTTTTTGATGGTTTGTATAGAATGAACAATCGATCTTCGCATATTTCATCAATCTTTTGCTGCCTCTTACATCTCGATTGGAATATCCTTTGCTCGAATCGCTGAAGATGAAAAACTGACGGAAAGCCATATTTCGTTCCGCATTGGCATATATTCTTGTTCCGGTAAAATTCATCAAATGATTGGGTGACTTTACAACTTCGACACTTCCTTTTATTGATATTCCCTTCATACTCTAGCTCTAATTTCTTTTGAACCATCTTCGTTTGGCGAAGTTTCTCTAATGTCTCTTGTCTGAGGACAAATTCCTGAACACTTTTTGAAGTTATCTTCTTGCGCGTAGGAGGTGGTTTGGGTAGAGTCAATATCGATCGAGGTTTTGCCAACTCGATAAGACGCGATCTGATGGGTTCCCTTTTTCTGCGAGAGAGCTGTGAAGCACTCGATGTTCTGTTCTCTTTGTTTTCAGTAACGAGGACTTGCACGCTTCTACAACGTTCGGTATTCGAAGTTTCTATCTTGTCGTTCAAGGTTGGACTATCTTCGCTTGAGAATGAAAGATGGGTGTCAACATCCTCATCATCTACTTCGCATTCCCCTTTGCATATGTCTGTTTCTCCTGAGTTTGAATCAAAGTCGCCGTCTTGGGAGTATTGGTCGCTATCGGAATAATGCATGCTCATTTTGAATTTGTAACAGCTACCTTTTTTAATCACTAATTCATTTCAAAATAGAAAAGGTGTTCTGATCAGTGATGAGTCACTAGAGTGAAGTTTTTACTACTAACCTACAAGACTGTACTTATAGTCATTTCTGTAAATCCATCCATTCAAATGAATAGCTGACGATTCTATCTGATCAACTTCCATTATCCTCCAATCATGAAAGAGCATGAAAGAGACAATTAAGAATAAAAAAAGACTAAAGATTGTTATCATTTCGTGAGCAGCATTCGAATACATCATGCATGATCAGGATTGAGCAGTGTGTATGTAGGTTATACGGCACGATAAAGATGTAGACAAATAAACATATACTTTGTTCGAGCTGATTGTTTTATTAAAATGAATAGGTTATCAACGGGTAACCCACAGTTTAATTCGAAGCCGCGCCAAACTTCCAAAATTTGGAGAAAGACAACAAAAACAACACACGATGAAACCACAGACAAACAAAGATAAAAATAAAAATACATAAGTTAAACACATGGATGTTACATCTCTTGCCTAACATCATAAAAGAAACCACCATATCACCATGGCAGAAGATACAGAGACAGGAATGGGTTCATACCCTAACTATGAAGAAGATAAAGGTGAGCAATGATCCAATCCAATTAACCAAAAAACACATCTTTTGGGAAAACCAATGTTACTTTCATCTTGTCTCGCCATTGTAGCATGCTAATAATATGATGCACATCCACTCCACTCCACTCCACTAAACCGATTACCAATTAATTTGATTATTTAGATCTATTCGAACAATTTGTTAGAAATCATGAAATCCTAACCACCTCCCAGGAAGAACAAGACGAAGGCCTCCTCGAGCCCAATGCAATGGAAGACGTCTATCGCATCAACTGCTACAAATCTTTACTAAAGAGAATAAAGAATCGACACTATTTCAATGATACTGATAAAGTATTCATCATTGAAGTGCCTCTTGATGAAATTATTGCATGGGATGGCGTGCAAGGTATAGAACTTGCTAATCGCGCGAAGGGAAATACAAATCGTTATCAGTCCATTTTCTGTAATGTCTTTGATCGAATATTGGCTTCTATGCAAGTCACAGATGAAAATACAACACAACGCGATTGCATCGATGTTCTCCATGAACAGAGGATACATCAACAAACCCGAAGGCGAGAGCTAGAGGCTCTACAACAGCAGCAGGATAATGAAGAAGATGGGAATTTAGCTGCTGAGAATGCAATGCGTGAAACGGGTGTCACGGATGAATTCCCACCGGTACTCATGCGCAGGTATGAATTGAGAATTATGCCCATGGGAAGGCACGGTACTCTTCCCCCTTTCAAATTTCAATACAGCAGTCAAATTGGTTTATTGGAGCAACTTGGTTCTCAAAAGAATAATACACTTGTCGGTGTATCATTGAGGAGTATTCGATCGCAATCCATTGGTAAATTGGTGACGATACGGGGAATGATTGTTCGTGCATCTGATGTGAAACCATGTTGTGTTGTAGCAACCTATACGTGCGATAACTGTGGATGTGAGATATATCAAGTGGTGCAGAATAAACGAGAATTTATGCCGCAGAGGTTATGCCCTTCTGCCGAATGCCGTAGTCAGGGTGGTGCAAAGGACAGTCTTCATCTTCAAACTCGTGGGAGCAAATTTGAAAAGTTTCAAGAGATCAAAATTCAAGAACTTCCAAGTCAAGTTCCAATGGGACACGTGCCTCGTAGCATGAGCGTTCATTGTCGTGGTGAAATGACTAGGCAGGCAACTCCAGGTGATGTGGTGACAATTGATGGGATATTCTTACCCCAGCGCGTTGCTGAGAGCGGGTATGGAGCCATGAAGGCTGGCCTGATTTCCACTACTTTTCTCGAAGCGCAAAACATTCTAGTGCACAAAAAGTCTTATGATGATTCCATTGCTGATTCTTTGTCAGAGGAAGCTAGGGCGAAGCTTGATGAGGAAATCATGGATATTGCCACTGGGGAGGATCCTATTGGACAGCTATCAGCATCTCTTGCTCCTGAAATTTTCGGACACGAAGATATCAAGCGCGCTCTACTTTTACAGTTGGTAAGCGGGTGTACTAGGAGACTACCTGATGGTATGCGCATTCGTGGTGATATTAACATCTGTTTGATGGGTGATCCTGGAGTTGCAAAATCGCAACTGCTCAAACATGTAGCGTCTGTTGCGCCCCGTGGGGTGTATACCACCGGAAAGGGAAGTTCTGGGGTTGGTCTCACCGCTGCAATCACCAAAGATATGGCCACAGGGGAAATGGCATTGGAGGGAGGAGCATTAGTTCTTGCCGATCAGGGAATATGCGCCATTGACGAGTTTGACAAAATGGACGAAAACGACAGAACTGCTATCCACGAAGTAATGGTAAGTTTCGTTGTGTGTGGAAGCTGAATTCAATCAAATGATTTCAATCTATCCCTTAATAGTAATACTCAAACGTCATTATTCAAAACAGGAACAACAAACTGTGAGTGTGGCAAAAGCAGGAATCGTAGCAACACTCAACGCTAGAGCTGCAGTCCTCGCTGCTGCAAACCCTCTTTACGGAAGATACAATAGAAAGAAATCCTTGTCAGAAAATGTGAATCTGCCCAATTCTCTTTTAAGTCGATTCGACCTCATGTTCCTGATCTTAGATATTGCAGACGTTGACAAAGATATAGCCCTAGCACGACATGTGACATTCGTGCACCAGAATGAAGGAACCAGCAGCAAAAAAAAAGATTCCAACAACGATGCGCCTGATTCAAACGATTCTGATGACGACGAAAACGATACAAATGTGCTTGACAACAGCGACGACACCCCTGAGGCCAAAAAGAGTGTCCCACCAGAGATCGTCCGGGAGTACATAAGTCGCGCCCGTAAATACCAACCTGTAGTCAAACCTGACGTTGCACCATACATTGTAGAAGCTTACGTTGGTCTGCGAATGCAAGGAACTCCGGGAGCCAACAAAGCACGGCGACAGGTCGCTGGTGATCAAACTGCGATGACAGCTCGTCAGCTTCTATCCATTCTGCGTCTTGGTCAAGCATTGGCACGACTCCGGTTTTCTGATTATGTTGCTCGAGAAGATGTCGACGAAGCCATTCGATTAACCCACATGAGTAAAGCCAGTCTAGAAGATGATCACCATGGAGAGAAGGATGGCAAAAAGCGAGAAGATGTCACCTCTCGCATCTTTGCAATTTTGAAGGATTTTGCTACTGCCTCAAGGGCAAAAAGGATCGAAGTCAAGTTATGCGAAGCTATGGTATTGAGAAAAGGGTTTACAGAGCAGCAGTTGCAAACCTGCCTGGAAGAGTACCAGGCTTTAGATGTGATTATGCTCAACAGCACGGGGACCCACATTGACTTTCTGCAATAGTGGATACAGAGTCATGGGGGTCAATATTTCAAGTATCTAAATAATTAAGTTTGTAATTTCTAATTAAAAGAAATGCTCGCTTCTTCTTGAAATAGAGTTTAAAAAGTGAAGCACTATCCGTCGTCATAGCCAATAATAGTGATGTCAGTAGCAGCACACGTTGATAATAACAGCGCAAATATCTTCATTCGTGTTTGGTGATCCATCCTACAATGCCAAATAGCATTCGCAAAGTTCATTATTACTATTATATGCCATCATCGCCTTCATTGTAAATATCTGCTGACTGGTTTAAAATATATTTATAATTCTGTGATAAAAATAAGCCCAATATCTTTTTAGTAAAAAGATATTGCCGTTTTCTATCTGATCAGGTTACCTAATCATGTCATTCAGCTCAGCCAGCCGGTGTCATCTATCCCGTAGACAAACATTTATATCACGCCCGTCGCCACAGTAGTGACTAGATAGAGTTCAAAAACTGCTGACTCTTATATACATTTTCTCTATGGTGAAGTTGGAACTCTTCACCGCATTTCTTGTTATCATTATTATTTTGTAAACTCAGTGATGCCTTTCTTTCTGCAAATGATTACTCCACCGCTCCGTCGCGGTGTGGGAAAAATATCTCTGCAACTTGTTCGTCGACTAACAGGACGCATGCGTACCAGGATTTATATTTTTTTAGAAGGCTTTTCTTTCATTGAATCCTTCAGATTCTTCCTCAATACAAGCCCAGCAATTGCCTGACTTTTCACACTCTTCAGAGATTTAATAGCTGCTTTTTTTGCGTGCAATTTTGACGAGTTATCAATGGTGGCTGGAGAAGAATTACCAGAGCTTTCTTCGCTGATTTCGCCACCCCTTTCTTTGTGTTCTTGAATAGTTTTTTGCAAATGTTCGGATGCCTCCTTCAAGGACTCATAGTTCCTTTGTAACATCCAATTCTTGAGACCGTTGTGAATACCTGCGCTCTTTTCCAAATCTTCGAGCTCCTATTTTAAGATTCAATATGAGGAAATTAATTGAAAGAAACCAAAATAATGTTTTTTGGCGAGGGATCGTACCTTGGCATTCATCAGTTTCATGGCAATATCCAAACTTCCTTTATCAGTATCTGTGATGACAGAGGAGAGGTCATCATCATCACTGCCGCTGTTCGAATGTTCATCTTTCAAATCGTTGTTGTCAGCATTTTTCACGTCCTCATTGTTGACCAGACCATTGTGTATCTCGTTCCCGGAATCAGATTCAATTTCTACCTCAGCAATTGTCCCATTTTCCCCGCCTGGAAAGGTAAGTTTTCTTAAATGTTTGGCATGCATGCGTTTTTTGAAATGTATATTGAGGGCGAGCTTATCTTTCAAGCTGAGGCTAGCGAAGGCTTCTTGTACCCGCATCTTCTCATATTGTTTGAGTTGTTTCTTTTGTGAAACTTCGTCAAGAAGTCGGTGTTGTGAGCTTTCTGCTTTGATTCCTTTTTCATTCAATATTTTCTCCTGAAGTAATGCAGCCAAAGGATGAAAGCCATTTCTGATAGCATGGTCAGCAGGGAAAGATCCAAAACAGTCGGCAACTTCCATCGCGCATCCCTGCCGGAGCAACAGTTCTACGATGGCTGTATTTCCAGCTCCGCAAGCAAGATGAAGAGGGGTTACATCGCCTCGAGTAGACTTCACATCTGGAGTAGCTCCACGAGAAAGTAACACTGGAATGAGTGACTGCAAATTGTATAAGGCGGCCTACGAAGTCAAACACAGAAAAGTTAGAAATGGTAAATATGCACATCAAGCACAACAAATAAGATTACGTTTCTTACATAGTGCAATAGTGTGAAACCAGAGCCATCAGGGGTATTAAGTTCTTCTTGGAGATCGCATTCTGACGCGCTCATTTCAACCAAACTTTCCACTATCCTGACCAAGAGCATATCAAGGATACGATCTAGTTCATCATCTTCGAGGGACTTCATTTCGTCACGATCTACTGCTATGAAGGGAGGGCAAAAATATTGTTAACTTTCAATCTCGTCAAAGCCTAAGAATATTCAATAATAGGAATGAACATCAGGGGCTACTTACTAAGCGCGTTCCCGTCACCTTGCTTGATAGTTGTGATGCTCCGTGGCAACGTTTCTTTCACAAGTTCGTCTCCTCCAGCTTCTGAAATAACACTTGTTAATCTTTCAACAAACCTAATTTTGCAGTGTCGATCGACTGCATCGGCCTTCGTATCACACTCTAGATCAGTTGATGTTTGTGCTGCCCAATGACCTGCTGCCCAATGACCTTGTAGAGTTAGAGAATCTCCCAAATCGGCGGTGCTCGCATAAGTAGTTCTCGGGATTTCAATAACAGAACCTCTCCTTTTTTTAGCCCCCCTCACCGTGGCTTCCATGGCATGTGAAAATATTTTGTTAACTTCCACATTATTCAAAAAGTTCTCATTTGCTTCCTCAAAAGTAGAACCATTCTCGACTTCGGAATCCGTATGTGTAGTAATGACAGAGTCTGGCGGTAAGACAGCTCCAGGAGGTGGGTTTGGAAAGTCTGATAACATGGTTGCAACTAAGGCCATAGCCGGTGGCGGAGCAGGAAGATCACCCCGTATCATACTCGATGAATTTGCAGATTGTGACGAAGAGGCGTTGTCGGAAATCGTCGTGGTCATGGTTTTTATTCTCGAAGTGCTCAATTGAGTCATGATTCTCAATTCTATTCCTTCGAAACTTACCGAGTGATAATTGGCGGGCAGGAATGAAGGGCCAGACTGAAAAATTGTACGCATTGCCCGACATACAACGTCGGTAATTTTGCTTTGAGAGTGATGTACCCCAGCACTCAATTTTACAGCTACAATCATCACTTTGTAACTCCCACTTTCCAAGGATCTCTCAGGTACGGTACATTGGTAACAGTATGGATTTAGAATAATTGCTTCAACTGTTTTGGTGACTACGGGTCTTGACCCGGGTGTGGGGCATTCCAAAAAGCAAACAAGGCGCTTCCAAACAAATTGCTCTTCCGCGTCATCAATAGTTGAAGGAGCGCTATCACTGAGCGACACAACTAATTTCACTGGACCTGCATCGAGAGATAAAATCTCTGGAGTCACATCTACAATGTTGGCAATGGATGCCGACTGTCCAAACACCAGCAACGCTGCCGGTTTTAAATCGTTCTGACCATTACTGAAGCTTTCCAACTTTTCCTTTGTCAAAACCTCAGTTTTATTTGTCAGTGCTACATCAACTTCCATTTCTGACTGGCCCATACGGAATAGTTCCCCATGCTCAAATAGACTCCCAACCAATTCGGAATCAAACATTTTCTCAATTAATTCTGGTGTCAACATGTCGCTAAGGTTTGAGCTGTGCATTTTGACATCATTATTGCCTTCCTCGACAACAACATCCCATAAAAAGTCAATGGCTGTGTCGTCTACGTCATCACCGTCTAATTCGTAATTGAGAGGATAGTCCAAATCATCCTGGTCTTCTTCATTGGACATACACATCTCTGGATGCTGCTGCGGGACATGGTTACCTTCATTGGAAATGACCATTTGTGCCGGGTGATGTTGCGGTTGCTGGTTTTGGTTCTGCTGAAAATTATTTGGCATACCATCATCGTTATAGAACATTTGAGCTTGTGGTTGCGGCGCAGTCATGCCATTTTGAGGATGACCCAGGTTAGGGTGGAGGGTTGGGTTAATATCTACGCCTCTGTCAATTAGTGCTGCGCAATGTGACGATGCAATTTTTGTATCTAGGTAGTGTACTAGGATCAAGCTAGGCGGTAGATTATTCTTCCCCGCTTTAGATGCATTTGTAACGGGATAGAGAGCGGTACCACTATCTGGATTAAGTAAATGGTAGGCACGCCTGTGGAATGTTGAAACAGCACTGGAGTGCACGTAACATCCTGAGACCCTGAACTTGCCGCCTACTCTAAGTTTGACATGATCTTCTCTTACTTTGTTTGAGTTTCTTTTCCGTATCCACTGATGTCCGTCGTCCTTGTAGTTTCTAGTGATCGAACGATTGAACAGTAAAAGTGTACCGGAAGCGGGAGGCGTCAGGGCCGGAGCATTGGATATCGCGAGGTTGCCATTCTCATGATCGAGGAGGGACTCAATTTCTGATACCTGTTCGGTTTCACGGGGGTAATTTCAATGGTAAGATAAAATTGAATCAACGTCAAAATTCTACAAAATTATGTGATCACCAAAGCCAAATGGTGCAGTCCAAAACCTAAGCCTAAACTTACACTGAGCCACCTTCCCATTGATAGAGCTGTCATTATGTTTCTTGGCTGGTGGATACCTGGCTGTGAGAGCACTTGGATCATGTATGATTCCTGAACGTTTGCCATCCTTGAAGCAGGGTTGCAGCAAGATGATTAAAGACGGACGGTATTAGACCTCCAAAATAGAGCAGAAAATCGCTTTCAGTGGACGACGGGTCATAAGTAGCTAGTAGCTAGTAGCTGTATCGTACTAGCTAGCTAGCTTTGAGCTACTTATTACTACATAAAATAGAGTAGCTATGATTTTTTTGGCATGACTAAATTATCGATTTCGGGACCACGTGTCATGACAGGTTCTTTGGCTGTTCTTTGGCTGTTCTTTGGTGGAAAATAGAAAATGAACATAACATATCCTTATCATGTAGGTGTCACGAAAGAGCAAAACATACTTTTTATCCAAACTCCGTAAAGCAATGCCATCATCATCGGCAGCATTCTTTATACTCATCACTAGATCACTGGTTTCTGATTTATTGCATTTACTCGTTTATTGAGGATGATGATTCCTGATGATTCTTCAAGATCATCACGAAAAGGAAGCAGGCAAAAAATGAAAGGCCATTTTATTGTTTCGCGTCGTCATGAGCAGAAATCGGGACTGTAAAACTCTTCTTCTGTGTTTCTTCTCAATGAAATTGACACTTTATGAACCAAGCAAGAAATCCGCTGAGACCTGAGACAACGCACACAACACACAACCGCTCATAATATTCATCATCCATCGTAAATGAAAGCACCGAGTAAATTCAAAGTACGATTACTACGCATTGCGTTAAGGGAAAACCCTGGCAGCAGAAATGAGAGTAAAAAAGACATTGGTATGATTTTTAGGCACCTTTGTTCGCGGCACTGATCAAAGGGTCCTATCTTATTTATTGTCGATTTTCTTGTAATCAGGAATCTAAACGAAACACAGAATCCAGGGTAGAAAAGGAGAAAGCGTTTTCGCCTTTCTATCCTAAAACGTGTGCATAGTGCAGGATATTCTAGATTTCAGACTGAAAACAATGCTTTATTTGTCAATTATTCATTCGTGGTCAATCATTCCGAAATAGTTTGTGTGATTGTGTTCAAAAGCACTGCTCTTTAATTATTGCAACCTTCTACCACCACCAATAAGCATGTATGATATTTGCAAACCCCATTCAATGCTGAGCATTATTCTCCAAGCAGTACCCATATGATGGCACAAACGAAAATTAATATTTCTAATAGGGTTCGCTTCGAAGGTTTTTTCCAACCATGTTCCGGGTATGACGAGGAAGACTGGTACAGGATATTTCCATTGCGTGTGTATTGTGATGCGGTTGTTGAACCGTATCCTTTACCTCCATAAGAATTGCCCGCCGAATAGGCATTTGTTCCTCCTCTTCCGTAGTTTGGTCGTGCCATTCCTGCGCTCAGCATTCTATTGTTTGACATCCCATTGGATATGGAAATTGTTCCCGCCATTGTATTGCTAGAACGATCATGACTTCCTGCAGCGTTAGGATATGATCCAGCAGTAGTTGCACCAGGCGTCGTTCCGCGACGAAGATTGCCTGCTCCGCAAAACGGCGTGGCTGCATTGCATCGTCCACCAGTATTCATCCCATACGCTGAATTTGATTGGGATATTTGTCCTCCATAGGCTGGTTGTTCTCCATTTTGTGAATTCATTTGAGAACTTGCGTAGTTTGTTCCAAATTTTTGACGACACGAGGCTCCACCGAATTGATTAGAGATAGACGCATAGTAGGCTGGAGGTACATATGAAGAAGTGGATCCCGTAGTTCTGCCATATCTTGGTGAGGATTTCCATGGAATAGAGGGACTTGTACAATCTTTTCTTTGTTGTTTTTGGTGATAGTCTGACAAACATTGGACACTTGTGGTGCACCTCTTAAGACGGAAGTAGGGTTGATGCTATTCTTCGTATTTAACATGATTGCGCTTCTTGCAATGATGGATGAGTTCCCATTTTGACACAGGGGTTCGGGTTTTTGCTTTTTTTGTTGATAGTCTGACAAACAAAGGACACTTGTGGTGCATCTCTTAAGACGGTTATGTCCCGAAGCTGTTGGTACTGCGCTACTTGCAATGATGGATGTGTTCCCATTTTGACACAGGGGTTCGGTATAGTATGACCCTTTTTGACACAGAGGTTCGGTATAGTATGACTTCGTTGAAATTTGATTGTCAACTCGCTTTCTTGGGCGATCCTTGAAAGTTCGACTTGTACGATTTGCTTTTTTCGACAAGGAGCTTCTAGCATCATATGGGTAGTCACGAGGAAGAGATCTCACAGCATCTCGAAGTTCCTGACTAGTTTTCTCCCTCGCAGTAATATCGCCAACGTCGACCCATACCTTAGTAGTTTGGTTCTGCTTTAGGAATCTTCCAGGAGGGTCTAGCTGTCGGACTCGGGTCACCAAAGTTCTTGAAAGTTCTGATATGTGCAGCTTGCCGCTCAGAGAATACTGTCTAGCACTATTCCGAGCGAAGATGCGCAGTTGCTCGTTGCCAGGATACTTGTTGTTATTGCCTCCCCTTCCCAATAGCACGTCATTATAGTTCTTTCTTGGGCACTCAATTATTTCCTGCTTGGAACTCGTAAAGGATAGCGGTCTACTATTCTGCTGAGGTAGGTATATCAAGCGATAATATGGGGTGCGCACGTCGCGCTTTTTCGCTTGCTTCGAATGGGACGAGCACCCGGCCGGTGTCATAACCTACTAATCACTTTTTACTAGCTTCACTCATACAAACGATCGTTTTAGACACATGCACCTATCGACCACACGTCGACCTATTTCATCAAAACTAAATAGCACACCTTCCCCTTCAATACATTCCCCGTGCTAAAACCATATAGTTTTGCAATATAGAAGGGCTTGCTATTTATCTTAGCACAGGTCAAAGATACCCTAAAGAACAACTAGCCTCTAGAATATCTCAAAGATACCATAT
>Ga0307981_1001949_pt1 | contig 17515 bp, 10 predicted proteins | sample OrgLakmetagen987_FD_201849 | JGI IMG/M metagenome (GOLD analysis project Ga0307981, IMG submission 201849) | Saline water microbial communities from Organic Lake, Antarctica - #987 | ecosystem: Environmental > Aquatic > Non-marine Saline and Alkaline > Saline | place: Antarctica: Organic Lake... | reverse complement strand
AGTCGAGCGAGAGCCAGTCCGTTCCGAGTCAAGGTCGGCTGTGTCGTGGCTCTGCGATTTCGCACCGAAGGAAACTCCATCTCGATTGTATCCAAGAAAAATAACAATAACAGCAACAGCAACAATGGCAGTGAATCAGTAACGACGACGCAAACTCTGACGTTTGACGATTCTATACCCGTCTGGACCAGCCCGCTGCCGGGACGAGACTCGGGCATGGCCTTGATTGGCAAGCGCGTTCGCTGTTTCTTTCCCAAACTAGACGGTCACAAACGACGCGTCCTGGAAGGAGAAGTCGTTTCATTGATTGATTACGGCCTCGCACAGCGTAAACGAGGACGACCCATTCGAGTGGGACTGCTCGTGGACCGAACAGTGCTCGACGACTTTACCTTTTTGAAGCGCTTGGACCACGACGTGGACGCGACAAAGTTGCCCAACGAAAAGGCCCGGCGCAATCACCGCATGGAACAAAATATTAGAGGCAAGCAAAAGGTGACTGTACATATCAAGCTGTCCAATCCAGTAACAGCCGACGTGACCCACAGCGTGCAATGGGTCATTCAAAAGCGCGTCCCGCCCAAACTGTTTCAAAAAGCCGCGGCTGGTACCGTGCGACGCAACAGCAGTCTCGCGTCGCCAGTACCTGTAGCAACACCAACATCAGTAATGACGACGACAAAAGGGACGGTCGCAACTATAACGGGGGAGACTGCGACAGCTACTGGGAATACGAATGGGGCTACGGGGACAACTGCTGTTGTTGCTGATGCTGCTACTGCAGCAGCAACCACTAATGGGAAGAATGGGCAAAAGGCAGCCCAACCGCACAAGAAACGTCGAAAGTTCAACACTGTCAACGATACCAAGCACGTGGGAGATGGCAACGATCCACAAGAGCAGCAGGTTACGAACTGGCGTTGGTTGGCGGGACGCTTCCATGACTTACTCTTGTCGTCCAAGAGCGAATCCGTCGATCCGTACGGAGCAAACGTTCTTTCGGCTGGACTAGTGGGCCAAGTACTCAAGGTGGAATCATCGCCCGTGTCGTCATCTCTTGCCGTGGTGACGCTGCTACGACTCTTTTTGCCGGAGCAAACCGCGACCGGGCGACTGCCGCACCATGGACCGTACGATATATTTGAGGATTATGACGCCACGGACGCGGCAGCTGGTGGAAGCGTCAGAGTTCAAGTTCCTGTTGAACATTTGATCATTATCAGCCGTCGGGTGGAAAAGAATCACGGCGAGAACGAAGTGCAAAGTTCCAAGGAGCATGCGGCTTGGGAACAGCTACTGGAAGTGTCGCACTCTTACTCGCTTCGCAAGGACGCTTTCAGTCCATTGATGCAACCTGAGAATATCGCTGCTAGGGACGAGTCGAATAGCTTCCCGCAAAACGAATCAAAGGACACCATAACATGTTGCCACCGTTGTCGCAGGTCTATTTTAAAGTCCGAAGCGACCTCTTGTACCAGCAAAGACTGTCCGCTTGCAGACACTAAATTGAAGAAAGCAACAATTTGGTGTCCGTCTTGTTTGAAGGTTCTGCCCTCTGTGAATAATATACACGAATCTGCCAAACCTTGCTACCATGAAATGTGCGATTGTCGGACCTGTCGTTCATTAGTCGCCTCGGGATTGGAACAAAAGCTATGGACTTCGGTCTCGACCGCTGTCGCCGTAAACAGGAATGTTCAAGCTGGATCGGAGCGACCTTTATTGCTGCCTTATTTGTCCTCTATTGGCTCTGTGGGGCTAATCGATTTTGAATTACCCAACAGATTTGCTGACCTTGGATCTCTCCCGATACCCAAGGAGAAACCAATTACGAAAGTTTTCGCCCGGTCTCCGAAAAAGGTCAAGAAGTCGCTGTCACCAAAGTTTGGAAATATCAGCACGGGCAGCAAGACAAGCGAGAAACGATCCGCAACAAAATCAAATGGAAAGATGGCTCTTGTTAGCATTGACGATGGGAAACTTGAAGAGCTGTTGAGCTGAAAGAAGACTACAGTGTCTTCAAACCGAGTTGTTCCCGTTTGGTGCCATACGATCCCGCTACTACAGGTCGAAGCTTAGTTGCGGATTTGGTATCCGCCAACAGTGACAAGCCTCGAAACTTGCGGCAAACGTTGATGGATCGTCCTGGGGACGGGGAAAAAGACGAGAAGACATCAAGCAGTCGCCGTGCTAGAGCGAATCAGCGGAGAATAATGAAGGGTGTCGCTGCTATCGGGGTTACAAGCTTTGGTTTAGACACCCTGGCTGCCCGTGAATCGCAGCTACGCTTCGATCGCAGTGGTATCCATGCCTGGGGAGTGTTTGCGGATGAACCCATTGCTTCTGGCGAGATGATTGTCGAATACCGAGGTGTACTGATCGGCAACACTACGGCAGAGAAGCGTGAAAAGCAGTACGAAGCAGCCAAGATCGGAAGCGACTACATGTTCCGGATCGACGCGCTGCAAGTCTGTGATGCCACAAAACAGGGAAACGTAGCTCGCTTCCTTAATGCAAGCTGCGGTCCGAATTGCTACACAAAGATCATTACTCTTGACGGTAACAAGCGCATCGTGATCTACGCCAAGCGTGAGATCAGTGCAGGGGAAGAACTCTGCTACGACTACAAGTTTCCTCTTGAATACGACGCATCAAAACGAATCCCTTGCTATTGTGGAACGAAAGAATGCCGGGGCTGGATGAATTGGGTACGTTCTCACATATTGTTTACCCTACAAAAGTTTTGAGTTGTCTGTTGTCACGCTTGCTAACGTATTCTCATTTCTCACCTCCCAGGACAAGCGCTACGTTGCCTTGCCCGCTTCTCCTGGCGAAGATGCGCCTCCACGACCACCCTCGCCAACGCAGCCATCGGAAGAAGGACAGAGCTAAATAAAGTAGATGTGGGGCAGTTTTGTGGAATGGAAGGCTTCGTCTACTAGTTTCTGTAGAGTATTAAATGGTTCCGGGTAGTCCAGCACAATGGATCGTCGAAGGTTATAAAGGGTTAAAAGGGCTCGACCGAGTACCAACATGTAGGGGAATTGCATTGGCGAAAGTAATGGAACGACATGACTCGAGATGGAGGGTACCATTCTCATTGAGTCAACCGTCTACACTTCCCGAGCAAGGTAGTTCTGTAGTTGATGAGTGAATTCTTCGACTGTGCGCTTCGCCAGGTCCACACTCTGCTTTCGCATATACTTGTACGTCTCGGGAGTCTCCACCGTGAGGCTTTTCCTGGTTTCTTTACTGCGTTTCATCGACTCGACGAGATTTTTTATGCTTTCTTCAAAGCGTTCTTCGAAGGACAAGGGGCTGCTGGAGGTATCCATTTCGTCATCAGTGCCGGCCGATGAGAGGATGGGGACGAAAAACCTGTCGTCGCCGGGTAAGCCGTTCAGATCCATCACGCAGTTAAGCTCCTCTATGGGTCCCGATGGAGAAGTAAACGAACTATTGCTCCATTTCTCGTCTTCAGTGTGAAACATCCCATGTTGTTGATCCGTAGAATCGTTTTTCCATTGATCAAAGATATGAATCGGGTCCTCGTTTCCGATGGGTGTAAACGGCTCCTCGTCTTCGTCGTCGTCTTGCTGCTGGAACTCGACTTCCCATTCATCAGGAGGGAGTGCTGAGTCCATGAGAGCGGAGGCAGCAGAGAAAGCCATGGTTAATGTCGTTATTGAGATCTTGATAGAAGGATTGATGGTGTTGTTACTACTCTTACTTGCGAGGAGTACCAAAAAGTGCTGTGCACAAGACGAGGGTCGATGGAACAGGATTGATAAATCTCTAAAAATCTTGTTCTTGAATTTATATCTCTTGACAAATCTTGGGTCATCTTGCTAAGACATATGCCAGTCATTTATATAAATACTTTCAATGTAAGCCTGGGCAGGGGGCAGGGCATCGGGAAGGCAGGGTACCGGTACATAAAACTCATCAATATGTAACACTTTCCTTCTTCGGGGGGAGGGTGGTCATCGTCCTAAGTAAAATTGTGAACCATCTGCCTGCAGGATCTTTCCGATTTCAAGGACGATGCGATGACGCGATGACCACCCCGCGAAGAAGGAAAGTATTGATGAGTTTTATGTACCCCTGCGCCTACATAAGTACGATAACAAGTACTGTAGTACTGGGTGCACGGGAATAAATTCGCCGATTGCCGTTATATCCGTGTATGTGCTACTTAGATGAGAAAGGTGAGACTTAGGGTCACGCTTTGCGCCTACGAATATATCAAAAACGACTGTAAATACCTTTAGCTGCTAATACGTCTAAACACTGATCACCGCCATCCGGTTCCGGTCGTGGTCCAGCGGTTTCACATTTCCATCTTTAACGACCAGACTTACCGGTACTTCATTGCTCACCTCTTATTATTTCTGTTCTTGATTACACATCACGCCGACAGTCGAGTCAGCGGGAGAACGTTTTGATGAACAAGTACAGCATCAAGTATACTAAGCCTCGCGAGATTGGTGGGCAAGGCCGCAAGACCCCCCTCCCTCGTAAGGAAAGGATTATAAAAAAAGCACAGGCACAGTGGCGCGCACAAGAAGCCCAGTCGAGCATGTCTCGCCTGGACTTGACAGATAGTTCGCCCATGCAAGAGGATACCGATGAGTTTGAACGAGTCATCGCCGATCCCCAGGAGCCATCAACCAAGCTAATGCAATCTTTTCTTGTCGACTTACTTGGAAATAACCTTTCTGACTGTACCATGAAGTTCGATAACGCCAAGCTGCCGTCCGAACGGGCTATTGATTTCGACGCAATCAAGATCGAAGCCTTACTCTATACTAGTGACTCAAGCGGTCGGTGGGACATGGACCCAGCTACTCCCGCTCAACAAGCCGTTGGCTTTAAAGCTCCAGCTAGAAAAGCTTCCATTAAGCTCATCGAAAGCCCTCCCATGACACTTTCGAGCACCCTTAAGGCGGGGGCGATACTACGTCGCTCGGTCAATACTGCTGCACCAAAGCCTCCGCGACGGCATTCTTCCAATGAAGGGGATGAAGTATTCGACTTTCGTCGTCTCAATAAGCGACCAGGTAACGTGAGGCGAAAGAAGATCAATCCAGCGTCTAACTAATTGATGTGGGCGGAGATTTTTTGGGAGGGTAAGTACTCCATAACTGCCATTCTTGCTATTGTTTAAGACATTCATTTTGAAGCATCTCTCAGTAAGTTACGTTTAGCTCTCACGATATCCGTTAGGCCGCCCCTTACGGTTTTGCTAGCTGCTGTTGACCAAAGCAGTTAGGATATCGCGTATTTCGCCATTTTCTTGCAGGCTCACGACTACTAAAAGACTGTCGCACTGTGCTGTAGTGCCGGTATACCCTTGCTTTTATACCGGTACTGGTATGTACCCCCGCCCGCTTAGAGCTTTGGAAGAGACTACCTGCTATCTTGTAGGCCTTGTAGGACTTATCTCATACTGGGTACCGGCAAGATTCGATTTCACTGGCGGCAGCTGGCATGGCACTGGTGTCACCAAGAGAATATTATTATTCTCTTGGTGTCACGCGCGACGGACGGTGAATAAAAGGGAAAAGTGCAAGGTACTAGTCTATTGATGACGTCATCATTATATTTCGCAGCTCCACAACACACTCACCCCACGTTCAACACGCCTCACTTTTTGACTCTCACAATCTAACGACGAGACCATGGCGGCCACAGCTCCACCACCTCCTCTCGACGACCCGTCTGTCACCGACCCCCTAGAATGCCCTCCACTGAGATGGGGATTGGTCGGTTGTGGGAGAGTCTCTCATGATTTCGCACAAGCTCTCAAGCACCTTCCCACTGCTTCCGTCGTTGCCTGTGCTGCACGAGACCTCTCTCGCGCCAAGGAGTTTGCAACCAAGCACGGCATTCCTGCGGCCTATGGTGATTACGATAAACTTCTCGAGGATACTCAAGTCGATATCGTCTACGTTGGAAACGTACACGCGTTTCGCCGATCTATTGGTGAAAAGTGCCTCTTCGCCAACAAGCACGTCCTTTTGGAGAAACCCTTTGCGTGCACCGCGGCCGATGCTGAATACCTCATCCAGCTTGCCAAGGAACGAAACCTATTTATAATGGAGGGTATGTGGACTCGATTCTTTCCTGCCGTGGAGCAGGCAAGGCGCCTTGTTTGTGGCGCACACGGTGAAAAGGGAATAATGGGCGAAGTTGTGTCGGTGTTTTCCGACTTTAACTTTAACGCTTCCGACTCGGAAGAGTATCCCACCTCCTTTGTCTATAATCGAAAGCTTGGAGGGGGTGCGAGTCTCTTGGTTGCTCCTTATCCAATTACTGCTGTCAGTCTCTTCTTTGGTGGAGCAGTGCCGGACAGTATCAAAGTGGTCGGGCAGGTGGATCAACATACCGGCGTGGACTTGCAGGCATGCATTGCACTATCTTTCCCACCGACGGGGACATTGGCGCCGGCCTCGGACAGTAGCAACACAGAAGAGAACACCCCAAAGCTACCAGGAGCGGGAATGGCAACCATATGCTACGGTTTGTTGGGTGAGTCCATGGAAGAGACGACTGTGCTTTGCACGAAAGGCAGGCTTACAATCCAGACACCAGGGCATTGCCCAACCAAGCTAACTGTCTCGTTGAAAGGAGAGGGACGTGGTAACGCTACAGGCGAAATGACGTACTACTTTCCATTACCAGAGGACACTGACGAGATCAAGACAGCTGGCGGCTATTTCTATCCCAACAGTGCTGGCTTTTGCTACGAGGCGGCTGCTGTGTCTCGCTGCATAGCCGCAAAAAAGACAGAGGCTCCCCAATTCACGCTCGCAGAAACAATGTTTACAATGAATATTCTGGACGAGACGCGAAAGCAGTTGGGCTTCAAATCTGTCGCTGCAGATTAAGTTAGAGTAGTAGACGAGGTAGAGTATAGATACGTTAATCCATTAGCATCTATTGCGTTGAAGCATTAATCTATGCATGCCGCTGGCGCTTTTTTACCGGTGGCGCTTCTGTATGCCACTTCTTTACAGCTTTCAAAATCTTTTTGACTCCCGAAGTAACACCTACTTGCTGCATCTCGCTTTCAGGCATCCAGCGCACTTCCCTGTCGACACTGTCAATCTTGCTGACCCACTCCTTCTGCCCAAGGTCTTCGACTGATCGACTCGCGTGTTCGATCCACATTGTGTGTCGAACGTGGCTAAAGACGTGTTCAACCGGTGTTTCACCTGTATTGGTCCGGCGGCACTCGTTAAGATCGTGAATTGCGCTGCCGTCCGAAGCACAGGTAATTTCTGTCAAGAGAGAGTTCAAGGCTTTCCGTCTCGTGCTGCTGTTGATGGCAGGCACTTCTTTCGACATGTCCTTGCGCTTGCCCTTTTTGGACTCGTTCGTAGATTCGCTAGTCCAGACACAAGCGGACGGGAACTCCCATTGACCAGCGAGTAAACCTTTTTTCGGTCGTCTCACAAGTAGATATGCCTCATCCCCTGATGTCTCCATCGTGTGGGAAATAACTGCGACTGCAAGAACCTCTTCTCGTTTCGCAACTTTTGGAGGCGCCAAAGGAAAGACAGCGTGTCCACATTTGCTAGCGATCATCTCGAGAGATTCCTTGGGAGTCCCGGGGCTCTCTTCGATGGCATTCGACATCATTTCCAATGCATCCGACACTCCATTCGTAGCACACACCGGACAACTTTCCTCATCAGCGCGACCTTTTAAACGAATGAGATTATTTGCCTTGTGAGCCTCAGCTACCTCTCTCCCCAGCCGGGTGGACCAATAGTATTCAACGAGAGGATCACCTTCTTCCACGCCAGTGCCAGAAGGCGCGCAATATGTCGCACCCAACTCCATGAGAGCTTGGTTCACCTCCCCGGCACATGTACCATCACCCGCCTCGACAATCTGCTGGGCAAGCTCCCATCCCCACACATCTTTTAGCTTGACAGCCTTGACATTGTTGGCAATACCACGGAGACGTGACAAGACCCGGCAAACGTTGCCGTCCACCACGGGGACCGTGACATTAAAGGCAATCGATGCAACGGCCGACGCGGTATAGCGTCCAATACCGGGCAGTTTCAAGAGTCCATCAACATTGTCAGGGAGTACACCATCTAGCTCTGCCGTAACATGGATTGCAGCTTGATGCAGCATACGGGCGCGACGGTAGAATCCCAGGCCAGCCCAGTGCGCATTAACTGTTTCCGGCGTGGCCGCCGCCAAATCTTGGACCGTCGGAAAGGCCTTCATCCACTTGATCCAGTACGGAATGACGGCTTCAACGCGAGTCTGCTGCAACATGATTTCGCTTACCCATACGCCGTAGGCAGTAATGCCAAAGGCCTCGTGCTGCTCCTCAACATCAGCAGCAGCCGCAGCAGGCTCGGCCTCTGGTTTGGTATCATTCTTCTTGACGGCAAAGAACTGCTGAAGCGTCTTTTGCTTATCGTTCTTCTTTTTGGAAGGCTTGACTTTGGCGGTACTTCCTTCCCACGGAGGAGCATCGCCTCTCCAGGGTAGTTTGCGTCTACTGTCGCGATACCAAGTCAACAGCGCGAGTCGAATCTCGGACGCCTCGTCGGCACCAAAGTGATGAAACGAAACGTCCTTGTGCGCAACCCAAGACTCTAGTAGACTCCCCTTGGTCACGCTTGCGCGTGTAGTAGTCTTTCTAGACGACATGAAAGATGATACAAGAAGGGTCCGAGCTTGCGGCTGCCGCAGACGGATGCGAGTGGATCGAAACGCCAACGATACGGACTGCAGCGGTTGATGGGGCGCAACGAGAAAACCGGAGGTTGCCTTTTTGACCGTTGTGACGAACAGTATAACGATCCACCAGCGCTGTAAAGGGAACTTGGATACACTATTGTACTTGTGGGTATAACGCTGGGTCATGCGGTGCTATAGACGTCTTGTTATTCTGTTGTGGCAGTTGAAAGTGTCGTCTTTCGCCATGGCTGCTATTCAGTCTTCATCATCAGCATTTCAACAGTCAACAGTCAACAAAGTCAAAGTTTCTGATGAGTCACGAGGAGGTCAAAGGGGACTCGCGTCGCACTCCCATCGCCAACCTTATTGTTGACCATGGCCTCCAACTTGATCCTAAGTAGTAGAGGATTCAAGCTAGGACTGCAGTTATAATAATGCTAATGATGCGGTCGTGTCCTATTTGGAACGAATATCGACGTGATAATGGCTCACGCTGTTGACATCTGGACCACCTGGTGCAAAGTGAAAGCGTCCGTCCACCAAAACGGGCTCGGTGGGAAATGAGGTCAAGACGCGTGTCAACCAGACCGAGTCGTCGGCATGCATGTTTTGCAAAGGGATATCGTGCCAGTCGGCAAACCAAACGGGTGTGATTTCCTCGCATCCACGGATCACCTTGGGGTCCAAACGAAATACCGGCGGCGAGAAGTCGTCATCCTTCTTGTCAACTTGTTCATTATTAGCGCCTCCTTGGTCACCATTGTCATCGTTACAGGAAACGTTGATTCGAAACGCATGGACAATCATTTCCATGGGACTGTCTTGAAAGGTGAATCGGAGCGTACCCATTTGCGAGTCTGTCATGCGCTCCATTGGCACGTCAATGCCCGTTTCCTCCTCCAGCTCGCGCTTGGCACTCTCTGTAGCACTTTCACCAGGCTCGAGCTTTCCTCCAAACGAGTTGAACATGCCCATTCCAAATCCACGATGCTTCTTGCCGAGTAGAATGCGCTGTTTCGCGGGTTCCGTCACGACAATGAGTGAGTATTCCTTGTTGGTGGAAGGCGTAGCAACGTTCTTGGCGGCTTGTGTAAAACTTTTCAAGGAAGAGTGCTCTGTTCCGAGTCGCTGTAGCGGTAGAGCATTCCGAAAGGCTTGGTGAGTCTTCTCGGGAGAGCCATTCATCGACGCCGCTAGTGACGTCGGAGATGACGTGGATGATGACAACAGGGGCGCCATGGTCGATCTCTTTTTGTGTTTTTCCGTGTGGATGAGAAAAATGATCGTTCTGATTTTATTCTTGGCGGGAAAATTGAAAATTTGTCCGTTCAGATTTATATTCTTGTTCACTTATTGGGAAATTTGTAAATAATTGTAAACACGTTGCCCCTACCGGTACAGCCATCTTCTCACCATGGCGCCCTCTCGATCTGCCAATGCGGCTCCTGTTACCGCTACTCCGTCAGAGCCTTGGCCCGATGACTGGCCAGTCCAGCAAGAGGATCCCGCCGATGACGAACTTGAGCAGCCATGTCTTTCTCCTGGAGCTGCCTTGGAGGCATGCAACGGATCCGATATCTACCTGGCCAAAGCAGCGACCGTGCGATCCAAGAAGAACCCCAAGTATCTCGTCATTATGCCTGGCGTCTGGTCGTTTCAAAAGAATGGGAAGAATGGATCTGCAACTGCAGCGTCGGCACCAGGCGATAATGGCGACGGTCCTGTTCCCAGTACCCAAGATACCGAGCCACCATTGTCCACGACACAAGAAAGCCAAGACACCACGACGGTCGCTGCTGCTACGACAACAACTACTACTACTACTACGACAACTGCTGCTGCTGCTGCTGGTAGTACCCAAAAGACGGATTCCGTAGTGGCACGCTTGGAGCACGCTGATTCGGAGACTCCCACGCTAACCGTCCCGTTGTCTCAAGGCCAATTCATGAGACTGTCGGGTCGAAAGATGCACACAACGTCCAAATTTCTCGCACTTACCGTGCAACCCAAAAAAGGCCGCGTCGTTTGCAAGAGCATATTTTCGTCGTGCCTTGTATTTGGTCAACCAGAGCTCGTTGGAGTGCAAGCTGATGCTGTCAGTGCGACTGCCAGTGGTGTCTTGGCAGAGCAAGAGGAGGCTACGGTTGCGGCTACTAATGTTGTTTTGGATCATTACGGTGGTTCCTCCCGTGCCACGGATGGATGCATGCACGGAAACCCCGTCGAAAAGGACGTGGCCAAGCGATCCGCAACCAAGTCAAAGCCAAAGGAAGATACTTCTCCCGTGAATATGGAAAAAGACGGAGACGACGAAGAAGATTATGAAAAAGACCAAGAAGAGGCACCAGAAAAGCCAGTCCAAACTGTTGACGAATCGAGTAGTGGAGACGAAGGCGAGTTCAAACTCAAGATTGACCAAGAACAAATGGGCAAACGCAAGACTCCAAGTCGAAGACTGTCCAAAAAGACGATCAAGTACAGCGAAATGGATCAAGGGAGCGGCGAGGACGACGAGCAAGATGACGAGAATGAAGCCGACGAGAGTGATGGCACAAAAGACTCGAAAGCGAAACGCGTGCGGAAAGCCCCCGCTCCAAGACGCAAGAACTCCCCAGTTGTTTCGCAGACACAAGAAGATGACGATGATGATGGTGGTGACGATGATAAAAATGACGATGACGGCGATGACGAAGCGGAAGAAGGCGCGGAGGATGAACCAGTTGCTAAAGAACCCGTGGCAAAGAAGCGTCGGCAATTGCGAAAGCCGACAAAAAAGATTGACGCAGCCAAGAAGACGGTCAAGGCAGCTGCCGCCACCGCGGACTCGGATGAGGACGAACCCGCGAAATCTTCTAGCTCGAATGAAGATAGCTCTGAAGATCATGGCGCGCATGAGGATGAACCAGTTGCTAGAGAACCCGTGGCAAAGAAGCGTCGCCAATCGCGAAAGCCGACAGAAAAGGTTGAAGCAGCCAAGAAGACGGTCAAGGTAGCTGCAGCCACCGCGGATCCGGATGAAGACGAGCCCGCAAAACCTCCTAGCTCGGATGAAGATAACTTTGAAGATCATGGTGCCTATCAAGGCGAGCTTGATGATTCGGAAGAAGACGCGACTGGCAAGAGAAGCCCGTTGCCTGTACGCGAGAGTCAAGTTGACGAGGTCGTTGCATTTGTTGACGTAGATGGGAAGGAAGACGAAGATGAAAACACCAACGGGGCGGACAATCGCAATGAGACTTCAGCGTCAACGGAACCGGTATCCAACAAAAAAATGATTGCTGCCAACGGAGGACGGTCCTCGGAGACGAGCGCAAGGAAGCGACCCAGTGCTGGTGCCTTTGCCGAAAGTGCTCTGGACGTGACGCGAGCAACAACCCTTGGGGTAGCACCTTCGACACCGGTCAAGTCCGAAGCAGCGATCCCCCCTGGTAGCCGTACCAAACGTCGTCGCATGACGTCGCCTAAGAAGGCTGCAAAGAAGAGAAGCGTAGTGAACCTGGCGGACGACGACTTTGAGTTCTTGGGATAAGCTTGAAACTCTAGAGATACTACTGGGGTTTGGGAATCGACATGTAAGACTTTAAGGCTAGTTAGTCGTCTCGTCTTTTCGAAGCAGGTGAAGGACAGGTCACAGTTAAAACGGAGCAATTGGCAAAGTCGTGAAGCATCGGTGAAAAGCCCGTGAGCCAACTCTGCGTCAGTGGGATTTGTTCACTACCGTACAGCTGTAAAAAGTCGGCTTGCTTTTGTAAGGTCACCACTCCACTTTGGGGTTTCCATGCCTTTCGAACGAAGGAGGATAGCTTGTTAAAATTGACGGGGAACAGTATGTCGCAGTACTTGGGAGCCTGAAGATAGCATTCGAAATCAGTACTATCCATTGACGAGACCAGGGGTTCACCATCGGCCCATTGGGAAAGACGATTGGGTGCGTCAGCGAGGAGACGATCAGGCGGTGGTAGCCAATCGAAATCTGCCACGAGCAACTGAGCGTTTGGCCGTTCTTTGATTAGCCGCTGGAGGACGCCACATGCGACAGTCGGCACCCAAGAGAGTGGCTCTCGAGTAAATGCTGGTGCCAATTCGACGACTTGTTGGAGCAAAGAATCGGACAGTTTCGTAAATAGCTCTTCCGATGTTCCGTTCTTTCGCCGTCGCACCTCTGCTTGCTCTATGGGACGGCCTGAACGCACTCTTATTTTGTCGTGCGGAAGATTGTCGAATAGCTCGAGAGCAAGAACGATCGTGCTTCTTGTGGAAGGCGAAAGGAATGCAATCTGATCCTCTGCCACGTCCATCATGTCTTTCTTTTCGAATCGAACCTTATCCCCGTGTCCACTTGCTAACAGAACTTCCTGCTGAAGTTCTAATAGCGATGGCGAAGAATCCATAATAGTGTAGTTGACTCTTTGATAAACTTGGGGATGTGTCTCTCGCAAGTGATCCAGTATGAGCCTCGCATTCGTCCCACGACCTCCACCAAGCTCAATTATGTCGACCATATTCGTCTTACGCGCGTTCTTGGACGCTGTAGAGACGCTGTCGCCCTGCTGCTCTGTCGGTGTTACATTTGCAGCCACAAAATTTGCCAGCGTGTTGGAATAGTAAGGCTTGAACAACTCGACAGGAGTCAGCCAGTGTCCTTCTTGCTCTTGATAAAGCATCTTATAGGTTCGCCGCCAGTGCCATTCACCCCATAGCCAACGGAGAGGAACCGAGGCCGCTGCCGTACTGCCAACGACAGCGCTGGCAGGCTGCGCGTAATAGTCGGCCAGTCTTCGTCCAATCAACTTACGCACCAACATGAGGCTTGTACTTTTGCTTGTGGAAGCCTAGTCGTACGTCGTAGTGTCGCAGTGGATACTACAGTAGATACTGACGTCTACTTCTTGCCTGCGATCGCCATTTGTCTTTTTGAAGTATTACCGTAATAACCAAAATAGAAAGGGGTGAAACGGAAAAACATAATATGGCGCGAAAACCATTTGAAAGTCTAAAAGTGTGCTGGAAACCAAAAGATACAAAGAACGGGAATCGAACCCGCGACCTGCCGCGTGTGAAGCGGCCGTCATAACCAACTAGACCATCTCTGCAACTTCTCGACTAAAGCGAAATATGAATATAAAATGTCATAGAAATCTAAATTGAGATCTTTACTATGTCGTGCCGTCCATTCCATCAATTGTTCTTGCTACCATAGGTCATTGAGTATATTATCATCAAATGGAAAGTGGATACCGTAGCAAGAAGAGGCTTGATATTTTCCCGTTATACGGTACCAACCCACGTAGCCAAGGTTGCAACGTATTTGTATCGTTCAATTTTGCTAGATATTTGTTACGCTAGCGCTAAACTTACTGTTGCCACCCTATGGGTTGCTGTCATCTTCCATTTCATCGTGTACTTGTAGCTTAACGACGTGGAGCTCCAAAGGGACTCGCAGAGCCGAATGGAGCCGCACCACCACCTCCAGCAGGAGACCCGAATCCACCAAAGCCAGGAGCTGGTGTAGACGACTGAGCCAGGCCTCCAAAACCGGCAGAACCAAATCCAGCGGCTGGAGTAGACGCGCCAAAGCCGGTACTTGCTCCAAATCCAGTGGTGGGCGTTTGTTGTCCTTGCTGTGGACTAGGTGATCCGAAAACCCCACCGCCTCCAAGAGTTGACGGTGTTTGGCCAAAGCCACTGCCAGCAGGACTTGCAAAGCCTTGGTTTGGTGTAGCATTTCCACCGAACGCTGGTGCACTTCCCAACGCAGAAGGCTGCCCAAAGCCCATGGGTGAGGAGGTCATCGAAGGAGGCCCACCAAATGCGCCTGCTGCAGGAGTGGTCGCTGCAAGCCCAAAGACTGAAGGGGAGAGGTTGTACCTCTTTGCAAGGTTGCGAAAGAGTAGCTCTTCGTTGCCATGGTATTTTGTCAGAACCTTGTCAACTTCGCCCAACTTTGATGGATTCATCTGCTGGTAAAAGGAAGTAAGCAAGTCGCGTGGACTCTTTCCACCAAAGAGAGCGCCGCTCGGAGTACCGGGTGCTACAACGGAGGAAGCCGATGGAGCTGATGGTTGGGCAGTCATGCCTTCGAAAGGAGACGTATTCGACACAGCACTGTTGGTCTGACCAAACAGAGAGGCGGTAGGTCCACTCGGCTGTCCAAAGGCAGGAGCTGTATTTTGCGAACTACCAAACGGTGACGGCGCAGTCGACTGTCCCCCACTCGATCCAAACGGTGCCGGGGTCGATCCAAACGGGGAAGCTGTCGCTTGCTGGTTCATATTCGGAAATTGCGGTGCAGACACAGGCGTCGGCTGGGTTGATCCAGAAGTTGTCGATGGTGTAAACGGGGAAGGCGTCGTACCGGAACTGAATGACTTCGCTGGTACCGCGCTCGGTTGGGCTCCCTGTTTGGACAAGATGGCCTCGAGAGGGTCCGGTACTTTATATTTCCTGGCAAGTTTGCCGAACATCTCCTTTTCACGACCTCTGTATTTGTCGAGATTGCTAGCGACTTCACCCACTTCAACCAGCTTCTTTGGATTGTGCGTTTGGTAGAAGGACGTTAGAATATCGGAGTAGTTGATCTCCGAGCTGCTGGATGCGTCCTTTCGCCCTACTGCAGAGGTTGACGGTGAGCTGGCCCCAAATGGAGCAGTCTTTCCCCCAAGAGGATCCGGAACCTGGTACTGAAGTGCCAGTTTGGAAAACATCTCCGCCTCCCTGCCTTTGTAATCCTCTAGCGTCTTCGTAACTTCAACAAGCTTCGCAGGATTGTGCGTCTGATAGAAAGAGGTCAGTAAATCGCGGTTATCGAGCTTGGAGGTACCGGGGGTACTGATGGGCGGCTCGTCAATGGTCGCGGCATCCAAGCTTCGTGCCGCACTCACAGGAGCTGCGCCATTAGTGGACAAAAGCGAACTTCCTAGACTTGCTGTCATGTCACCAAAGACTGATTTCACGCTCCTGTCGTTGTTGTCCACGTCGTCTAAACTCTTTGGTGGCTTTGCTCCCAAACCAAATATGGACTCAGAGTCCTTTCCCAGTGATAATCCCAGGGAAGGCGAAAGTAAAGCTTTAGAATCGCTCGACTTGGCACTCGGCTCGGTTTTGTCAATCTTTCCGAGAGAAGCCAAAGCTGCCGAGGATCCCTTGTCTGCGTTACCCCGTTTCGAACTTGACATCAGACTTGGGGACGGGCTTGAGTACAGCAATGATGATCGAGTCGGGGACGATGTTGCAACTCCTCTTTTCTGCACTCCGACTGCTTCCTTTAGCTTCTCCGGTGTCGTCCCAAAAGACGCAAGAGCAACTCGAGCGACACCGCCCAACGTTGTCTGCTTCAGGTCGAGCGGAGCAGAGAAAGACGCCAAATTCACTTTAGCTTGGTCGAGAGTGGAGGGCTCATCCCAGGCAGATCGAGTCGTCTGCGTAGACGGCGGCGAAAACAGTGGATTGGAAAGATGATTGGAACGGCTCGCTGGTGGCTTTCTGCCGCTCGGACGTCCATTCGAACCTGTGGTCCATTGTACTTTGGGTGATGAAGCATGTGGGCCATCGAGATTGAAAGACCTTACATCTGGAGGCGTTAGACGCTGAAGTGAACCTTCAATCGATCGCCACTTTTCGTTCTGTGAACACCGCTGAATACTTTTGCTTTCCTGACTGATCCGTCGAGCCAGTGAACCTGCGGGCTTTGATACCGTCGTCCCCCTTCCAGCATACGAAGGAGAATATGGCGTCATTGAGGCGCTCGTGACGGACGCTGGTGTCAAGTCCGAGACCCGTTTCTGCAAGCGAAGTGATTCTCGTTCAATTTCCTTTGAAGCCTCAAATGCACTGAAGACTGCCCCTGCAACTTCCTTGATTCCATCCGGTGTACGAAGTTGAGAGATAAGACGTGACCGACCCTCGGCCGTCTTGTAATATCTCTGGAGTACAATTGCAAGCGCAGCAAGATGGCGACGACGCTTCTCCGACTCCCAATCAAGAGGTTCAGTCGCAAGGATAGCTGCCTGTGTGCCTTCTTTAGACCCATGAGCATCGACGAGGCGCTGACTAGCTGCCGCTTGGCGTGATGCATCTGCCTTGTTACTCAAGACAGAGGCGCAACGGGCTTTGGAATTGGACAGAGCGGAATCCATGTCGGCAAAAGAGCCCATTACATTCCGAACGTCACGAATAATTCCTTCGATCTCCTTTTCGGAAGGTCCTTGGCTGAGAGATGCCGAAGGTCGTCGGTCGGCAATGGTTGCCAAGGTTTCGTTAAACTTGGCCGTCACAACTACAAACTGTGACGCGCACTCAGATTCGCGAGCTGCAACTGTTGCAGAGGTTGTTTGCACCGTAGACGAAATTGCTGCTACAGCCTTCGGCGCTGGGCTGGAGGTGGCCGCTGGCGAAGACGAACCAAACACCGGTTTTGGGGCCACGTGTGACATAGGTGGAAAGGGCGGGTTTGCGCTGGCCGTAGGCTTCATGGTAGCGCTAGCTGTCGAAGCCGACACCGTACTAGCACTGAACGGATTACTCTGCGGTTTCAATGATAACGGAGGGTATGCGCTTGGGGTTGAGTTCATTGCAGGCTTCGGCTTGGACGTAGAGCCAGCTACCGACGTCTTTGACGCTCCAGCCGAAAATGGTGTTGGGCTGATCGCCGACATTGGAGGGTATCTGGAAGCGCTTGCTGTAGGCATAGGTTTGGCCGTTGACGCCCCAGCACCACCCGAAAATGGTGTGGGGCTGATCGCCGACATTGGAGGGTATCCGGAAGCGCTTGCTGTCGGCTTAGGTTTGGCCGTTGACGCCCCAGCAC
>Ga0307981_1001948_pt1 | contig 17523 bp, 9 predicted proteins | sample OrgLakmetagen987_FD_201849 | JGI IMG/M metagenome (GOLD analysis project Ga0307981, IMG submission 201849) | Saline water microbial communities from Organic Lake, Antarctica - #987 | ecosystem: Environmental > Aquatic > Non-marine Saline and Alkaline > Saline | place: Antarctica: Organic Lake... | reverse complement strand
CGAACTCGGGGTGCGACACCACGAGGCGATAGAAGCCCGACGGTCCGCTCACACGGAACTGTCCAGCGGTGCCGGTGGGCTCCACGAGGAACTGATTCGTGACGTCGGCTCCGGTCGACCCAGCCGTGTCGCTTTGGAGTACGGCGATCTGGGCTCGGCCAGCGGTGGACGGACTCGACACATCGAGCAGCTGCACACCGCCAGCTGTCGCGTTGATCACCCCGCCGATGCTGCCGATGATCTCACCGAACGGAAGCGCAGTCACTACGACGGTCACGTCACGTCCAGCGACGACGTCGACCGGAATGTCGGTAAAACGTCCAGAGGTGGTCGTCGTGGACCCATTGCTCGTGACTGCGACCGTCGCCGACGACGGGTCGTACCCCAGGAGGTTGACGTCGAGCGAGTAGCTCACCGGCGTTCCGGCAGGATCGTTGATGTCCACGGCAACGTCGTCGAACGTCTCCGGCAGGTTCACCCCGAGCGACGAGAGCACGGGGCCCGGCGCCGTCACCGGAGTCAGCGTGATGCCCGCCTCGCTGGTGATCGCACCCACCCCGGGTTCCGTCGCACTGACCGCAACAGTGGCGAGGTCGACCAGCGTGGTGTCGAAGCCCGACTGGGTCTCACCTGGGTCGACACGGTCGGTCGCACGCAACGCCGCGCCCACCGGCGTGTGCAGGATGTGGTTGTCGGGCAACGTGAAATCGACATCCCACGTACCGGCAGCGGCATCGGCGATGGTGAACGTCCCAGGACCGGTGAATCCGCAGGGATTGACCGCGGCAGGTCGCGCAACGACTGGATCGACCAGCGGGTCGACGGCGATGCCGTCGACGTCGTTCCCCTCGGGATCGACCGCGGTGATGGTGACGGCGTCGAACTCGGGCACGGCGGCCGAGGTCAAGATGTTCACCCGGCCGCAGACGCTCCCGTCGAACGGGGCATCGAGTTGCAGGTCGTAGGGAACGCCCGGCTGGATCGGTGAGCTCAGCGGCGTACTCATCGACATGTCGGCGCTCAGGGTGAGCGTGCGGCTCTGTCCGTCGATCGCGACGTCGAAGCTGGTGTCGACGAATCCCTCGTTGGGGTTGACCTGGTAGGTGGCGGCGCCGAACACCTGCCCCTCGAGCACCCACGTTCCGCCCACACTCGTCGTGGTGCGGCTCTCACTCCGAGGCTCGGGTTGGTTGCCCGGTGCCGGCAGGTCGGTGTCGCCCTGCGGGAACTCCACGATCACGTTGCTGGCGAGGAAGTCGACATCGTCGAGCAACACCTCCGTGGGACCCCGCGGGTCCTCCCAGGCGATCGTGCCGCCAATCGCGTCCACCGGTGAGTACAGCGCAACATTGGCCACTCGGTCGGCACCGCCGAGCTCGTCGTTCGGCTCCAACGAGGGGAGGCCGACCGTGCCGTCGACGTATCCGTCGGCCGAGACATCCAGACGACAGTCTCCGATCAACGACTCGCCTTGGATCTGTTCCTTCGTGATCGCATACGTGTCGAAACCGACCCCTACGACCTCGTCGAGCATCGTCGCTTCGATCTCGACGTCGCTCCCGTCGCAACGAAGGAACGCTGTCACGCTCGGCTCGTTGATCGCGACCAATTCCGTGTTGATGCCGTTCAGGAACGGCTTGAGAATCCGTCCGCCGAGGTCGGGGAACGGATCGGCTTCGATGTCGTTCACCTCGTTGGGTACCTCGTCGCCACCGATGACGATGAACCGCATCAGATCGTTCGCCTCACGATCGAGCTCCTGATCGTCGAGCACTCGGTAGCCGGGAGGTGCAGCACCCTCCGGAACGCGCACCAGGTACTCGCCGGGAATCATGGTGCGCGGTGCCGTGGCCCACGTGCCGTCGATCTGGCCGGTGACGCGCAGGCCGACATCGACCGGGCGGTTCCCGACCATGAGCAACAATTCGAGCGAGTACGGACCGATCGGTTCCCTCGTGACCGAGTCGATCATCCGGCCATTCGCCTGACCCAGACGCCGCAGCTCGACCTCTCGTCGTTCGGACTGCAGACCGATCGACACCTGCCTCGGCAGCGAATCGGCGTACGCAGTGGCCGAGGCCTGCAGCGTGTAGGTGCCCGGTGCGAGGTCGACGATGCGCACGGTCGACGCCGGCTCGGTGGGAGTGGGCACGACGCGGCCCGTCCGAGTCTCGACCAGGCTCACGATCGCGGCGACGGCGCGTTCTTCGCCTTCCTCGGCATCGGGGTCGATCACCTCGACGACGAGCTCGCCGGTCCCGACGTCGTCGGAGTCTCCGAGCAGCGGCAGCGTGATCGCTACAGGATCCGGATCCTCGCCTTCGACGACGGTGACGAACTCGGTCGCGGTCTGATGCTCGAAGTGTTCGACGGTGACGGTGTAGTTGCCTGCCGGCAGATCCGACACCGAGAAGAACCCCGGCTCCGGCGAATTGGTGGTGGAGGCTCGGAAACGGAGGTCGCCGTTCGTGAGCGTCACGCCGGCGCCAATGATGCCACCAGTTTCGCCCGCGCTGTCGACCGAGCCCGACACGGTGCTCGAGGTTCGCTCCATCACGAAGTTCACCCCGGCGACCGATCCGCCGATCGGGATGCGACGGGTCTGGCTGGCGTAGCCGTCGAGCGCCACGTCGATGGTGTACTGGCTCGGTACGTCCAGTTGCGGCAGCGCGTAGAAGCCCACGTCACCAGCGGTGAGCGTGGTGGTCCGTCGGACGTTCACACCGTTGGTGGCGCTCACCGATGCACCCGGGAGCGAACGGCCCTGCTCGTCGACCACGCGACCCGTCACGGTGGCGACGCCGGCTTGCATCACGATCTGGATCCCGCCGGCCTGCTCGCCGGCATCGAGTTCGACCTGGACGACCTCGGTTCCGAAACCACGCAGCGCCGCCGTGAGGGTGAACACCGCCGGCGTGCTGACGCGCTCGATCACGAACGAGCCGATGTCGCCGTCGGTGTCGGCAGTGGTCTCGAACGTGAGGGTTCCGTCGGTGATGGTGATGTCGGCGCCACCGAGCGGGCCCGACGGGCCGACAACGCGACCGCTGATCAATCCGGTGGCCGGCTCGAGCTCGACATCGAGCTCGACAGGTTCACCGTCATCGGTCGGCGTGACCACGAAGCGCTGGGTGTCGAAGCCCACCTTCGAGAACGACACCTCGTACGAACACCCGAGCGGTATGTCGCTGATCTTCCACAGACCGTCGACGCCCGGAGCGATGTTGCCGGGGTCGACGGCATCGGACTGCCGGGTCGCCAGATCGCAACCGGTCACCTGAGCACGACGAGCCGACCAGATCTTGCCCCGTCGCACCGCTTGGTCGCTCACGAATGCCACCGACCCCGCAGGCGGGTCAGATGCTCCGCGGGTGATCGCGACAACGGCGATTCGGATGTCTTCGACGGACTCGCCGTCAGCGGACACCGTTCCACTGAGGGTCGTGACGGAAGGGCGGAACACCGACGCCAACGCGATGTCGGGTTCGGGCCTGATGGTCGACGCGATCTGGTCGGGGTCGCCCGATCCGTCTGCGCCGGTGCTCGGGTCGACCACTTGCGCGCCGGTCTCGTCGACGAATCGGTCGGCGATCCCGTCACCGTCGATGTCGATCGCAGTGACCACCGGAATCGGGTTGCCGTCCGCATCGACGTGACCGTCGGGATCACCATCGCCATCACGATCGACCGATTCGGGGGCCGCAACGACCATGCCGGTTTCGTCGTAGAAGATGTCGGCGACACCGTCGCCGTCGGTGTCGACACCCGTGATCTGAGCGGCCGCTGCTCGATCGGCGGCGTCGTCACGCTGATCGAGCCAGACGAACACTCCTGCAATCGCCACTGCCCACAGCGCGATGATCGCGAGGGCGGCGAAACCCAGGCGTGCTCCACGAGCCACGAGAGGGCGCTGAACGTACGGGACCGTGGTGGATGCTGTGGAGGCTCGGCCCTGCGCCGTGATGAGCACATTGTGCTGGACAGGTTCGCCCCGTCGCAGCGAGGACGCCTTGAGCTTCGCGCGGGTGACCGAACGTTCCCCAGGTGCGAGGCTGAACGATGGCTGAGCGAACTTCACCTTGACGTCGTTGGACTCGGCAGTCAGGACGAAGTCGAGGGGCTCGAGTTCGTTGTTGACGACGTCGACGTGGAACTTCGCGCGACGCTTACCGCGCACGGGCGACGGCGTCGGAATGATCTCGAGCCCGCCGAGTGAACTGATCGACACCGTGAACTCGGAGATCGCCGGGCGCGAGCCCGCCTCGCTGCTCGAGACCTGAATTGCGGCAGCGTGTTGGCCGGTGCCGATCGTGCTGGGCACCGACACCGGCACCGAACAAATCGCCGATTCACCACTGAGAACGGTGACGTTGAGCGCTGGCGAACCCCCTGCCGCGACGCGGTCGTCGAGCCCCACCACGCTGATCGCGAAGTCACACGATGACGGCGCGTCATTGTGGATCTCGAGCCGAATCGGCACCATGTCGCCTGCGGCGACCTCGAGGTGGTGTTCGAGCAGTTGGTAGCGGAAGGTCATAGGGGCAGCGTTTCCAGCGGAGCTTCGGTGGTCGTCGGAGCAACAGTGGTCGTTGTCGTCGTCGGAGCAACAGTCGTCGTGGTGGTGGTCGTCGTTGTCGTTGTCGTCGGGGCAACGGTGACCGTCGGAACGTTCGGAACCACCGGAACGGTCGGCGTCTCACCGAGCAGGTCGGGAACGCGCAGACCGATGCTCGGCACCGTGCGGATCACCACAGAGTCGACGGGGTCCGCCGACGTATCCGACTCATACACCGCCACCACGAATGACTCCGGCGCTTCGAGGCCGTCGAACACGTAGTTGCCCTCGGCGTCGGTGACGGTCGTGAGCAGCGCACCGGCATTCGGGAATCGATTCGGGTCGAAGAGCCGGACGGTCCGCTCGACGGAGGTCGGATTTCCATCTCCGTCCACGACCCTCCCGGAGAGCGATGCCTGCGCCGACAGCGTGAGGTTGACGAAGGGAGGCGCCTGCGATGCGTTGACGGTCACGATGACGACAGCCGGCTCGGTGCCGACACGCGATGCGCTCAACGTGTACGAACCGGGAGGAACCGTGCCGAACTCGAACTCTCCGGCAGGCTCGTCGGCGGTGAAGAACTCGAAGGTGTTCGCTCCATCGGTGAGGCTCACGGTCGCTCGTCGGACGGGCTCTCCCTCGGAGTCCCGCACGATGCCACGCACGGCGGTCGTCGTTCTCGACAGCGACACATCGACGCCATCGACGCTGACCCGCCCGGCGCGCGGGTCGAGGTCGATCACCTGGACCTGCGGCAACACATCAGCACCACCGAAGGTCAGCGTGTAGGTGGCCGGAGCCGGTAGCGCTTCGAACACGAACCCGCCCGCTGACGGCCCCTGCGACACGATCGGCTTCGTGCGATCGACGTCGCCACCCGAGATGGTGACCGTGAGCCCCCGTTCCGCGACTCCATCGATCGTGGCCGACCCACGGATCGATCCGGTCGCCGGGATGAGCGACGCCGTGACCGTGCCCGTTCGTTGGGCATCGGACAACGCCACGGTGCGCGCCTCGGTGGTGAAGCCATCGCGTCCGAGCGTGACGGTGTACTGGGCAGGTAGACCGAGGTTCCGCAACGTGAACGTGCCGATGTTTCCTTCGGTCAAGGTGACCGTGTCGACTTCCACCGACCCGTCGATCGCCGTCACCGTCACACCACCGAGCGGGCCATCGGGACCGTTGATCGTGCCGGTGATCGAACCATTGCCGGCCCGAGGGGTCACCTCGATATCTGCGAGATCCTCCCCTGGCTCGAGCACCACGTCGCGCGTGGTGATTTCAGCACCGGGTTGCTCGACGACGATCTGGTAGATCCCCGGCGACGGAACATCGGCGAGGACGAATGAACCATCCGCTGCGACCTCGCCACGGACGACCACGGCGCTCGCCTCGGGATCGGTGACCCCGGCAGCGACGAGCGACACCGTGACCGAACTCGGGTCATTGGTGGCGATGGTGCCGGTCACGTCGACCGGGATGCCACCGAGTACGACGGGGTCGAGTTCGGTCAGTTCGCCGAGCGCCACGTCGATCTCCTCGGCATCGGCCGGAAGTTCCACACCCGGATACCAGATCGTGTCGATACCGGCGCCGCTCAGTCGAAGCTTGTAGTCACGCGCACCGAGGATCGGGAAGTTGAACTGGCCATCATCACTCGTTGCACTGGTGGCGACCGGCTCGTCGGTGTCGTCGGTGAAGAACAACTCGGCCTGCACCCCCGACAGACCTTCACCCGTGGTTGCCGACGAGATCGACCCGGTGACCGAACCCGGATCCGTGGGAATCAACGCACCGTTGTCGACATCGTCGGCGAGGGCGTCGTCGATCAGGGCGTCGTCGACGCTCGCTTCGTCCACGACACTGTCGAAGGTGCGACTCAGCACAACGGCAAACACTGCCGCCGCGGTCAGCAGGCCGAGCAGGGAGATCAGCCAGCGACCGATGCGCGGCTTCTGGATGAACGTCGCGATGGTCTCGACCCGGGTCTCGGCGTCGACACCGACGGCGAACGTGCGAGCCCTGGCCTGCCCGAACCAGGCTCGCCCGCCCGACACGGTGAGCTCGATCACCTGTTCGCGGCCCGGAGCGACCGACACGCTCGCAGGTTCGAAACTGAACTCGGCGAGGTCCTCCGGATCGACTGCAAAACCCGTCGCTGACACGACCGCGTTGCCGCGGTTCGAGACGACGATCCCGAAGGTGGCGCGACGGCCACCCGTGACCATCACGGGATCGAGCGCGATCGACGTGACCGTGTGCGGTGGGATCGACAGCTCGACCTCGGAGAGGGTGAACGAACTCGGATCGTCCTGCGACACGACGTTCACCGCCAGGACGCGATGCGACGACGGGTAGTCGAGGGGTAGCGACACTCGGATGTCGACGTTCTCCGTGTCACCCGGGAACAGCGACAAACGACTGGGGGTGATGTCGACCCACTCCGGATCCAGTCCGAACACCTGGACCTCGTAGGCATCGATCACCGTCGAGGTGTTGCTGATCGCCACGGAGATGAACCCACTGTCACCGCGCGGGATCTCGACAGCGTCGGGCCACGTGGTGGCGTGCACGGTCATGAGGTGACTCGCTCGATGTCGATGTCTCGGTCGACATCGACGCCACCGTCGACGCGTACGAGCACGACCTTCGGTTCGAAACCGTTCTGTTCGACGAGCACGGTGTAGGTGCCTTCGACGACACCCGAGAAGCTGTAGCGACCAGGTGGGTTGGATGCGCTGATCGTGACGAAGTCGCGCACACCGGTCGAGAGCGTGACGGTCGCCTGGCCGATCCCGGCTCCGCCCGAGGTGATCAGACCCGCCAGTTCGGACGTGACCGAGGACATCGTGACCTCGCCGATGGATTGCACACCAGCGTCGTCGAACACCGCCTCGAGCGTCTCGGTCTGGAAACCATCACCGCTCAACGTGATCGTGTAGGCGCCCGGGATCGGGAGATTCTCCATCTCGAACGAGCCCGCCGCACCGCCGAGTCCGCCCGAGGTGAGCGTGGCCGTCTCCTGACGGAAGCCCTCACCCACCACTTCGACGGTCAGGCCACCGACTGCGAACCCGTCGGTGGAGACCGCCGACCCGTTCACGATGCCGTCGCCTCCGACGACACGCCCCACGACGCCGGTCGCTCCCTCGCCCGGACCGAGGTCGAGCGCCACCGTCGATGTCGAGAAGTTGTCGGCCTCGAACGTGAGCACATAGGTGGCCGGCGTGACGAGATCGATGAAGCGGAATGCTCCCGTGTTCCCGGCCGTCGGCGTGGTGGCGGTCGCGGAGAAGTCTCCGGATCGGACCGTGACGGTGATGTCGCCGACCGGAGCGAGCGATTGGTCCACGACGCTTCCGCTGATCTCGCCGTCCGCAGCAACGGCACTCACCGTGTTCAACACCGTGACATTGCCGCCGTCGACGAATTGTTCGAATTCGAGGGTGCTGAAACCGTCACCGGTGACCGTGACGATGTACGTGTCGGGCGTGGGGAGACCGTCGACGTCGATGGTGCCGTCGGTCGTCGTGGTGGTCACGCTGAACGGTTCGGGTTGCGGTGCGACGGCGTCGGGCACGCCGTCACCGTCGGTGTCCACTGTTGGCTCGGTGCTCGCAGGGGGCGGAATCTGCGTGACCGTGACGGTCAACACCGGGGTCTCCGTGTTCGGCGGCAGGTCGATCGCTCCGACGATCCGGCCGGTTTCACCGGCGACCACCACGTCGATACCAGCGACCGACGCCTGGGGGGCGAGTTCGACCGTCTCGGCACCGTCGGGACCGAGGTCGGGGTCGTACCAGTCTTCCTCGCCGACCGGCCCGGTGATGTCGGGGTACCAGGTCTCGGCGAACCCGTCACCGCTGACCTTGAACAGATAGCTCCCCGGCAACAAGCTGGGCAAGTCGAACGTGCCGTCGTCGAGGGTGGCTGCCGAACCGCTCGGTTCGAGCGTGCCGTCGGTCGTCTGTCGGAACGCTTCGACGGTGAGTCGCGCGATCCCGTCACCGTTGGTCGCAGCGGTGACCGTGCCGTCGACCGATGCATCCACGAGTGCCAGGGGAATGCTCGTCTGCCCGGTCTGGAACGACGTTCCCACGGCCTTCGCCGGAGGGGTCTGCTGTCGGAGCGCATCGATGGCGAAGATGAACAGCAGCGCCCACAGGCAGACGATCGCCGCGAGGATGAAGATGGTGAGGAGCCCCCGCGGAATGCGTGGACGCTGGTTGAACGTCGCGGTCTTCTCGACGACGACGTCGTCGACCGCAGCACTGACCAGGATCTGACGGGCTGCCGGCTGACCGAACCACGGCCGCTTGCCCCGCATCGAGATCTCGACATCGGCGGCTTCGCCGGCCGGGACGAAGAACGCCGCCGGGTCGACCACGACGTCGGTTTCGCGCGTCGGATCGAACGCGGTGACCCGCACGTTGGCGATGGCGTTGCCCTCGTTGTGGACCGTGGCGCCGAGTCGTCCGGATCCTCCGGCGTTGACGATCTGGGGAACGAGATCGAGTGCCAGCGCAGCGACCGGTTGCACCGTGAGCCAGAAATCATGGACGCTCTGACGACTCGGATCGATGGTCGACACCAAGCGGACCACGACGAGGTAATCGCCCGCCGGGCAGTTCTTCGGGGTGTCGAACGAGATGTCCACACTGCCGGACTCGTCCGGAAAGATGCTCACGACCGGTCGATGCAGACGCACCCAGTCGGGATCCACGCCGTCGACGATCGCGGTGATGCCGTCGATCACCGAACCGACGTTGGTGACGGTGATGTCCAGGCTGGCCACCTCACCGGGTTGCACCGAGATGTGTGAGACATCGAGCGCGCTGACCAGGTCGGATTCGTTTCGCGGGCGCTCGGCACCGGGCGACACGTCGTCGACCGGCCCGTCGCCGTCGCGCGAACCGGGACCGTCGGGGTCCGAGTCGGACGCAGGCAGACTGCCGCCGAGATCGCTCACCGTCCACGCTCCGGGTCGCGACGGTGCACGCGTGTGCCCACCGATTGGACCGGCGGTCCGGCCTCGACGTACACATCGGTGTCGAATTGCGTGGAGACGACGATGTTCAGACCCGGCTTGACCTTGCCTTCGAGCGCTTTGAACACGTCCATGTGGTCTTCGCCGGCGCGAGCGATCATCACCGTCGGTTCGTCGAGCACGTGGAGGAGCGGATCGAGGTGATCGTGGGGAATCACCCCGACCGACAGCAGCGAGCGCATCAGTCCGGCCAACAGCGACCGCTCGTCACCGTGATCGTTGGTCCACGCGGTGACCACGTAGCGCAACTCGACGACCGGGAGCGACGGCTGATGGACTCGAACCCCGTCGCGCATGACGACACGGACCCCGGCGGTCGCCTTGTCAGCAGAGCGGCGCAGGTCCCACAGGAAACAGTTGACCGTCGGGCGAGAGAGCTTCGAGCTCCACTCGCGATCAGGGGCCTCGAAGGAAACGTCGACGTCGTTCTCGTTGAGCGGGACGGTGGCGCGAAGCATTGACTCGAGCCCCCCATCGATCAACTCGAGCATCGATTCATTCCTCCCATGTGTGCAACCAGCCCGTAGCCGCTGTGCAACAGTAGCCCCATGGGCTCATCGACACCATCAAGTGGGTCCGGGCAGCGAGATGAGCGAACGTGCACGTCGAAGTCGGTGTCGCTGATGGCTGTCGCGATCTTCGCCGCGACCGCCGCCGGGTGCAGTGGCGACTCTTCCGAAGATGGCATCGACAATCAGTCGGTCACCGACCCCGAGGCCGCCGTGGTGGGTACCTGCCTGCGATTCGGTGACGAGATCGGCGAGACCGTCGAGAACCTGCCCGTGACGGCGTGCGATGTGCCGCATACCCACGAGATCTTCGCGATCGTGTCCAGCGGGGAAGACGTGTACCCCGGTTTCGAGGCGCTCGAGGAGACCGCCCTGGTCGAATGTTTTGGAGCCTTCGAGGAGTACGTCGGGGTCAATCCGCTCGATTCGACGCTCTTCTCGTCATGGCTGGTCCCGACGCTCGACAGCTGGAACATCGACAACGACCGCGACACGCTCTGCGTACTCGGCAACTTCGACGGAGCACCCCTGACCGAACCCGTGCGGAGGGCCGCTCCCTAACCCCGCTTGTGGCAGCGCACCCAGCGTCGACCCTCGTCATCGATCAGCTCGACGTCGTCCATCATCGCCCGCACGATCACCAGACCACGACCACCCTGCTGCATCGGATCCGGCATCCCACCGCCACCCGGAATGTGCTCCATCGAGTCGGCTCCGGACACGTCCAAGAGCCAACCGCCGGGAACCACGTGAAACCGGATGGTCATGTCGACGTCATCGGTGTGTCGGATGACGTTGCTCGCAAGCTCGCTGGCCACCAGTACGAGTTCTTCGACCACGTCGAGGTCGGCACCGGAGTCGGACGCATCCATCGCCAGTTGCAGACGGATGCTGCCGAGAGCAGAGGTTTCGGCGGGCATCGTCAATACCAGTTGCGCCGAATGGCCGGTCATGCAGTTCATCGTGCCGCGATCACTGCGCATCCAAACTTGGGAATCTGTCCACGTATCCAGATCACCTGGATCGATCGCGTGTCGTGTCGTCATGGCTCCACCTCCAGGTAGGAATCGATGGCGCTGAGGTCGAACAGGCGGGCGACGGTCGGTGACGGCGACGCAATCACCAGACGGTGTCCCGACGCCCCGACGCCCCGACGCAGCGGGAGCTGCGCCTGCACGATCGACCGGTCTGAATCACCACTGGTACTGTCGCCACGGTGAGCGAGCAGGGCCTTCGAATCGACACCGAACGACTGGTGATGCGCCTCGACGAGCTCGGTGCGATCGGAGCGATCGAAGGCACCATCGGATGCGCACGCCTCGCGCTCACCGACGAGGACCGAGCCGGTCGCGATCTCGTGATGACCTGGATGCGCGATCTCGGGCTCGACATCTCGATCGACGGCATCGGCAACGTGATCGGCGTGATGCCTGGATTCGATCCCGGTCTGGCACCGGTGATGACCGGATCGCACATCGACACGGTGGCGACCGGCGGACGCTACGACGGCAATCTCGGAGTCCTCGCCGGGCTCGCCGTGATCGAGACGGTGATCACGGCGATCGAACGTGGCGATCTGGCCCTCACCCGGCCGCTCGCCGTTGCGTGGTTCACCGACGAAGAAGGAGCCCGATTCGCTCCTGACATGCTCGGCAGCCTCGTCTACGTCGGCGGCATGACGCTGGAGGACGCGTTGGTCATCGAGGACCGCGACGGCCTGTCCGTCGGCGACGAACTCGACCGCATCGGGTACCGCGGAACCGCTCCGTTGCCGGGTCCCGCTCCGCACGCCTTCGTCGAACTGCACATCGAACAGGGACCCGTGCTCGAAGACGAGGGGATCACGATCGGCGTCGTCGACGGTGTCCAGGGGATCTCGTGGACCGAGGTCACCCTCACCGGCCAGTCATGTCATGCGGGCACTACACCGATGCGGCTGCGCCACGATCCCGGTTTCGTCGCATCGGAGCTGACCACGTTCGTCCGGCGACTCACCGAGGAGTTCGGCGGTGCGCAGGTCGCCACGGTGGGGTCGCTCACCCTGCACCCCAACCTGGTGAACGTGGTCCCGTCCACGGCAACGATGACTGTCGACGTCCGCAACACCGACGAGTCGACCCTGCAGCGTGCGGAGACCCGGTTCCGAGGGCACCTCGCGCAGGTGGCCGAGCGGGAGGGAGTCGCCGTCGAGACCAGATCCCTCGCGCGGTTCGAGCCGGTCGAGTTCGACGACCGGGTGGTCGACCTGATCGAAGCTGCGGCAGCCCGCCGGGGACTGTCATCGAGGCGCATGCCATCGGGCGCCGGCCATGACGCCCAGATGTTCGCCCGTGTGTGCCCGACGGCGATGATCTTCACGCCGAGCGTGGGCGGCATCAGCCACAACGTCACCGAATACACCGAACCCGCCGACATCGAGGCCGGAGCGAACCTGCTGCTCGACGTGATGATCGAGCTCACCGAGACGAGCTTCACGTGAACCACCCCCGCGGTCGCAATCGGTGTCAGGCACCGATTGCGACACCGATCGAGACCGGGAGCTCACGATGACCCGATCCGTTCATGTCGGCGCAGCGCAGTTGGGGCCGATCGGTCGCGACGAGTCCCGCGACGAGGTCGTCCAGCGCCTGCTGCGACTGCTGCGCCGCGGCGCACAGAACGGGTGCGAACTCGTGGTGTTCCCCGAACTCGCCCTCACGACGTTCTTCCCGCGCTGGTATCTCGACGACGGAGGCGACGCAGGCATCGGCGGCGACACCACCGAGCTCGACAGCTACTACGAGGTCGAGATGCCGAGCATCGCCACGCAGGCGTTGTTCGACGAAGCCAAACGGCTCGCGGTGGGGTTCTGCCTCGGATACGCCGAGCTGACCCCACCCGACACCGACGGCATCCGGCACCGCTACAACACCTATGTCCTCGTCGATCGCCAGGGCGAGATCACTGCGAAGTACCGCAAGGTCCACATCCCGGGCCACGAATCACACGAGCCGTGGCGTCAGTTCCAACACCTCGAACGGCGGTACTTCGAAGAGTCACCCGACGGATTCGCCGTGCACGATGCGCTCGGCGGCAAGATCGGGATGGCGATCTGCAACGACCGACGCTGGCCCGAGACCTACCGGGTGATGGGGCTGCAGGGCGTCGAGATGATCCTCATCGGTTACAACACGCCGCTGAACTACGCACCCGACCCGTCGCAGAACCCGCTCCAGGCGTTCCACAACCATCTCGTCATGCAGGCCGGCGCCTACCAGAACGGTACGTGGGTCGTGGGTGTCGCCAAGGGCGGTGTGGAGGAAGGCGTCGAGGCGCTCGCTCAGACGGCGATCATCGCGCCATCCGGCCAGATCGTGGCGCAAGCCACCACGATCGGCGACGAACTCATCGATGCGCACTGCGACCTCGACATGTGTGAACGCTACAAGAAGACCCTGTTCGACTTCGATCGTTACCGGCGTCCCGCGATGTACTCGGTGATCACCGATCCCACCAGCAAATCGCTGGCCGACAGCCACGCCCGTCCGAAGCCCGTCTTCGATCACGACGACGGCGACACGTCAGCCGAAGGAGCCCCCTGATGTCCGAGTTCACGTTGAACGGCGAGACCGTCTCGGCCGCCGACGACCACCCCCACCTGCTCGCAGCCCTGCGCGACGAACTCGGCGTCACGTCGCCCAAGGACGGCTGCTCACCGACCGGGCAGTGCGGTTGCTGCACCGTGCTCATCGACGGCAAGGCCCGGGTGTCGTGCCAGACGTCGATGGAGAAGATCACCGGCTCCGACGTCGTGACCCTCGAGGGGTTGCCGACCGACGAAGTCGACCGGTACGCCGACGCCTTCGCAGCGTGCGGCGCGCTGCAATGCGGTTTCTGCACCCCGGGCATCGTCGTACGCACCAAGGCACTGATCGACAAGCACGGGTCGAACCTGACACGTGAACAGGCGTCTCGGCACCTGGGCGCTCACCTGTGTCGATGCACCGGATACATCAAGGTGCTCGATGCGGTCGAAGCACTCGCACAGGACGACGTGCCCGTGGCGATCCGATCCGGCGGCGTCGGGACCCGCAGCGTCAAGTACGAGGGACGCGAACTGTCGATCGGCACACGCGACTTCATCGACGACATGACCGCGCCTGGGATGCTGCACGGTGCGTTGAAGCTCACCGAGCACGCCCGCGCCGACATCGTCTCGATCGATGTGTCTGCAGCGCTTGCAGTCGACGGCGTGGAAGCGGTGTTCGGAGCCGACTCGATCCCTGCTGCCACCCGCGTCGGACTCATCCACAAGGACTGGCCGGTGATGATCCCCGTCGGGGGCCGCACCTCGTACCTCGGTGACGTGCTCGCGGTCGTGGTCGCATCGACGCGTCGCGTCGCTCGTGCCGCAGCCGAGTTGATCGAGGTGACCTACGAGGTCCACGAGCCGATGGTCGATCCGGTGCGTGTCGTCGAGTCGGCCGAGCCTGCGGTGTGGGAACTCGACGGGAACGTCCTGTCGACCTCGACCTACTCGCGCGGCGATGTCGACGCCGCACTCGCGTCGTCGGCGTTCACCGTCACCGAGACCTTCCAGACCCAGCGCATCGAACACGCCTTCCTCGAACCCGAGTCGACGTTCGTGATCCCGACCATGGCGCCCGGCACGGTCGCACCGCTCGACACGACACGGCCCGACGACGTCGTGGAGTTCCCCGAATCGCTGTACGTGTACTCGGGCGGCCAGGGCATCTGGGACGACCGCAACGACATCGCCGCGATGCTCGGCATCGACCAGCAGCGCGTCACCACCGAATTGGTGTCGAACGGCGGCGCATTCGGCGGCAAGGAGGACATGTCGAACCAGGCGCACACCGCGCTTGCGGCCTGGCTCACGGGCAAGCCGGTGAAGATCACCCTGTCGCGCGAGGAGTCGCTGCTGATGCACCCGAAGCGGCACCCGATCCGCATGGACTACCGGGCGGGCTGCGACGCCGACGGGAAACTCACCGCGATCGGTGTCCGCATGATCGGCGACTCCGGCCCCTATGCATCGGTCGGCATGAAGGTGCTCGAACGAGCTGCCGGGCATGCGACCGGTCCGTACCTCGTCGACAACGTCGACGTGCACGCCGTGGCGGCGCGCACGAACAACTCGGTGTGCGGCGCATTCCGGGGCTTCGGTGCCAACCAGGCCCAGTTCGCGATGGAAGGTGTGCTCGACCGCTTGGCCGAGCAGGTCGGGATCTCCGGATGGGAGATGCGGTCGCGCAACGTCGTGATGCCCGGTGAGGTCTGGGGTCCGGGGCAACGGATGGACGGCGGCAGCGCCGGGGCACGCCAGTGCCTCGATGCGGTTCGCCCGGCGTACGACGAGGCGGTGGCCGCAGGGAAGGCGGTCGGTCTCGGACTGGGACTGAAGAACTCGGGTCTGGGCAACGGGTTCAACGAGATCGCCAAGGCCGTCGTCCACTTCTGCGAGCCCGTCGACGGACAACCGGGCCGAGTGGAAGTGCGGCACTGCTGGACCGAGATGGGCCAGGGTGTGCACACCGTCGCGTTGCAAGTCGCCGTGGAAGAACTCGGCATCGACCCGGAGCGCATCGACGTGATCGTGGACTCCACCCGTGAGCTCGGCGCCGGCCAGACCACCGGCTCACGCGGCACCCTGATGGGAGCCGGTTCGGTCCAGGCCGCATGCGCAGCCGCGATCGCCGGCGGGTGCGAGACCGGCATCGACTACGAGGGCGAATACCGCGTCGACTGGACCAGCTCGCTCGGCGACATCGAGAAGGCGAAGGCCGCTGGTGAACCGATCGAGAACCCGATCATCCACTCCACCTTCGGCTATGCCGCGCAGGTCGTGGTGATGGATCCCGACACCGGCGACATCGAGAAGGTCGTCGCCGCACACGACGTCGGTCGGGCGGTGAACCCGATGCTGTGTGAAGGCCAGATCGAAGGGGCCGTGCACATGGGCCTGGGGTACGCGATGACCGAGGGGTTCCCGTGCGACGAGACCGGGTTCCCCACGAACACCACCCTGCGCAGCCTCGACATCATCCGCCCGAAGGACATGCCTCCGGTCGAGGTCATCCTGGTCGAAGCCGCCCAGCCCGATTCGCCCTACGGCATCAAGGGCGTCGGCGAAATCGGCTTGGTTCCCACGGCCGGTGCCGTCGCCGCAGCGATCCGGGCGACCACTGGCGAGTGGCACACCGAGTTGCCGATGCGCAACACATCCAACCGAGAGCGCGCGTCGGCATGGACGTGACCCTGCGAATCCGAGCCGCCCGGTGAACACGACGAGCGGGCTGGTGTGCGCGCACCATCACCTGTACTCGGCCCTGGCGCGCGGGATGCCCGCACCGCCGAAGAACCCCGAGAATTTCCTCGACGTGCTCGAGAACGTGTGGTGGCGTCTCGATGTCGCGCTCGACCTGGAGATGATCGAATGGTCGGCGAAGCTCGGAGCGCTCGAAGCCCTCGAAGCGGGGACCACGGCGATCATCGACCACCACGAATCGCCCAATGCGATCGCCGGTTCGCTCTCGGTCATCGCCGACGCGGTCAACGAGGTGGGCGTCCGAATCAACACCTGCTACGGCATCACCGACCGTCACGGTGACGGCGGCGCGCAGCGCGGCCTGGCCGAGAACGATCGCTTCCTGCGCGAGTGCGCCGCCCTCGACGACCCGATGCGTCGGGGCATGGTCGGGGTCCACGCAGCGTTCACCGTGAGCGACCAGCATCTCGACGAGGCAGCGCGCCTCGCCGAACAACACGGTGTCGGCGTGCACATCCACGTGGCCGAAGGCACCGATGACATCGATGCGGCGCAACGCCTCGCCGAGTCGGCCCGAGACGACTGGTTGCTCGTCCACGGCGTCCACCTCCCCGACCACCACGAACTGCGGGGCACGATCGTGCACAATCCGCGCTCCAACATGAACAACTCGGTCGGTTACGCCGATCCTGCTCGCTTCACGAATCCCGTTGCGCTCGGCACCGACGGGATCGGTGCCGACATGCTCGCCGAGTTCCAGCTGGCGTACATGAAGCATCGTGACCACGACATCGGCGCATCACCCGACACCGCCTGGTCGTGGCTGAACGGCGGATACGAACTCGTCCCCGAGGCGCGTGACGATCAGGTCACCTGGAGCTACGCGACGATCGAGCCGTGGCATGTCGCGTTCACACCGACGATCCGAGCGGTCGACGTGGACGTCGACGGGAAACCTGCGCTGCGCAACGGTGTCGCCACCCGCGTCGATGCGAACGAGATCCGCGCCAAGGCAGCCGAGCAGGCAGTCCGCCTGCACGCCGCCCTCGCCTGAACGACCGGGTCGACCCCGATCAGACCACCGGGTCCATCGAGAGGTGTTGCTTCGATGGCCCCACCGTGCCGGCGCCCCGTGAGCCCGCAG
>Ga0307981_1001945_pt1 | contig 17546 bp, 15 predicted proteins | sample OrgLakmetagen987_FD_201849 | JGI IMG/M metagenome (GOLD analysis project Ga0307981, IMG submission 201849) | Saline water microbial communities from Organic Lake, Antarctica - #987 | ecosystem: Environmental > Aquatic > Non-marine Saline and Alkaline > Saline | place: Antarctica: Organic Lake... | reverse complement strand
CGGACTACTACGACGACGCACGCAGCCGTGACAGTTTCACCGCGGACGGTTGGTTGAAGACCGGCGACGTCGCCGCCGTCGACGAGCGCGGACGTATCCGCCTGGTGGATCGGACCAAGGATCTCATCAAATCCGGTGGCGAGTGGATCAGCTCGGTCGAGCTCGAGAACGAGATCATGGCGCACCCGCAGGTGGCCGAAGCGGCCGTGATCGGGATCCCGCACCCGAAGTGGGGCGAGGCGCCGCTCGCATGTGTGGTGCGTGTGCCGGGGGAGGCGCCGACCGAGGAGTCGATCATCGAATTCCTCGACGGCAAGGTGGCGAAGTGGCAGCTGCCCAAAGGCGTCGTGTGGATCGACGAGGTCCCCAAGACCAGTGTTGGGAAGTTCTCGAAGAAGACACTGCGCGACTCCCACGCAGACGCCTTCGTGAGTTGAAGCCCCGTCCGCGACGAAACGGCGGTGCACGAGTTTCGAAACGGGTGCCCAACGTTGGTGCGGTTCCTCCACGGGCTCGTCGAAGCCTGCAACACTCTGTCAATGAGCGACACCCTCGGCACGGCCGACTCCGAACGGTCGGCACCCGAGGCGGTGTACGTCGCCAAGAAGAAACACTCGCTCGCACTGCGGTGGATGCATTGGCTGAACTTTCCGCTGCTGATGATCATGATGTTCAGCGGCATGCGCATCTACTGGGCTGATCTGCGCGATCCGTACGCGTTGGGCATCGGCGGCTGGCAGATCGTGGAGTTCTGGCCCGACGGTGTGAACAGCGCGCTGCAGCTGGAACGCAAGCTCGCAAAGGGCATCGCATTCCACCTGACCTTCGGGTGGTTCTTCGTGCTCAACGGGCTGGCCTACTCGTTCTTCCTCGTGCGCAGAGGCGAGTGGCGCCACATCGTCCCCGACCTGCGAGGCGTCAGAGATGCGGGACTCACGGTTGCCCACGATCTCCACCTGCGCAAGAAGAAGCCGGTGCAGGGCAAGTACAACGCTGCGCAGCAGTTGACCTATTCGGCCGTGCTGGTGATGGCCTTCCTGCTCGTCGCGAGTGGCTTCGCCATCTACAAGCCCGGTCAGCTCGCATGGCTCGAAGCGATGTTCTTCGGCTACGACCACGCCCGTTTCGTCCACTTCTCGATCAACATCGTCCTGATGGGCTTCTTCGGGATCCATCTCCTCCAAGTGGCCCGTGCCGGATGGGGCAACTTCGCATCGATGATCACCGGCTATCGACTCGACCGTGTCGGCAGTGACGAGGTGGCGCCCGCATCGGCGTTCGGGTCCACCGACCCGAATGGCAGCGACGAGACCGTCGAAACGTCCAGCGACCTCGTCGAGTCCGATCCGGCGGGGAGCGACCGATGATCGGCGATGCACGCACCCCCGAAGAAGCCGAGCGCGAACGCCGGCTCCGAGCACTGACCGACGACGGCGAGATCATCACCGCCGAGCAGTATCGACAGCGTTCACGCCGTTCGTTCCTCGGATTCGGTGCGCTCGGGCTCGCCGGCTACGCGGGTTTCAACCGACTGCAGAACCAGGACGAGAGCGACCGCATCCCGGCGCTGCTGCGGTGGGGACTCGAACGCAACGACGATGTCTGGTCGGCACTCGAACGAGACGGTGCCCGGGCGCGCACGTTCTCGATCAGCGACCGCGAGGACATCCGGGTCAACGGAACCATCGGACTCGAGTCTCCCCTCGACGACGCGCTTGAGATCTCCCTCGTGGGTGTCGATGGCAGCGAGTACCGGACGGTTCCGGTGGGTGATGTTCGGAACCTCGAATCCCATGACATGGTCTGGGAACACAAGTGCATCGAAGGGTGGGCAAACATCGTCCACTGGACCGGCGCGAGGCTGTCCGACTTCATCGCTGAACACCAGCCCGACGACGATTGGCAGTACCTCTCGCTGCGGACGCCCGACGAGGAGTACTACGTGGGAATCGACCGCTACACGGCCTTTCATGACCAGACGCTCGTTGCGTGGGCGCTGAACGGCGACGACCTGACGCCTGATCACGGCGCACCGTTGCGCCTCGTGACCCCATTCAAATACGGGATCAAGCAGCTCAAGCGGATCGGGATCATCGAGTTCACGAACGACCGTCCCGCCGACTACTGGTTCGAACGCGGCTACGACTGGCACGCGAGCTTTTGATCGATCGAGCTCGCAGCACGTCACTACGGTGAGGGCGTGGCGTTCAGCTTGTTCCCGGCCGTCGACGTGGCCGACGGTCGCGTCGCCCGCCAGCGGGACGGGAACGAACCCTTCGAATCGGTCGACCCCGGAGCACTCGCACGGACGTGGCAACGAGAGGGAGCGCAGTGGATCCATCTCGCCGACCTCGATGCTGCACTCGGTCGTGGATCCAACCTCGATCTGACCCGGACCGTGATCGCAGAGCTGGACATCGATGTGCAACTCTCCGGTGGGATCGGTGACCAAGCCTCGCTCGATGTCGCGCTGTCGACGGGAAGCACCCGGGTCGTCCTGTCCACGGCAGCGCTCCGGGATCCGATCTGGTGCGTCGGCGCAATCGCCGAACACGCCGACCGCATTGCGGTCGGCCTCGATGTTCGCATCGTCGTCGGAGCGCACGGGAAGGTTCGACACCGGCTCGTGCCGCGAGGTGGCGTCGACGACGTCGGAGAACTATGGGACGCCCTCGCAGCGTTGGATGCTGCCGGGTGCACCCGGTACGTCGTGACCGAGGCCAGCAGGGATGCAACGATGAGCGGACCCGATCTCGAGCTGTACCGGTCGGTCCTCGAAGCCGCATACGGTTCCGTCATCGCATCGGGTGGAATCGGTTCGATCGATGATCTGCGCGAGCTCGCCGAGGTCGAGGTGAACGGAGCCCGGCTCGAGGGAGCCGTGGTCGGAAGCGCGCTGCTCGCCGGTCGGTTCACTTTACGCGAGGCGTCGGACGTGGTGCGACGCGCTGGCGGGACCGTCTGAGGCGTGCCGGAATTCAGTTCGACCGGGTGGCTGCCAGACCGGCCATCGAGGTCCGAACCACCGAGCAGTGGTCGTCGGGTGTGGCTGCGAGTCGTGTGAGTGCCGATGCTGCCAACACCTTGCGGATCTCGGGGTCGTCGTTCGCGCTGAGCAGTGCGGTTCGTACTGCATCGACCTCGGCGTCATCGGCATCGATGCGCATGACGACCGGCTGAGTCGGCCACGGGCCCAGTCGTTCGATCACGCGCAGCTCGGCGATCTCGGGGCTGTCGCGGGTTCGACGGGTTCGGACGATGGAGTCGACGACGGCCGCATCGACGCCGCCCGCCAGCAGCTGGGACAGCGAGTGGTGATGTCCACCGGTCATCACGACAGCCGCGAACTCGTCCGCGACGTGCCCGCGCCGGTCGAGTTCGATCCGCAGCGCGTGGTATCCACTCAGGCTCGCTGGATCGTTGCACCCGATGCGGTGTCCTGCGAGTTCGGCGAGCGACTGCACATCGCTGTCGGCACCCACGACGACGTCGGAGAAGTAGACCGGACGATCGGCGACGTCGGGGTCATCGGGCACCCAGGCGACTCCCACCTCGCGGACCGACGCACGGCGATCTGTCGTCAACTCGACGAAGGAGGTCGAGCAGACCCACCCGAGATCGGCAGCGCCTGTGACGAAGGGATCATCGAGCGGGTCGGGACCGGAGCGGCCCACTTCGAAACCGAGCTCGACCCCGATGTGCGTCGCCAGCGCTTCGAACAGCGCCGCAGGGTGTCCAGGCGCGAGGTAGGAGATCATCCGCACGCCGAGAGGCTACGGGTCGCATCCAGGGCACAGGGTGTCGTGGAGATGGGGGATAGGTTCATGCGCCGTATGTCGAACCCACCGGCCACACAATTCTCGATCTCGCTCAAGGTCACGCTGCAGAACGTCCCGGGTGTACTCGGTCGGCTCGCCGCATCGATCGGCGAGGCCGGAGGCAACATCTATGCCGTTGATTCGTTCGTGGCCAAGGGCTCCGTGGTCGAACGTGAGATCGTGGTGAACTGCATCAGCGTCGACCATCAGCTCGAGATCGTCGACGCCGTGCGTTCGACGGAGGGCATCGAGCTGCACGACTGGCACGATCGCACCTTCCGGATGCACGAGGGCGGCAAGATCGAAGTGCTGTCGCTGTGCCCGGTGGGCGATCAGGACGATCTGTCGATGGCGTACACGCCCGGCGTGGCCCGTGTCTGCAATGCGATCGCCGCCGACGAGACGCTCGCCGATCAGTACACGATCCGTCGCAACACGGTGGCGATCGTCTCGGACGGCACCGCGGTGCTCGGCCTCGGCGACATCGGACCGAAGGGCGCCATGCCCGTCATGGAGGGCAAGGCGCTGCTGTTCAAGGAGTTCGCCGGAGTCGATGCCTTCCCGATCTGCCTCGACGTGTCCTCACCCGAGGAGATCATCGAGACCGTGATCCGCCTCGCCCCCACGTTCGGTGGCATCAACCTCGAAGACATCGCCGCACCCGGCGCGTTCCAGGTCGAAGAAGCGCTGAAGGAAGCGCTCGACATCCCGATCTTCCACGACGACCAACACGGCACGGCGGTCGTCACGCTCGCGGCATTGGAGAATGCACTGCGGGTCACCGGCAAGCGGATGCAGGACCTGAGCATCGTCATCTCGGGGGTCGGCGCTGCTGGCGTTGCGATCGGCAAGATCCTGCTGGGTGCCGGTGCCGGCAAGATCGTTGGCGTCGACTCCAAGGGCGCCGTCTACGACGGTCGCGAGGGTCTGAACACCTGGAAGCAGTGGTTCGCGGAGAACACCAATCCCGATGGGTTGCAGGGGTCGCTCTCGGACGTGATGCACGGCGCCGATGTGTTCATCGGGGTGAGCGCGCCCGACATCTTGACGGTCGACGACATCGACAACATGGCAGCGGATCCGATCGTCTTCGCGATGGCGAATCCCGACCCCGAGATCAAGCCGGAACTCGTTGGTGACCGTGTCGCGGTGATGGGGACCGGTCGCAGCGACTACCCGAACCAGATCAACAACGTGCTCGCCTTCCCGGGGATCTTCCGTGGTGCGCTCGATGCCCATGCATCCGACATCACCGAGGGTATGAAACTGGCTGCAGCGAAGGCGATCGCCGAGTCCGTGTCGGATGACGTGTTGACCGCCGAGAACATCATGCCGTCGGTGTTCGACCGCAGTGTCTCGATGGCCGTCGCCGAGGCCGTGGCAGTTGCCGCAGTCGCCGACGGCGTCAGCCGCATCCGCAGCACCCGCTGATCCGCACGGGCCGGAATCCTCCCGGTGACCGATCGATGACGATTCAGACAAGTCACACGCAGGGTCATGTGGCGCCCTCGGTTGCTGCGTATCTTTACAAACGGTGACAACTGCGGACCTTCACAACCAGTGTCAGACGTCGTGACGATCGAGCGTGGAAGAACGGGGCACCAGCCTTGGCGTATTCTCGGTGGGCTCGTCATCGTCGCACTCCTGCTCGGTGCGTTGTGGTTCCAACGGGCGACCGTCAGCGGAGCGGTCGAACAGATCGGCTCACTGTCCGCCGCCACCATCGGTCTCATCCTCGTTCTGTGCGTCTATGAACGGTGGTCCCGTGCCAACATCGTGATGCGCCTGCTGGGCGCGCCGGTCGGTATCCGGACCGGGCTCGTGATCCACGACGTCGGGAACGCTGTGAGCAAGGGCATTCCGTTCGGAGGTGCGCTGGGAACCGCGCTGCGGTGGCAGATCTCGCGTGACCGCCAGATTCCGCCGGAACGGTTCGCGACGATGCTCGTCGCCTACGGGATCGCCACCACGTTCGCTTCCTGGCTCCTGCCGTTTCTCGCCATGTCCATCGATCTGACCCGCCGGCCGGCCCAACTGATCGACGTGGCGATCCTCGGCGTCATCGCCATCGTGTTGACGGCGTCGGCGACGTTCTGGGCGGTCGTCTTGCGATCCGACCGGCTCGAGTCGTGGACGGAGCGTCGGCTTCGTCGCCTGTGGGAGACGTTGTCGCGTCGGGCCGGGTCCCTGGCGAATCACGATCCGGCCGCCGGCGTGGCAGCGGTTCGCCGTGAACTCTTCGAGATCGGTCGGAGGCCGTGGTCGTTGATGGGGCGAACGCTGCTGTCCCAGGGATCGGGCGCCCTGATCCTCATCGTCGCACTCCGTGGCTTCGGAGTCGGTGACGAACTGGGTGTCACCGAGTTCTTCCGCGTGTTCTTCGTGGCGTCACTGCTCGGCACGTTCGCCCCGACCCCCGGCGGCGTCGGAGTGATCGAAGCAGGAGTGACCGGCGCACTGGTCGCTGCCGGGGTCGACACGACGACCGCACTCGCTGGAGTGCTCGTCTACCGATTGATCACCTATGTGGTGCCGATCGCACTCGGCGCCGTGCTGTACGTCGCGTGGCGCATCCGCCGTCGGAAGTCGGCGGTCGAGTCGTCGGAGTCGCCAGCGAGTACGGCGTGCGCCGATGAGGAGGCCAGGATCCTCGCTCCGTCGGAACGTGCCAACACCGCACCCACCTCGTAGGTTGAAGCGGTGATGCGTGAATTTTCGAGGCAGGTCAGGTGACCGCGCGGTTCGGCCGCGTGTCCACTGCGATGGTCACCCCGTTCGACGAGGCCGGTGAACTCGCGGTCGACGCAGCCGTTGCGCTGGCCAGGCACCTCGTGTCGGAGGGCAACGAAGGCCTCGTCGTGGCGGGGACGACCGGGGAGTCCGCCACGCTGACCATCGACGAGAAGCTGACACTGTTCGAGGCGATCTCGTCAGCGGTCACCGTGCCGGTCATCGCCGGAACCACGGGTTCCAACACCCGCCAGGACATGGGTCTGACCGCCGAAGCCAGCAAGCTCGGCGTTGCGGCGATCCTCGTGGTCGCGCCGTATTACAGCCGGCCGAGCCAGGCCGGGATCGAGGCGCACCACCGGGCGATCGCGTCGGTCACCGATCTACCGCTGATGATGTACGACATCCCCAAGCGGACCGGACGCAAGGTCGCCACCGACACGCTCGTCAAGCTGGCCAACGAGGTCACCAACATCGTCGCATTGAAGGACGCAGCCGGTGACCCGAGCGAGACCGCCAAGGTCATCGCCCGCAGCCCCGGCCTCGAGGTGTACTCGGGTGACTCGCCGATGAACCTGCCGCTGATGTCGGTCGGCGCGGTCGGGGTGGTCGGCGTGTGCACCCACTGGGCAGCGCCGGACCACATCCAGATGCTCGATGCCTGGGCAGCCGGTGACATCGCCGCCGCCCAGGCCCACAACCGTCGCCTCATCACGAGCTATGAGTTCGAAGGCAACGACGACGCACCGAACCCGGTGCAGACCAAGGTGATGATGCAGACCCTCGGACACCAGGTTGGCGAGTGCCGCCTGCCGATGGGTCCTGCTCCCGCCGGAACCGATGTCGCAGCCCGCGACGTGTACGAACGATTGGTGGCCTCACGTGCCTGACAAGAAGAACAAGAAGTCGAAGAACGCCCCGGTGGCACAACCGGTGACCGTGCCGCTCGACCCGAAGGTGCCGGTGCGAGTGGTGTTCCTCGGCGGCCTCGGCGAGATCGGCCGCAACTGCATGGTGATCGAGCAGGGAGCCGCAGACGACCCCGACCGCACCATGGTGCTCATCGACTGCGGGCTGATGTTCCCCGACGCCAACCACCACGGCATCGACCTCATCCTCCCGGACTTCACGTACCTCAAGGAGAACGCAAAGCGGATCGACGCGCTGGTCCTGACCCACGGCCACGAGGACCACATCGGTGCCATCCAGTACCTGATGCGCGACGTCGACGGGATCGGTGACCTCCGCAAGGAGAAGCTCCCGGTGTACGGATCGGCACTGGCGTTGGGTCTGGCCCGGAACCGGATCGAGGAAGCCGGTCTGATGGGCAAGATCGACATGCGCGCCGTCACCGACGGACAGCAGATCGACGTCGGCTCGCTGCTCGTCGAGTTCATCCCGGTCACGCACTCGGTTCCGCACGCTCATGCGATCGCGGTCCACACCGCACAGGGTGTCGTGTTGCACTCCGGTGACTTCAAGATCGACCTCACCCCTGTCGATGATCGGCGCGCCGACCTGGCCCGCATCGGTCAACTCGCAAAGAACGAGGGCATCCGTCTGCTCATGTCGGACTCGACCAACGCCGAGGAACCCGGATACGCATCCAGTGAGACCAAGGTGGGCGGTGTGCTGCGCGGGCTGTTCGCGCAGCAGCGTGGCCGTCGGATCATCACGGCGAGCTTTGCCAGCCACCTCCACCGCATCCAGCAGATCGCCGACGCAGCCGTGGGCGAAGGCCGCAAGGTCGCGACCCTGGGGCTGAGCATGAAGAAGAACATCCGTCTCGGACTCGATCTCGGCGTGTTCAAGATCCCCGAGTCGTCGTTGATCGACATCTCCGAGGTCGACAAGTACAAGCCGGGCGAGATCTGCATCATCTCGACCGGTTCACAGGGCGAGCCGATGTCGGCGCTCGGACTCATGGCACGCGGGGAGAACCGCTTCCTGAAGCTCACCGACAACGACACCGTCGTGCTGTCGAGTCATGCCATTCCTGGCAACGAGGGCAGCGTCAACAAGGTCATCGACGGCATCTTGCGACTCGGGGCCGAAGTGGTGCACTCCGGGATCATGGACGTGCATGCCACGGGACATGCCAAGGCCGACGACATCAAGACCTACCTGTCGATCGTGAATCCCGAGTGGTTCGTGCCGATCCACGGTGAGTACCGCCACATGGTCGCGAACGCAAAGCTCGGTGAACTCATGGGCGTTGCCGCGAACCGCATCATCCAGTGTGCCGACGGCGACGTGCTCGAACTCACCTCGGGCGGACTCGACGCAGTCGGTCGGGTGCCCGCCGGCTACCTGTATGTCGACGGCATCGTCGGTGACGTCGGCAACGGTGTGCTGCGCGATCGACACAAGCTCTCCGAAGAAGGCGTCGTGGTGGTCGTGTCCACCGTCGACATGCAGACCGGCAAGGTGCTGGTGCAGCCCGAGATCATCACCCGTGGCTGGGTGTACGCGCCTGAAGCCGAGGACCTGCTCGACGAAGCCTGCGAGGTCGTGGCGGCGGCACTGGAGAAGGCCTTGGCCGCAGGCGTGCGTGACGTGGAAGCGCTCGAGGCCGATGCGCGCAAGGCAACGGGTAAGTTCGTCAGTGACCGCACCAAGCGTCGTCCGATGATCGTTCCGGTGGTCATGGAGGCCTGACGAGGGCTCCGAGTTCGATGCGGCTGGAGGACCTTCGCCGAGGTCGTAGCCTTGCAGGCGTGAGTCGTCTCTCGCTCGGATCGCTGGCGATCGTCGTCGCAGTGGTGCTCGGTGCATGTGGAAGCTCGGGAACCGACACCCAGTCGGTGGACGATCCGATCGTCGTGGAACCGACGGAGGCTCCCGAATACGTGGCGGACGTGCGCACGGCGATCGATGCCGTCGAGTCCGAGCTCGGCGGACCGCAAGAGTTCTTCGAAGTCACCTCGAACGAGCAGTTCACCAATGTGTTCGTCGCGGTCGACGGGGGTGAGGCTGTCGTGCCCTACCTGTTCGTCGACGGCGAGTTGCAGCCTCCTGCGCCCAAGATCGATGGAGCAGTCGGTGACACCTTCATGCGCGAGGATGTCGACTTCGACGCAGATCGTGTGGTCGGGATCGCCCAGGCGCAGTTGCCGGAGTCGACCGTCGATGCGCTGAGTGTCTACGGGACGAGTATCGGCGTCACCTACGTTCTGTCGGCGACGTCGGGAAGTGGCGGATTGCTCGACATCGTCGTGGGTGCCGACGGATCGGTGTTCTCGGTCGATCCCGTGTGACCGTGCCCGATCCGACGGTCGCCGGATCGTGGGCTCCCTGACAGCGGCGTAGCGCGTTGGTACGGTGGTCCCCAGCATGTCCACATGGGGCCCATCGGGCAAGAAATCGACGAAGAAGCCCGCCAAGAAATCGGCGGCGAAGCGGTCGACCAAGGTCGCCCCGTCATCGAAGAACGCCGGCTCGTCGAAGGGCGCTGGCTCGTCGAAGAGCGCTCGCACGTCGCGAGGGTCGGTGCGCGACGCCACCCCGCCCGATCTCGACCGGACCGAGCACATGTCCACGGGCAGCGACGGTGTCCTCGGCGAGCGGTCCGACGAATTCATCGGACTGGGGCTGGTCGGTTCCGCCGTCCTGTTGTCGTTGTCGATCTACGGCGATCTGGCGGGCCCTGTCGGGCGAGGCATCGAGACAGTCATCGGATGGTTCGTCGGACTCGGTCGGTTCGCGGTCCCACCGGTCCTCGTGCTGATCGGTGTCGCTCTGGTCCGCAAGGGACGATCATCGAGCCCCACCAGGCTGGCCGTCTCCTGGACGGTCGTGGTGGTCGCCATACTCGGCTTGGTCCACATCATCCGGCGTGACTCCACCGCCGAAGAATTCGGTCGTTTCGGGGACTGGGGCGGGTGGGTCGGCGCCGGCATCGCCGAGCCGCTGATGGCCGGCATCGATCCGGCCGGGGCGGTCGTGGTGCTCGTCGCACTCACCCTGGCAGCAGCGATGGTGGTCACCCAGACCTCGTTGCGCACGATGGCCGAGCAGGCCGGTGGGTTCGTGAACGTGGTCCTGCGCCCGATCGGTCGGGCGGCACGCTCGGGGCTCGGCAACATCACCACCCTCTCGAGCGATCGCGACGACACCGCAGACGGCAGCACCGCAGTCTTCGACGACCCGGATCCCGAAGGACGCCGGACACCCCCGGGTTCGACGGTCACGGGTGAGGTCCTGTCCGCAGGTGGCGCCCCGCCGCTGTACGACCACGAAGCAGATGGCGGCCCGGCACCGGTCGGTGACGACAAGCCGAAGAAGAAGCGGACGGCGAAACCGAAGATCGGCACGGGGTCGAAGAATGCTCACCCCGACCTGGAGGGCACCCGCGTCGGGGAGTGGGTGCTGCCGCCGCTCAAGTTGCTCGATCAGCCCGGTGAGAAGAAGATCGACCTGAAGGCGATCGAGCAGCGGGGGCTGATGCTCCAGGAGTCGCTTGCGTCGCACAACGTCGAGACCGAGCTGATCGGCATGACCGTCGGTCCGACCGTGACCCGCTACGAGCTGGAACTCGGTATGGGCGTGAAGGTCTCGAAGGTGACGAACCTGCAGAAGGACATCGCCTACGCGATGGCTGCCGTCGACGTCCGCATCCTGGCGCCCATCCCGGGGCGATCGGCGATCGGCGTCGAGGTCCCCAATCATCAACGACAGTTGGTCGCGCTCGGCGACCTGTTGGTGTCCGACACCGCGCAGAGCGCCACCAACCCCCTCGAGGTCGCGGTCGGCAAGGACATCGCCGGGCGAACGGTCATGCTCGACCTGGCGTCCACGCCGCACCTGCTCATCGCCGGCGCAACGGGTGCCGGCAAGTCGTCCGGGATCAACTGCATCATCACGTCGCTGCTGATGCGCACCACGCCCGATGACGTCCGTCTCATCCTGATCGACCCCAAACAGGTCGAGATGGGCCAGTACGCCAAGCTTCCGCACCTCCTCACCCAGCCGGTCACCAACCCGAAGAAGGCTGCCAACGCCCTCGGTTGGGCGGTCAAGGAGATGGAGCGCCGCTACGACGTGCTGTCCGAGGTGGGCTATCGCGACATCGGTGGCTACAACAAGGCGTTCGCCGCCGGCAAGATCGAGGATCCACCCGGAACCGATCCCGACGGCCCACCGGTCCACGAGCACATGCCGTACATCGTCGTGGTGGTCGACGAGCTCAACGACCTGATGATGGTGGCCGCACGCGACGTCGAGGAGTCGATCACGCGCATCGCTCAGAAGGCGCGAGCGGTCGGCGTCCACCTGATCATCGCCACGCAGCGACCATCGGTGAACGTGATCACCGGCGTGATCAAGGCGAACATTCCCGCTCGAATGGCGTTCGCCGTGTCATCGCTCACCGACTCGCGGGTCATCCTCGATCAGCCCGGTGCCGACAAGCTCGTCGGTAAGGGCGACATGCTGCTGCTTCCCGGGAACTCGTCGGTCGCCAACCGCATCCAGGGTGCGTTCATCACCGAGGAGGAGGTGCGCGACGTCGTCGCCCACTGGAAGGGGCAGGCACAGGAGGCGATCACGTCGGCTGACATCGAAGGCGATGCGAATGGTGCGGCGATGCCCACTGCCATGAGCTCGCCTGCGCTCACGCCGCCACCGCCGATGTCGTCGATGGACGCATCGTCGCTCGACGTCACCGCCGACGTCAATGCGTTCTCCGCCGGCGAGGAGGACGAGGACACGGCGATGATGCGCCAGGCCATGGAGCTCATCGTTCGCAGCCAGCTGGGGTCCACGTCGATGCTCCAGCGCAAGTTGAAGGTCGGTTTCGCTCGGGCGGGTCGGATCATGGATCTGCTCGAGACCCGCGGCGTGGTCGGCCCGAGCGAGGGGTCGAAGGCTCGTGCGGTACTGATGACGGTCGAGGAGTTCGAGCTGCTGCAGCAGAACGGTCAGCTCTGAGCGATGCCCGACCGGTCGCGCCGGCAGGGGCGTTCGGATCGTGCTCAGCTCCCGTCGAAGCCGTGCGAGTCCTGTGGGCGCACCATCGAATGGCGCAAGAAGTGGGAGCGGGTGTGGGACGACGTCCGGTACTGCTCGGATGCCTGTCGACGCAGTCGCCCGAATGACACCGACCGAGCGTTGGAGGTCGCGATCATCGACCTGCTCGAGCGGCGCGCTGGGGGTGCCACGATCTGCCCGTCCGACGCAGCCAAGGCGGTCGGGGGGACGTTGGCCGAGGCCGACTGGCGTGATCTGATGGAGCCGACCAGGCGCGCGGCCCGCCGGTTGGTTGCGGCGGGGGTCCTCGACATCACCCAGGGTGGGCAGGTGGTGGACCCGTCGACGGCGAAGGGCCCGATCCGACTCCGCCGCCGAGCCTGACCCCACCCCACTGCGACCCACCCCAACCCACTGCGACCCACCCACCCCAACCCGTAGCGACCCACTTCACCCCACCGCTCCCACCGGTTTGCGTGACGTTTTCGGGTGTTGGAGCACCAGATGCCGACACGCAAACGAGGTTGGGCGGGTCGCCAGGGAGGGCTTGTTGCAGTGGCGTGCATGGCGATCGGGTCGATCGGGGAAGGATCGATGCCATGAGCAACACGATCCAGCTGCCGACTCCGGAGCCCGGACAGCGAGCAGCCGAGGCCTTCGTAGCCGAGCATCTGTCCGGCCTGTTCTGTGACGACGCGGCTGGATCGGAACGCTTTCGAGGCGGTCAGTCGATGGCGGACGCCGCCCTCGACGGCTACGACGTGACCGGGTATGCCGGCCGACGCAGCGAGGTGTTGCCCGAATCACGCCGAGGGGCGTCGGCGCTGTCGCCGTATGTGCGCCATGGAATGCTGCAACTTCCGCGGGTCTGGTCCCACGTGCAGGGCGGGCCCAAGCGTGACGTCACCAAGTTCCGTGACGAGTTGATGTGGCAGGAGTTCGCACGCCACTGGTATGCCAGACACGGGAGCGACACTACGCAGGGCATCCGGCGCGAACTCGCAGACGTCGCCGATGCACCTGCGACGAGCCCGGGGTTGGGTGGCTGGGATCGTGACATGGCCTGTATGGACCTGACCGTCGGAGAACTCGAACGGGACGGATGGTTGGTCAACCAGACCCGCATGTGGATGTCGAGCGACTGGTCCGTGCGCAACGGCCACCGATGGCAGGACGGCGACGATGTGTTCTTCACCCACCTGCTCGACGGATCTCGGGCGGCGAACCGTCTCGGCTGGCAGTGGACGACGGGGGTCGGCTCGTCGAAGCACTACGGCTTCAGCCGCTGGCAGGTCGAGAAGCGGACGAAGGGTCTGTGCGCAGGATGCGCGCTGCGCGACGACTGTCCGATCGAGGAGTGGCCCGACGACCCCGAGTTCGTCGATGTCGGTGTCGCCCGGCCCGCTGGCTCTGGTCTTGCAGGTCCGGGGGATGTCGTGGGCGACCGCGATCCCGAGGTCGTGTGGCTCACGGCCGAGTCGTTGGGCGAGGACGACCCGGCACTGGTGGCGCACCCCGGACTTCCGGTGGTGTTCGCATTCGACCGGACGTTGCTCGCCGGCCTCCAGCTGTCGGCGAAGCGCCTCGTCTTCTTGACTGAGACGCTCGCAGAGATCGCGGCAGGCCACGACCTGGAGCTGTTCCTCGGTGATCCGGTCGAGGCGCTCGGTTCGAGGGTTCCCGCCGTCACGCACGCCCCGGTGCCGGGTTTCGCCTCCAAGGTCGGCCGCCTGGAGTCGATGGTGCTCCATCCGTGGCCGTGGTTGTGTCGTCCATCGCAGGGCAGCGTGTCGAGCTTCTCGGCGTGGAGGAAGTCGGTCCGCTCGCCTCGGTCGTCGTAGTCTCCGAGCGGTGAGCATCCCGGTCGTCGACCTGTTCGGTTTCGCCAGTGGCTCGGAGTCGCACCGTGCGGCCGTCGCTGCAGCGGTCGACCAGGCGTGCATCGCAGTCGGCTTCTTCTCCATCGTCGGTCACGGTGTGGATGAGGAGATCATCGCGGCAGCACACGGCTCAGCGCGCACGTTCTTCGATCTGCCGCTCGAGGAACGACTCGCCGCCGGTAAGCCGGTGCCGACTGCGCCCTACGGCTACTCCCCCTTTTCTGCCGAAGCGCTGAACGCCTCGCTCGGTGGCGCGGCGGTGGCCGATCTGAAGGAGACCTACAACGTGGGCCCGGTGGGAAAGCCGCCACGTCCGCTCGCCGAGATGGATGATCCCGATGAGCGCGATGCATGGTCGGTCACGGCGTGGCCGCCGGCGATGCCAGGACTTCGACCGGCGCTCGTGGCGTACTACGAGGCAATGGCGAGCCTCGCCGCAACGCTCATGGACGTGTTCGCAGTTGCGCTGGGGCTCGGTTCCGGAGGCTTCGACGAATACATCGAGCATCACGTCTCAGCGCTGCGACTCGCGCACTATCCGGCGCTCGTGACTCCACCGCCGGCGGGTGCGTTCCGCGCCGGGGCCCACAGCGACTACGGCACGCTGACCATCCTGCGCCTCGACGGCGAGCCCGGACTCCAAGTGGAACGGTCGCCGAACCTCTGGATCGACGTCGATGCTCCCGACGGTGCGCTGGTGGTCAACCTCGGTGATCTGATGCAGCGCTGGAGCAATGACCGGTGGCGTTCGACGATGCATTGCGTCGTGGTCCCGGCCGGACGCCAGGACCGAAGTCGCCTGACCATGCCGTTCTTCCACAACGCCGATTGGGACGCCCAGGTCGAGTGCATCACGGCGCAGGGTGAGACCGCACGGTACGAACCGGTGTCGGCCGGTGCTCACCTGATGGCGAAGTTCCGTTCCACCGTCGTCTGATTCCCGATCCGGAACGACTTGGGAACCCTCGTCGACCCCGAAACCCAGGAGCGCTCGCTGTACTCCGCACGCGAGGATGACCCGATGGAACTGATCGGAGAGCGCATCGTGGTGCGCAGCGCGAAGATGTCGACGACATCGTCGACAACGTGCGTGCCTCGATCGACGAACTCGCACCGTGGATGCCGTGGGCCACACCCGACTACTCTGCGCTCGACGCTGCGGCGTGGGTCAGCGGCGATCTCGGTGACGTACCACCGATGGTGGTCGCGCTCGACGGCGCCGTGATCGGAACATGCAGCATCAACAGCGTCGACGAACGAAACCGCAGCGCGAACCTGGGGTACTGGCTGCGAAGCGACTGCACCGGCCATGGCTACGCGGTCGAGGCGACGATCCTGGTGGCCCGATACGGACTCACCGACGGTGGCTTCCAACGGCTCCGCATCGGGATCTCCACGCAGAACCATCCGTCGCGCCGTGTGGCCGAACGCGCCGGCGCGACATTCGAAGGCACGCTCCGCTGCAGCCAACTGCTGGTCGACGGCTTCCACGACTCGCTCCTGTACAGCTTCGTTGCCGGTGACCTCGACCTGCCCTCCCTCTGCTGACGACGCACGGTGGTTGACCGCCGAGCGCTGGTGGAGCCGTCGTGCGGGCGGGCCGAGGTGCTGGTTCCCACGGAGCGACAACCGGTGTCACGGTTCGGTGGGGTGGTGACGAGATAGCGTGCTCCCCGTGCAGCGCTTCTACGTCGAGACGCTCGGATGTCCGAAGAACGACGTCGATTCCGACAAGCTGATCGGTGCCCTCGTCGCCGACGGCATGGAATCGACCGACGACCCGAGTGCAGCCGACCTCGTCGTGGTGAACACGTGTGCCTTCATCGACACGGCGCGCAAGGAATCGATCGACACGATCCTCGCGCTCGACGAGCAGCGCATCGAGGGCTCGAAGCTCGTCGTCACCGGTTGCATGGCTGAGCGATACGGCGACGAACTCGCCGAAGCGCTGCCGGAAGTCGACAGCGTCGCCGGGTTCGGTCAGGCGTTCGGACTGGAACCCATGGAGCGCGACGGGAGCGAACTTCCCCACGGTCACGACGCTCCGCCCCGCAAGCTCATCCCGGTGTCGTCGGTTCCGCTGCCGGCGTTCGATCTGTTGAACCTGCCGCGTCCGAAGTCGGTCGCGCCATGGGCCTACGTGAAGATCGCCGAAGGGTGCGATCGTTCCTGCGGGTTCTGTGCCATTCCGAGCTTCCGCGGGCCGCAACGCAGCCGCGACGTCGAGTCGATCCTCGCCGAGGTCGGCGAAACAGAAGCTCGCGAGATCGTCCTCGTCGCGCAGGATCTGGCGTCGTACGGCAAGGACCGACCCGATGAACTCGGCGCAGGCTCGATCGTGCCGCTCGTCGACGCCGTCGCTGCGGCCGTGGACCGGGTGCGGTTGCTGTACCTCTACCCGAGCGACCTCACCGACGAACTGATCGATTCCATCTGTGCGAGCGGCGTGCCGTATTTCGATCTGTCACTGCAGCACGTCAGCAAGCCGCTGTTGCGGCGAATGCGACGATGGGGTGACGGCCGCAGGTTCCTCGATCGGATCGCCGACATTCGTGAACGAGAGCCGGATGCGGCGTTCCGGAGCAACTTCATCGTCGGCTATCCAGGTGAGACCGACGAGGACCACGAGCAGCTCCTGGCGTTCGTCGAGGAGGCGCAACTCGACTGGTGTGGCTTCTTCTCGTACTCCGACGAGGAGGGGACGCATGCGGCCGGACTCGACGGCCATGTCGACCCCGGCCTGATGAGCGAGCGACTCGCCGAGCTGAGCGAGATGCAGGACGACATCACCGCAGCGCGCCGCGATGCACTCATCGGGACGACCCAGACGGTGCTCGTCGATGCGACCGGCGTCGGTCGCAGCCACCGCGAAGCTCCCGAGATCGATGGGGTCATCCACGTCGATCCCTCCTTGCCGGTCGGAGAGATCGTCGACGTCGAGATCGTCCAAGCGCTCGGACCGGATCTTGTCGCAACGGGAGTCGATCTGGACTCCCTCGATGACGAACTCGTGAGCGATCCCGCCGACAACGGGGCATGGGTGGGCTGATGGTCGAGTCGGTGAACAGTTGGGCGAACCTCATCACGGCGATGCGGATCCTGCTGTCACCGCTGGTGTTCCTCGCCATCCCCGAGGATGGTTCGGGTTCGT
>Ga0307981_1001944_pt1 | contig 17562 bp, 12 predicted proteins | sample OrgLakmetagen987_FD_201849 | JGI IMG/M metagenome (GOLD analysis project Ga0307981, IMG submission 201849) | Saline water microbial communities from Organic Lake, Antarctica - #987 | ecosystem: Environmental > Aquatic > Non-marine Saline and Alkaline > Saline | place: Antarctica: Organic Lake... | reverse complement strand
GCAGAACTTCCTATCCCAAGCAAGTTCTGCTGATGCTTCAACCACGTCAGGGCAGGTCAAGGCAATGACTATGACATTCTGTTTAGTATGCACTGTACAAGTAAAATGTGAATGGGTCTGTCCGGTTGACATCCTACTTCAATATTAAAATTGCAGCAATGAGGAAGATTAGTTGTTTGATGATTAGTATATATATAGAAAAAAGAAAAGGTCATTTATCAAAATAGCCGGCCCGACATCATCCCATCTCTTCGATCGGAATACTTTTTATCAGAACAAGTCTACAGTAGTCCAATGCTTGTGATGGCCGCTCTTTCTCGTTGGAATGCCAACGCACCCATCAATCTCTCATTTCTCCAGGTCATCACGAGTGGAAGAGCTCTCTGCTTCATTCCTTTCAAACTTGCATTCTTTGCCGCTACCTAGTAAGTTCATTGCCGTCGTTGCACTCTTCATCATCGTCGTCGTCGTTCCTTGGCAGCCCTCGGCAGAACACAGAGAGAACACAAGAGAATACGGCCGCAATGTTAAATGCGAATTCTGCCATTGGTGTTCTGCCATGTTGATTGCCTCTGAAGGTTCGCATTGCCGATGTTCTTTTTCCTGCACATGCTCCTCTCATCTCCTCATTTTCTTGACACTCGACAGATAGCATTATGAGATCGACTTTTTATTCTACCACTGCGCTTGTTCTGCTGCTATTGAGCTCGGCAGCGCCATCATTCGGTCTCATTCCGTCCAAGCAAAAGACCTGTCGAGCACTCGGAGATGGTCTTCAAGTAGCTAGCAGCGTCACGACGACGAGCGACATAAAGTCAAAGGTTGCACCACCGAACGAGAAATGCTCTTCATGGGGTGGTGTCACCTCTGCCGACAAGAAGAAGAAGACGATTGATCGAAAATCCAGTTCTCACCGAAGATGGGGCGTGGATAAGAACTGTCCCAGCGAATACTGGTTCGATACGAGAATCCATACGCTGGGCAACCAGGGGTTCATGGGAGCCTTTCACGCTGCCTCCGCAGCCCTTTGTACCAAGGTCATTGACATATTTGCATATGATGGAATCGACGTTCGACGTGAGGTAAGTTATCAATACCAATCACATTGGGTTTTAATATGGAAAATGACCCAATGCTTACTCGTATATCGTTTCTTTGTTTGAATTGTACAGGTTTCTGCCGAACTCTTCCAGATGGTTGGAAATGGCAAGAAGGGCAAGGCTCGTGTGATTGATTTGTGTTGCGGTGTGGGAACATCCACTCGCGCTCTCCGAGAGGCTTTTCCGGACGCAGTCACGGTCGTTGGCGTCGACACGTCGGAACAAATGATTGCCATGGCACACTTCTTGACGGATCACCTGTCCTTCTTCAAGCCCATTCTAGTGGAACACCTCAAATTCCTCAAGCCCTTTGTCAAGAAAGTCGACATTAAGCTGTCCACTGGATACACGGTGCTCAACGAGCAGCGCAGCAAGTTCAATAAGGCCGTCCGTGGCAGTTTCACCCGTGGCGCTGTCACGTACACTCGAAGCAATGCCGAAGATACCAAGCTTCCCGACAAGTCGTTCGATCTCGTAACCGTGTTTTACGCCTTTCACGAAGCACCACAGGCGGGCCGCGCCAAGATTCTAGCGGAGGCCCGTCGACTGCTAGACTCTGGGGGCACCCTTGCCGTCATTGATATCAGCCCCGAATTCAAGCCGTCCAAGTCGATGCTATCGGGAGAGCCCTACGCTATTGAGTACCAGCAGAATATCCAGCGGCAACTCTTGACCTTCAATGGTTTCATTCGACCGGAATACAAGGTGCTTGTTCCCGGCCAAGTCGTCATGTGGACCATGAGGCGCGCACGCAACGCCTTCATTTAAAGGTCGAAAACCCCCATCGCATCATATACACCATCATTCCGGAACGCTTACGGCAGGGCGGCACCCCACGCACAATTTCGCCGCAGCCCCGTTCCTTTCATGTCCATACATAGAGACCCACGTCTTTTCTCCTTTTTTGTTGTGACCCCATCATCTTGAACAAACTCCTACGCCGGGATTGTCGTCACATGCACGTTCACGTCGCTTCAGTCTAGAATTGAAGTAAGTAATAGCATCGCAAAAACGTGACCCACGAATTCTTTATGTGCTTTTCGTTTAGATGTAGAGAGAACGCTATACTATTGGGTAGCCATGAAAGATGGATCGTCAAGAGCGTTGGGCAACTTGCCAATGCCCTTGTCCAGACCGCGCCAGCTAGTGGGAAATTCCCGATTGAAGAAGGCACCGTGCAATCGAGCGTACTTGTGCATGGCAAATTTATTTGGCAGTGTGGCGTAGTAGAATGAGTTGGGAAGCAGGCCCTTGTCGTATCCGAGCGACTTGTCCTTGACCGAATGATAGCCGCGTATTCGGGCAATGAAACCAGTAAAGGTGGAGTGCCAGCAACCAAAGAAATTCCGCCCGCGAGATACCACCAATTGATCTATCATTCCATAAAAGTTTGTGTTGGTGCCTTGCAGGTGGTGTTTCAAGTCGTCCAAGAAAACAACATGGTAATGATCCATTAACGGCTGAAAGAATTTCTTGTCGCGTTCGTCGGTCGCAATATAAATGGACGCGTTGGCCGTCAGTACATCCTTGCTATTGTCGTAAATCTCTTGAGCACTGATGCGTGTCTTTTTGAATTGAAAGTCGCCGCGTCTAATGTGAAAGGTATCAAACAGGCCGTCTGGGTTGCCGATTGGATCGTGCTCACGAGCATGTCTTCGCATGGCGTGCACCACTCGCGCCGCGGCGCACTGAATCTCATCCGTGTAGCGCACATGGTCTCGCATGAATCGTTTCATCCACAAGTCTTGCCTCCAGTCTTCAAAGAACAAGAAGGCATAAAAGTGCACCAGCATGCGCACTCGCATCTTGTGGTAGCACATGAAATGAACGTATCGTTCTTGCTGCATCTCTTCATCGTAGACGCACAAGTTGTTACGTCCGGCAATGTTTTCGCGCATGCGTTCCATCGTGTTGGAATCAACCGGTGCCGGATCCTCCAAAAAGTTCTCTTTCAGCTGACCCCCATTTAGAATCTGTTCTTTAATGGCTTCCAGCGTTGCAATATCCTTGTGATCACCCGACGCTGGAAAGGCCGCCATGCACTTGCCGGGCCCCCACAGTGGCGTGTGTGTCGTATTACGAAGCCATTCCTTCAAAAGTTTCACATCCTGTCCAGCCCAGTCGGTTCGATTCTCTGGTGGAAAAGATATCTTACCACTCTCCTTGTCGCGCATGTTGCCCGTTAGGGCTTCGGTCTCGAGGAATTCCTTCATGGATATCATTTCGAGGCCGTCGTTTTCTCGTGCCAGTTCGTCCATGGGGAAAAAGTCTCCAAAGGAAAAGTGGGTATTCTGCTTGCCTCGATCCTTGCCCAGTAGATACATGCGCTGTTCGGGCGGTAACACGAGGGTGCGCCCCATGGCAATGGCCAGGCCCAAGACTGTCTCCATGGCCATGCGAATATTGTTCCAACCGCCACCGTCGGGTTCAAACGTCTATGATTGTATCGATAAATGTTTGTGTAGGGAGGGAGGGAGCGAGTGTAGTGTGCGATAGTGTAGTGTGGGTCAGAGAGACGCTGTCGTGTGTGGTGTATCATTCATTGCTTCGCAACGTACCATGTATCGTCGTTGTTGACCGTGCTTGGCGCGAAACGGACTGACATACTTGGTATCTGACTTGATATCTTGCCAATAAATCATTTCTTGTGCGAACGTGTCGTGGGGCCCTCCGTGGGCTTGGCACGAAAGATGCGACAAGTACGGCATCTCATTACTACTAGTCTCTGGATCAGGCTCGTGCTCTTCGTCTTCAATGTGATGATGCCCTCGTTCGTGCGGTTCTTCTTCACCATCAGCAGCTTGCTCACTGTGCAACGTCGTGGCCTGCTGCGGTGTATTCATAGCGGCCTTATAGCTCGGCGGTTCTTGCGTAAAGGCTTTCATGGCCTGGTGCAGCGCCGTGGTGGTGGTGTTGGCGCTGTGCGCGTGCAGTATGTTCACAGCGGCGCTCACGGTACAGCAAGTCCCAATCACCACAATCAGCGTCTTGGTGAGTCCCCATTGTTGTGATTGACGAGCGGACCCGCTGTTCGGAGCTGCGGCTGTCAGTGATGGCGCCATGGTCAAAGCACTCTTTTTGGCAGTCATTCGTTTTATGATTTAGGATAGTCCGATCGACAAGAAGTCCGCGTTTTGCCGTACTAATAATTTAGCTATCAGATAGTAGCATATACTGTACTAGTAGCAGGGTGCGAAGCGTCGGTCCTTCATTCCTTACTACTGTATTATTACCTCAACCGCGATCGACCGTCCAAAATCTCCGTTTTCCTTCTTTACAAATACTGTAAGAAAAAGAGAGCGACCGACCATGAGAGGGCGACGTTGCTGCGACTGACTCTACGAAAGACACGACGCACTGCTGATATAACACAGACACAGAGACATATAAACACATACACAATGTGGTTCTGTCCCTTGGACGGCACGTTGCTGCAAGTCAAGAGCAGCACTGCACCAACGGCAGCTACAGATCTTGCGACAGACGCTCCTGTCAGTCAGTTGTACTGCGTCACTTGTCCCTACTCGTGCCACATTACCCGGACACTCGCCGTCACACAGTATCCCGATCGCAAGACGGTCGACGACGTGTTGGGAGGAGCCGCCGCGTGGGAAAACGTCGATCGCACGGCCGCCACGTGTCCCGCCTGCAACCACAAGCTAGCCTATTTCATGCAAATGCAAATCCGATCCGCCGACGAACCCATGAGTATCTTTTACAAGTGTGTCAAGTGCGGTCATCAGTGGAATGACAAGTAAAGATGTATAGACAGAACGTAAAGGAGAATGATAGAGATTAATAGGAGAGGGTTAACCATAAAAGAGTCGTTCAGTGTCCACCCAACGCTCGCAACTCGCAATGTAACATCGACTAAGCGTCCACCGACAATATCCATCGTAGAATCTTTTCACAGAGGCTCGGTTTGCGTCCACTACTACTCATAGCGCCCGTCTGCTTACTTTTGGGTAGCAACAGGATATCCTTTTCTTTCAAGCCACCATTCTGCGCAGGCGCTCCATTACTGTTCGCAGCTCCATTGGCACTGCCAAACATGTTGCCATCGAGTCGATCCTGCGTCAAGGTTAGACGATCTCCAGCTACCGTTAATGCATAAGTCGCACTCGATCCGCCAGTCGTCCACAATCCCATGGAATTGTCCACAACGGCCTGCAACAAAATGGGGTCTCTGTCGTCGAGTCGCTTGACCCCGCAAAAAATACCGTCGGCCAACGCCACATGCTGGTGACACTGCGCCTTTTCGGCTTGCAAACGCGATTCGTACTGCAGCGCCACCCAATTGCTGCGACCGGGCTGGCACATTCCACGACGATCCAACACGTGACCGTGGGCACTGAATCTCTGCAAAATCTCTTGGTAGTGAGCCGCCGTGCAATAGCCGTAAATCAACACCCAACAACCCGTCGTGGAAGGAACCAGTCGGCTAGTTAGCTGTGTGCTGCTATTGACTGGCTTGTTCCAAAGTGATGTCTGTAAGAAACCAATGTTGAAGAGAATGGGTAAGTGTACAGTGACAATGGTATCACGGGATGCGAACGACCGGCGGTGACGTACAGTCTCTGGCTTAATGGAGGTTGCAGTGGAAGAGGGCATGAGATCGACACCCGTCCCGGTACTTAAGCTAGCTCGGGGTGGAGCACCATAGGACGACGAGTCTCCCTTTTTTCGTTGTCTCAGACCTCCATAATCGGCACTGTCGTTGTTGTTGTTGTTAGGAGAAGCGAGCACCGTGAGCGCTCCTTGAAAACCAGCACTGCTATTATTATTGTTATTATTGACACGAACGGTAGAACTTTGCAAGAGCAACGGATTTTCAATCGCTTTGGGCACATTTTCCTTTTCATTCCTCTTGGTAGCCGAGTCACCACCAAAGAAGAAGGACGGTGTGCCGTTGGAGGACGCCATGGTGCCCGAAGCCGATCGATCGAAGATTTTGAACGGTTTTATGTTTTTATGGGAGGCTCGGATCGGTAGGTCGCGAACTCGGATAGTGAAAGACGATTGCTACTATCGGATATTCCGAGTTTCGTGTCACACCGGCTAGCGATCACAACGAGGACTACGCGGTACGTACATCGTACGGTTCTAGATATGGTGTATGATACTAGTCCCAACCGGCACTGCCTACAGTAGGTATGCTGGGATACATACTATTTCTTGTAGCTCTAGCATATGTAGCAGCTGCTTGCTACCTAGAGCAACGAAGGACTCAGCTACTACTGTTTGTTAGTTAACCGTGTACCAGGTACGTATTTCATACGGTAGGCAATGGTACAAAGGGTACAGTGTTAGAATCTTTCGTGTATATTCGTCTCTAGATACACATCCTACTTGTTTGCAAAGTACGGCTTCAAGAGCTTCCAACAGTCGGCACTCGCCATGGAGCGGACAAGGCGTTCGGCCGCTCGAAACTGCTCCAGATCAAAGAAATCTCGGTACGTCTTGCCAGGTATAAACGTGCGGGGCTCCTTGACAGCAGAAAGCTCCAAAAACGAAAACAGATCCGTCACAGTCGCGTTGTAATCGGAAGTATAATTCTCGTAATACAACACATGCACTGGGAGATTCAATCGTTGCGTTGTTTCGATTGCCAGGTTGTGCCATTGAATGTACCGAAACCACTCGGCGCGACAGGGAACATCCTGCATCAACTTGCGTACATGCTTGCTAATCAGAAGCGAGTCCTGGTCAGTCTTGTCAAACTTTGCGTCGAGAAAGCTACACCAAGCTTGAAAACCCTCTTGTGTGCGAAAGTCGGACACTTGCTCGGCAGTCCACTCGCGCTCTCGTTCGCGTTTTTTCAGTGCCAAGTGGAGACGGGCAACGATATTGTCAAAGGGGTCGCGCAGCAAGTGGACCGCCTTTTCCGGAACGTCCGCAGAGTACGTGACCAGTTCGGCGTCGTCGCCGACAGGCTTGTGCCCAAGAGTGCATTTCTCTTGAAACTTTTCAACAGTAAGAACGTACCGGGAAGCTGGACACTCGTCGCAGTAGCCACCGCAGTGAGTTTTTGTCAGCACGTACCCCTTTGGAAACTCCCAATCAGGTTGATGGAGAAAAGGCCCGTTGGTCAGCTCTGGGCGAACTGGCTTTGCAACGTCCCATCCCTTGGCGTAGTTGGTCGCTGTCGAAACGTTACTCATGTGTTCCGTGTTGGTAATGGTATAAGACGTGCCCGAGTTGGGAAAAGACATAAGCCAAACAACAGCTGGGCGGTTAGTTTTGTCTGCAACGACAACATCATTCGACAACAGTTGCTGCTTTGGTGACAACTCGGAAGCATCCAGCCAGTCGGTAAAGTAATGACGCAACAGGAGCCATGTTTCGGGTGTTGCCATGTCGCGGACAAAGTGAGCCGCTTTCCGTGCGTCTTTGGGGTCGTAGTAGTCAATGTACGTCTTGCCAGCGTGAAAACTGAGGGGTTCTTGCAAGATGGGTAGCTCCAAAAAGTCAAAGAGCTGCTGAACGGTGCCATTGTAGTCCGACGTATAGTCTTCGTAGTAAAGTGTATGCACCGGAAGACCCCGTCTCTTTGTGACCTCGATTGCGAGAGTGTGCCACTGCACGTATCTAAACCATTCCGCACGACATGGAAGGTCCTGGTATTGTCTCAGCATAGACTGGTCAAGGAGTGGGGAGTTGCGTTCGTCGTCGGCAAACCGTTCGTCAAAGTAGTGGCACCATGCCGCCAAGCCTTCTTTGTCACTTGTAAACGTTGCCAAAAGTTCTTCTGTGTTAGTCCCTTTGCGCTGTCGTTTATTGACACCCAAATGGAGTCGCGATACCAAGTTGCTAAAAGGGTTGCGGATCAAATGGACAATTTTGCTCGGCACCGAAGGAGAATATTTGACAGGGACCATTTTCCCCTCCTCGTCTCCATCCTTTTGTCCAGTAGCACAAGCCACCTCAAACGAATCGACTGTATGGACGTAGTTTTTGGGCAAGCAGTCGTTGCAGTAACCCCCACAGTGACTTTTGGTCAATGAGTACCGAGGTAGTCCAAGGGTAGGGTTGTGGAGGAACGGACCATTCGTCAGCTCTCTGCGCACCGGAACAAGAGAGTCCCAGCCTCCAGCATAGTTCGATGCCGTGGAAAGGTTGCTGATTTGTTCCGTGTTGGTGATTGTATACGAGGTCCCAGAGTTGGGAAAAGACAGCAGCCACGCAACCTGCGGTTCCTTGATCCTCTTGGTCGTCACTGAAACGCTCTTCGAGTCGTCGTCCAACAAGCCTTCAAAGTAGTGACGCAACAAGGCCCAAGCGTCGGGCGTCGCTAGTTCTCGGACCATACGGGCGGCCAATTGGGCATCTCGGCGTTCAAAGAAACTTGCGTACGTCTTTCCAAGGATAAACTCGAGTGGTTCTTGCACGACAGGTAGCTCCAAAAACTGCATCAGATCCTTGACCGTCGCTTTATAATTGTCGCTGTAGTCTTCATAATACATGACATGCACGGGAAGGTCGAGCCGTTGAGTCGCTTGAATCGCTAGATTGTGCCATTGAATATACCGAAACCATTCAGTCCGACAAGGAAGGTCATAGTATCTACTGAGCATATCATTGTCGAGCGCTGGAAATCGCAATTCTAGGGTTGAAAGTTTGGCGTCTAGATAGACGCACCACGCCTGCATGCCCTCCTTGGAGCTGGCAAAGATTTCTTCCGCGTCATTGCCTAGGCGTTGTCGCTTTTTCATTGCCAAGTGCTGCCGACCCACCAAGTTGCTAAATGGATCGCGAATGATGTGTACCGCCTTTTCGGGAACGTCCGCCGCATACGTCGTCGGAATCGTCTTGCCGTGCGCGTCCTTTTGTCCAGTCAAGCAGGCTTCTTGAAACGAATCCGCAGTGTGCACATAGGCGCTCGGAGGGCACTGCATGCAATAGCCGCCGCAGTGCGTTTTGGTCAGGATAAAGGTTTCAGGTAGTTGTTTGTGTGGACTCCGCAAAAAGGGACCGTCGGCTGCAAGTTGGGGTCGTACCGGGACGAGCGGATTGTAACCAGCGGCATAATTGGAGGCTGTCGTCCTGTTGCTCATTTGCTCCGTGTTGGTGATAGTATAAGAGGTTCCCTGTCGAAAGAAACAGAGGAAAAGGTAAAAGATGAGAGACAGTATCATGCTGGCAACTCTTTGTGAATGCGCTGCTGATCGACACAACGTACCGATCCACCAAACGACATGATCCAAGCGACCCGAGGCAGGCCTCCTTGCTGTTCCTTCACTCTATTGCGTATTTTCTTTTCCTTCTTCTTGCGTGCGTCCTTTTGTGCTCGCGGTGGTGAATCATCCGCTTTGCGAGCGTTGCTGTTGCTGCTTTCTCCACCAGATTTGGAGACTCGGACGGCCGATCCAGAGGCGTACATTCGCAAGGCTTCAAAGGCGTCCATTTCAAAGGGTCGAACCGATGATTTTGGTCGCAGCGGCCGCGATGATGATGACGATGATGCGCGGCTCGCAGTGGAAGCTTGTGGCTTATTCGGCTTGCCGAGTGCGGCTTTTTGTTGGAGTGGAATGAGACCAGGACGCGCAGCAATATTTTTGCTCGTCTCCGTGTCGCTGTTGCCAGCATTGTCGAGCGCTTCTGCTAGTATCTGGAATTCGTGAGATGGGACGGCAGGACGCGACTTGCTCGATCGAGCTGCGTGATCCACAAACTGCACCTTGATGGCGGTTTGTAGATTGGGCTGAAGCTGCGTAAAGAGCGTCGTATAGACCAACGTGATCAGAGACAGCAGTCCTGTGAAAAAGAGACACCGAAAGGTAGTAATACCTCTGCGACCACTTCTACTGGCGGCTGTCGCTACCGCCGTGTTCTTCGGCAGCCTCGTCCCTTTGCTCCTCATGGTTGATTCGAGTGGTATATACAGTAATATGTACGATATAGTATAGTGATAGCAATAAAAAGGTATGATAGCTCTGCGATGTATCGACAATCGACAGACGTACCGGTAGTATGAGAGGATACCTGCTGCTGCTTACTGGTAAGGCGCTGCCTTGGGATACGGTATACCTGGCGGGGTTCAGATTTTTCAGCGCTCCTTCGATTGCCGGATCGCTTCCCGTTCGCGTATAATGCTCTCTTTGTGGCCGGAAGAGGCGAGAAACGGAAAAAGATATGCCGAGGTGCGCCATCGTCGCCGCCAAAAATTGCGGGTTTACAAGACTCCTTTTTCGTGTCACATTTGTATTTAAATAGTATCGTATGTGACACTTTAGGTCTTACTGATTTCTGAAGAAACGGGTGATCTCCAAGCAGCCGCCTTCTTGGGATACCGGCGGGTCGTCGACACGAAACAGCAGCAAGCGATGCCGTACCGGTACTGTTGACACAACTACGGAAGCTCCTGTTGATCCCCTTGGTTGATCTAGCTAGTGTCTACTGCCTGTAGTAGTAGACTGCCTTATTCGCAACAAGGCGGCTCTCGACAAGGCGAGCACGAATCTTAACTGCGTTAGTTAAAGTCGCACGTTGTTCCAATCTCTAGAAGAGAGTAGAGCAGAGCATTCCAACAGAAACGAGTCATTCCATCACCAAGATGTCTTCGCGTCTAAGCAACAGTACCTCCACCCAGGGAACGCCTCGCTCGTCCGCAGCCAATCACACGTCAGCTTCATCAGCTGATCGCATGGACACTGCCCACATGAGCACTCGCTCCGACGAGAGCAGTTCTCCGTCCATCCGGAATTCGTCCAACGCGCGAACGCTCAATTTCTTTCGCAACATTGTGGGACAAAAACACGCCGACTATCATTCCGACGCGCCCCAGACGGCCGATGCTGCACCCAGTCGAGTCGCGTCAACCCGCACTATTGGTAGTCGCGGGACTGGAGCGCTTATCAGTATACGCGGCATTGTCTCGGAACGAGGCGCAGAGGGTGGAGTGGCGGGTTGGTGCAGTCGCAGCTGTGCCTGTTTCGCATGGCCTCCGGTGGCCAGACACGCCTTTTGGAATGCCATTATTCGCAGCACCGCGTGGCAATTCATGTTGATCGTCTTGACCATTGTGCTATTGTTTGGAGCGCAAGTGCGAGACTTGTGGATCCCCAAGGCGGGCGATGATGCCGTTGATTATGTCTTTTTGGGAGCGTTCATTGTCTTTACCGCGGATATTCTCATTCGCATCGATGTCGAACCAAACTACTTTTGCTTTGCTTTCTTTTGTTGGCGTCCCAAGAATGAACAAATGACGGCGGACATGCCGTCGGGCTGGGTGGGGTGTGGTAGCTGTCGATTGGGGTCCTTTTTGTTTTGGTGCGATGTGGTTTCCACCTTGACCTTGCTGTACGAGATTTCCTTCATCAACAGCTCTAGCTTCGAAGAACAGAGTATTCGGATTGATTTGAATGCCTTTGGTATTCCGGTACGTGCCTGTAGTCGTATTGATTATGATCTTGTCATGTGTCGCTCGCTCGCTAGTCAACTGGCTGACTCACTCAACTTCGCTTGTTTTAATCGTATTGATCTATTTACAGGTGGCTGGTCTCGAGGGTCTCAACGAATCGACTCCAGTCCAGACGGGAGAGGTCAATCTCCTCGTTACCATTGCCAAGACTGCACGTGTCGCACGCTTCATCCGATCGTCTACTGCGGTCAAGATATCATCATCGGTCAATTGGTACTGGTTGTTCAAACTCATTAATCCACTTAACTGGTGGAATTGCTGCATGGATGCGTCAAAAACTGGGTCAGGGTCAAGTAGAAGCCTGAATCCAGAGCTGTCTTCAAGCCGGGATCACACGCAACTAGTGTCCTGGGGAGGTCTAGGATTGGGCGCCTTGGCCACGGTCAAAGCGCAAGCGATGGCGCAAGAAAATGCAAATCAAAATGCTTCATCCAAGAGGATGCCCATGAGGGCGTTTGGGTTTCTCGGAAGGGGTCGCAATGATGACGAAAATTGGCATCGCCAGCTGGCTGCAACCAAGATTCAGTGTGCCTGGAGAAATGTTCTCTCCGTACGCAACCATGACGATAAATCATATGCAACCAGTGAGAGATCGACGGGTGAAGCTGCATGGGGAGGGCGCGTGATCAGTACCAATAACATGGATAGGGCGCTGAAGAAGCGTTCCTTTCTTAACAACTACGGAAAAATGAACATCCACAGCCTTACAAATCTGGGCGAACGACGCAAAACGGACGATAGCGAAAGAGATCCGTCGGGAGCTGGAGGTCCTCTCTCTCGCATGCCTTCCCAGCTACGAAATGAATCACAAGTGGGTAGCGCCATGCGCGAATTGACGGGGCAGCGTGTTGCGATTGGTATTATAATTGCGTTGGTTCTCACGGTTCTATTTACGTACACGGAGGGGAACGCAACGCGTCCTTCAACAATGATTGTGCTGTTCAACCAGACCGGGAACGTAGAGTTCGCCAGCAAGTCTCTTGACGCAGCTCGTTCGAGTTCGATTCCAGATCTCTTTGAGTACAAGCTCGCTAACAATATCACCAAAGTGTTCGATCTTACCAATGGTGAAGTCCCCAGTGACCTTCGTGACAGAGAGACTCTACGTATCACCGTTAGCGGTGCTGATAAGAGCACTACGACGGGTATGTTTGCGATGAGAGAAGAAAAGAAGGAGGAAGCTCTTGTGTTACTACTTTCGACTATCTTCATTCTTCTTGTTTGGTTCTTTGGCGTGACAGCATTTGCTGGTCCTGTCATGATTTTGGTGGTTATTCCGATCGAACGAATGGTCAGATTACTTGGCATGCTCATGTTGGATCCATTGGGCTATCAAAGTACGTCGCGATACAAGAGATTCGTCTTGGAAGAAGACGAAATCACAAAAAACACTCGTTGGTCAAAAGAAGTGCTCAAGGGAATGGAGACGTCATTCTTGATGTCGACTATTCTTCGTATCGGTTCCCTTATGAAAGTCGGTTTTGGAAGTGCTGGTGTCGAGATTATTCGAAAGAATTTGGAAAAGGGTCAGAGCAAGAACATGCTCATTCTTAACTCGCAAGGTTCGACGGTATCATGTATCTTTCTTTTCTGCGACATCCGTCAGTTTACGGACGCCACCGAATGTTTGCAAGAGGAGGTCTTTGTCTTTACCAATAAGATTGCGGCCGTAGTGCATTCAATCTGCCATTCATATGGTGGGTCGGCGAACAAGAACGTTGGTGATGCTTTCCTCTTGAGTTGGCTCTTGGATGACTACCCGACTAATGGCTCAAATAGGAAACGACCTGCTGAGACTGATTCGTTTACCGCTAAGAGCAACCAGGCTGACAAAGCCTTGCTTTCAGTCGTCAAGATTTGTATGGCTCTTCAACACGATGATTATTACATTGAAGCAATGAGTGATGGAGCACGTGACGCTCTGTTGGTGAAGCTCAAGGGACGCAAAGGGCCTGTGGTGCAAATGGGATTTGGACTTCACGCGGGAAAAGCTGTACAGGGAGCGATTGGATCTCAACGAAAGATTGATGCCACCTACGTATCCGAAGCAGTGGAACGAGCCGAGTTCTTGGAGTCTTCGACAAAGCAGTACGGACTCAAAATGCTCATGTCCGACGCCTTTCACCGTTTGCTTCATCCAAGCAATAGGCGTAGGTGTCGCAAGGTTGATCAGATTTTGTTTCGCAATGATGAAGATGACGACTCTGACGAGGACCCGTTGAATGGCGATATTATGGAGTTGTTGACGTTTGACATGGATATCGAGGCATTGTGGAAGAATGTCAGTAAAATCCCCAATTCAGAAACGGGCCATGAGTCAGACTCTGAATCGGGCGACACGAGCTCGAAGAGGAACGCTGTAGGTTTGACTTCTAGTAAGCGACAGACGTCTGGTGGAAGACTTAAGGTGTCTCGACGACTGAGCACTCGTTTGGGCCTGAAGGAAAGTGGTGGCAGTGATGAAATGAGCGAAACTGGTATGTTGTCTGTTATCTTGGCTGGTATTAGCCAGGCTGAAGTTATGGAAACTGAAAACGCAAAGCCGGAACTTGTGCTTCCGACTGGTCCAGCCTTGTACAACACAAACGTTTGGGTGAATGAAGACATGCGAAGGATCCGCCAGTTGTACTCGGACGGTCTGTTCTTTCAAAAGTTCTATTCGGGCTTGCAGTCTTTTTACGCCAAAGATTGGGAGCACGCAAGGCAGTGCTTCGTGTCAATCCTTGAGCGGTTTGAAGATGGCCCATCTCGCTACTTTTTGACCCAGATTGAAAGTAACAATGGCAAGCCACCACGAGACTTCCTAGGCTACGGCACTGCCTAAGCTTAGCTAGTATTAATACATAGACTCTTTGTATACCTGTATTCTGATCAAGCCATGGCATAACGGTAGGATCAGCCCAGAGCAGGAACGGCAATGGGAATAGTTCAACTTCCTAGGCTACGGCACTGCCTAAGCTTAGCTAGTATTAATAGATAGACTCTTTGTATACCTGTATTCTGATCAAGCCATGGCATAACAGTAGGATCAGCCCAGAGCAGGAACTGCAATGGGAATAGTTCAACTAGATAGCTTCAGTATGTAGAGCAACGCTGCTAGCGGACGGACGACGATCCGGTAATACATAACAAAGCTATGTGATATTCGTAGTTCGTACATACTCCATGTCGTAGCTCTATAGAGTGAGTCTACTAGTGGATGGTTATCGATAACACAACTCTAAGAAATGATGATAGGCCAAGCCCTGGGTGATAAAAGGGGCTATCGGTGCTGCATAAAGCGTCAAGCTAAAGAGCTTGACTACATCATCCCGACACTCAGCCAGTGTAGCGCCATCTTTGGAAGTAGATATCCATACACAAACAAAGGTGGAAGCAAGTAAACGCGGATAACATCGTTGATGGCATATTGCTTGGCATGCAGGATAAACGAAACTCTCATGCACCGCACGCTGTCGTCTTCCTCCGCAAAGTGGGTAAACTCATTAACAAAGGAGGTCACTACTTCGTAGCAGAACCACCAAAATAGCATTGAGCTCAAGGTCTTTGAGCGAAAAGCTGCTATTGCAATCCAATAGGTTCCGAAGTGAGAAACGGCAATGGCGGGTGATGTCACCGGGTGGACGATCGTGAACGCTTCATAGCTTTGGACGACCGTTGTCCAGAGCGGTGACGGCGCCAACAGTCCAGAAAAAATGGCCTGCTGTGATTTGTAGAACACCACCACGATCAAATAAACAACGCAGTTCCACACCTGTCGGTACTCTCTCTCCTTCTGTCCTCCTCGTACCCTCTTATTGAGATACAGCCACAGAATCGCGAGACCAAGTGCCAGACACCAGTCTACCTTCACCAATATTTGCTTGAAGGTGCGGTGTTTCAATAGGCCGACGGCAGCGATCTCCTTTCCTTTGGTAACCATGCAATGGAGCGGAAACACTGAAGCTGAGATCGCCTGTTGAGTACAGATGGTCACATTTTTCTCGGTTGTTTGGTTTCGGCAAAGATCAAGTGACGACGGGTAACCACGAGCTGAAAGGCCCATATTTCTCCCAGGAGACGGTTTATTGGGCTCAAAAGACACATGGATCCATGACCGGTCAGCGATCGTCTTCTCGACATACTCGGAAGTCACGAGATGCGATTCGATCAAGCCGTGGCTCATCGAATAGAGTAGCCCGTCGGCGACGATGGGTTGGAAATGTTCTCTGCATTGGTGTCTCGTAAAGGTGAACTCTGAAAAGTACACATCCTCATCATTTGCGTATAGATCAATACAAACGACACCTGGAATATTCTCGCCCATTTTCTTGACAATCGACAGCATCCGGTTCCAAGTCTTGGGCTTGGCCAGGTCAATGCACTTGTCCATGAAGCTACCGATTTCTAGCTCATGAAAGGACGTCGAGAAATAGCTTCCGAGTCGCCGGCCACCTTGATCACAGCGGACGCATGCAAACACGGGCTGTCCATTGACTGTCCACCAATGATACTCTTTCATTGTTTCCATTGGTAAATGCTCTTCGACGACCACGCGGCGAGGCACGTACTTGTACTGAGGTTCCATGGCCGCCAAAATGCTGTCAGGAACGTTCTCTAAAGTGAAATTCATGCTCTTGAGAGCATGTGCGTGAGCTGCAATTAGGTTTTGCTGGCGTTTTCGCCAGGGTATGTCGATGGTTCCATTTGTCTTTTTGCACTTCTTGAAATGGCACTTGCAATTCTTGAAGCAGCTATACGTTTGATTCCAGAGCCTGGCAGTGTGTCCGGTTCCTTGAGCAGGTTTGATAATGGCGTCTGGCAATGCACGCATCACTTCTGGAGTAAAATCTGAGATGTTTGTCGAGTCATAGATAGCAATATTAGGTACAATTTTGACCGACGTTTCCATTCTCTCGACCAGGAGCTTGGATCCCACCTTGTCCACGAACGGTGCGATCGATTCTCCCCACGTATCATTGAATAATTGTCTCGTCCGACACTCTCCATGGAACGTCATATCTTCTGTAAACGACTGTTGAGACATGGGCGTTGGCTCCAAATACGGCCGCGATGGCACCTCGTGCGACATACTGCTGGTCAGCCCTTCAACTGGAGGAATCTGAGAGATGTGACGGACATCCATTAGAAAGGTGACAACTTGAATGGCGACCGCTCCAAACATGATCTGAGCGCCCAACGGGGGCTTGCCTCGGCGATGATTCGACTTAGTAGACACCATCGTGCTCTCGCTATTGTCCGGCATGGTCAACACAAACACAAAAAACAAGCAGCAGTAAGTACTGTCTGTATACGACGTACGACGTAGTGGGTTGATTGTTGCCGCTTGTCGCTCAAAACTCAAAAAGAAAAGATTGTTTTTGCTACAGTAGTCTATGCTTAAGCCTTAAGTTCTTTCGACCAAAACGAAACCAAACAGCAGTTTCGTTCTCGTTCTCGTCCAACCGTAAGGGTCGGCCTAAGCTCGTCTATGCTTATGCTTCTCCCTTCTCTCTCTCTTTTAAGTAAGCTTTCACTCATGGTTTCCACCCGTGAAAGGAATTAAACTATTATTTAACCCTCGCGGGCAAGACTCGCGACTCGCGATAATGGCCCTTGCTTATCCCGGTCCTGGATGCGGGTTCGGGAAGGTATGCGGGTTCGGTAAGTAAGGCGGTGTCCGTGTCCAAGCAAAAATCTGAAAATCGAAAACCGACCTTCGACCTGGTACACGGATTCGAGATTGATTACCAGTGCCAATCGATGGCCAAGACCCTCAATTGCCCCCCGTCGCTCAACTGCTGTCGTGAACCCTGCCCCCGGTGGGAGGACAGAGCCTGATAGATGCTAACCGCTAGTGAGATGTGATTGGTTGTTGGCTGTTTGGCGGCAGAGCCGCCAAGAGCACACACAAACCTATCTCCAAGAGATAGCACAGTCAATCCCGTGGGATTGGCTGAAACCGCAAAGGGGCGGACGGGAGCTCAAAGAGATGTCTTACTAAGACTTGGTACGAAGTAACAAGGCTAGGAAGACAACACAATGAACTCTCTCTCCATTGTC
>Ga0307981_1001943_pt1 | contig 17563 bp, 16 predicted proteins | sample OrgLakmetagen987_FD_201849 | JGI IMG/M metagenome (GOLD analysis project Ga0307981, IMG submission 201849) | Saline water microbial communities from Organic Lake, Antarctica - #987 | ecosystem: Environmental > Aquatic > Non-marine Saline and Alkaline > Saline | place: Antarctica: Organic Lake... | reverse complement strand
CGGGACTGGGCTGGATCATGTAGCTGAGTGACACGCCCCATTGGCTGCCATCGCCCAGCGTGCGCTGGAATTGGTCTTGGTCATGCGGTGTGGTGATGATCAGCATCTCGCGAATGCCAGCCAGCATCAGCACCGTCAGTGGGTAGTAGACCATCGGCTTGTCATAGATAGGGAGCAGCTGCTTCGAGACGCCCATGGTGATGGGGTAAAGCCGCGTGCCGGAGCCGCCTGCCAGGATAATGCCTTTGCGGTGTGTCATGTGGTGATCCCTAATTCTCTCACGGTTTCGGCCAAGCCTATACGCCAATCAGGGCGGGGGATGCCGAATACTTGTTCTGTGGTCTGGCAATTTAGCCGTGAATTCAATGGTCGTGCGGCAGGCGTGGGGTAATCACGCGTTGCGATCGGGGAAACGCGCGTGGCTCGTCCCGCTTGCGCAAAAATCTCACGGGCGAACGCGCACCAGCTGACGTCTGGCGCACCGCTGAAATGATAGGTGCCAGTTTTGTCCGGGTCGTCAAACAGCTGCTGCGCGATCGACAGGCACGCTGCGGCAATCGCACGGGCGGGTGTGGGGCCACCAATTTGGTCGTCGACTACGCTAAGCTCGTCGCGGCTTTCTGAGAGGCGTAGCATTGTTCTAACAAAATTGCCGCCTTGCGCAGAAAACACCCAAGATGTGCGCAGAATTGCGTGGGTACATCCCGCCACTCGGATTCCTTGCTCGCCCGCCAGCTTGGACCGGCCATAGGCGTTTTGCGGTGCAGTTTTGTCATCAGGCGCCCAAGCACGCGTACCGGTGCCCGCGAAGACATAATCGGTCGAGATATGCACCAGCGGAATATTCAGTGTGGCGCAGGCCTGTGCCATGGCAGCGGGGGCATCGCCATTGATCACGTTGGCCAGCGCCTCCTCGTCTTCCGCGCGGTCCACGGCGGTGTAGGCTGCCGCGTTGATCACGGCGCGGGGCCGTTGGGCGTGGATGGCGGCGGCGCAAGCAGTGGGATCCGACAGATCCACCTCAGTGCGTCCCAGCGCAACAACATCTGCCAATGCCTGAAGCTCGGTTGCCACTTGGCCCGTACGACCAAAGACTAGAACGTCTGTCATTGTGCAGGTTTCTGGTCCGTGCCCAACCGCTGACCCACACCCTTGCGTGCCAGCAGCTGACGCCACCAATCCTCGTTTTCAAGATACCAGCGCACGGTGCGCTCCAACCCTTCTTCCACGGTCACTGAAGGGCGCCAGCCCAATTCCTCGCGGATGCGGCTGGGATCGATCGCATAGCGTGCGTCATGGCCGGGCCGGTCGGTGACAAAGGTAATCAGATCGGCGTAGCTGCCCGCAGTGCACGGGTGCAGCCTGTCCAGAATCTGACAAATCGTGCGCACCAGTTCGAGGTTCGTGCGCTCGTTTTCGCCGCCAATGTTGTAGCTACGCCCGATTTGGCCTTTTTGCGCAACCAAGAGTAAGGCATCAGCGTGGTCCTCGACATAAAGCCAGTCGCGGACATTGCTACCATCGCCATAGATCGGCAGTGGCTTTCCAGCCAGTGCATTCAGAATGACAACGGGGATCAGCTTTTCGGGGAAGTGATAGGGTCCGTAATTATTGGAACAATTGCTCAGCACGACAGGCAGACCATAGGTTTCATTCCAGGCGCGTACCAGATGGTCGGAACTGGCTTTTGAGGCTGAATAGGGGCTGCGCGGATCGTAGGGCGTCTCTTCCGTGAACAGCATAGCAGGATCAGCGGGCAGTGAGCCGAAGACTTCGTCTGTTGAAATATGGTGAAAGCGGAACGCGTCTGGCTTGCCGCGCTCGACCCAGTATTTGCGCGCTGCTTCCAGCATATTGAAAGTACCCGAGATATTGGTCTCGATAAAATCTCTTGGGCCGTCGATTGAGCGATCAACATGGGATTCCGCAGCCAGATGCATGACGATGTCGGGTTGGTGGGCGTCAAAGACGCTATCCAAAGCCGGGCGGTCGCGAATATCGGCCTGCTCGAAGGCATACAGCGGGTTGTCTGCCACGGGTGTCACATTGGCGAGGCACGCGGCATATGTCAGCGCATCGAGGTTTACGACAGCATGGCCGCGGGACACCGCCAACCGCACCACGGCTGAGCCGATAAAACCTGCGCCGCCGGTTACGAGAATTTTCATGTGTTCAAACCTTCAAAAACAAATGGGCTGTCCAGATCGGCCAGAAACGGTGCCACAGCATCCTTGCCACTGAGGATTGGATCGCCCTGCACGGGCCATGTAATGCCAATGGCCGGGTCATCCCAGCGGAGCGCGCCCTCGGTCTCAGGCGCGTAATAATCGCTGCATTTGTAGACAATCTCGCTACCGGGCTGCAGCGTGGCAAAGCCATGGGCAAAACCGGCAGGGATAAACAGCTGCGCGCCATTTTCGGCGCTCAGCTCATAACCTGTCCACTGTCCGTAGGTTGGACTTCCTTTCCGCATATCGACGGCGACATCAAAGATCGCTCCACGCCCGCAGCGCACCAACTTGGCCTGGGCGTGAGGTGGGGCTTGAAAATGCAGCCCTCGCACGGTGCCGACCGCTGCTGACAGCGAGTGGTTGTCCTGAATAAAGGTGGCATTGATCCCAAGCTCGGCATAGGCCCTCTTGCTGTAGGTTTCGGCAAAGAACCCGCGGTGATCGCCGAAGCGATCAGGTTCGATTACCAGTACTCCCGCCAGATCAGTCTTGTGGACGTTCATCACTCAATACTCTTTTCTGCAGTTGCGGCGCATGTACATCAGAACCCAAAAGGATCGCCACCTGGAAAACCAAAAATCCAGCTTTGATAGGGGATGTAGCATTGCTTGAAATGCCCGGACAGTTGCGACCAGACCGTGAAAACCAGCAACAGTCCAAGATATGGCAAAGCAGCGTGAAGCGCCGCATTTGCCCGGAACGGCAAAAATGGGATGCGCGCAAAAATCATCGCCTGGATTGGGATAAGGTAGTAACCAAACCTGTCGCCAATGACTGTAGAGACCGGGACGAGAAGAAGCGTTAGCGCCATCCCGATCGCACCGATACTTGCAAGACTGTAATCGTGCGGCCATGTCCGCTGCCATTTTTTGCTCAGGAACATAAAGAAATACAAAGCTGAAAGTCCAAGGATTCCAACTCGAAATATAGCCCCCGCAGCGTCAACACCAGTTCCGACATAGCGACTGGTTGCAACGTCTGCAGCATCGCCTGATGCAAGAAAAAAAGCGCCAGGGACTGCAAGAAGTGCGGCAAGGAGCAAGCGGCTTCGGGTGTAACGCCCTGTTGCAACGGGCAGAAGTAACATGAAGATCAAAGCGCTGGAATGAAATCCTGCGGCAACGACAACCCAAAACGCATACCGCAAAGGGCGTCGATCAATGAAAGCCGCGAATGCAATGCATATAAGCCCGATTGCCGCACCTTGGCGAATGCCCGACATTGGCAAGTTGATGATCAGGATCGGAAACAGCAGCACCAGAAATCCCAGAGGGTCTGGCTGCCGCCGCGCGAGGACGTGGATTCCCAGAAAGAAAATGGCGCTAGAGGCGATGTTGACCACTGGATATGGCAAACCCATACTCTGAATCCAGCCAAGGATTACCCACCAGATCGGCTCGTGAATTTCTGTAACAGATGACCATTCGAAGTTTCTGGCTCCTAGATACTGATAATAATATCCAGACCAATCGCATCCCACCTGATAGCGAAATGCGGAAAACACAAAGAGCGCGGTCAGCACAAGGAAGTAAAGCTGCTTGCGCAGTGCGCCCTGCCGCGCAAGTGCGTAGCGCAGGACAAAAAGAACATTGGTCAACCCGACATAAAGCATCAGGCTTTCCGACCCTCATCTGCGACCCGGCGCAACATCTGAGCCACGCGCGGCCCCCAGACCTGCAAAGAATAGTGCTCGTTTACTTTGCTTCGTCCTGCGGTTCCCATATGGCGCCGCAACTTTGCGTCCGCCAGAAGCGTTTCGATTGCCAATCGCGCGCCCGCCCGAAGTTCTGTAAGGAGCGTCGTAAATGGATCACAAACGGGGTTTAAAATCGCCTGCCACGCGCTGGGAGCTCCGACTCGGCCAATGCTCAGGTCAGTCACGCCTTGTGTTTTCCGATAGGTAAAAATAGACATTAAGGGATATAATAGACATTTGAGTTTATGTTGCCGACGCTTCAAATTTGTTGCGAAACCAGAAAGATAACTAATACCTCTCACGACGAGCACTCTTCTGTATAGCAAGGCTTGACCCAAGCACCATAAAATATCTTCACGGCACTGGCCCCTTCCCATTTTGTCCCGTTAATCCCGCCAACGTTCCCGCACAGAGAAATCGAATGCGTGAAAACTTATTTTCTTCCAGTAGGATAATCCGCAAACTGGACTGCGCAAACTTCCAGACGATTGATCTCCATGGCACTCCATGGACACCGTAACATTGACGTATAAGAAGCAAATTCCGAATATTATAATAAGAGTACCAGGCTGGTTTTTGAGGGATGTGAAAGGCGCGCCCGAGAAACTGCCGCGAAACATAGTCAAACCCTCCAGTTAGTACGGCGGCACGACAAGAGAGCTGCTTCCAGCCACCCTGATTCAGCGCAATGCCGTAGGCAAGATCTTCGTATCCCATCCACAGGTCGCCCATTACAGTCACTCCCTCATCACGCGGCGCCGTTGCGTAGAGAGCAAAATTCGAGACGCCCCAGAGCACATCCGCAGAGGGTTCGTCCGCGGGAATGTCAAAAAGCCTTTTATGGGCGGATGGCGTGAACTCTTGAGGGCCTTCCTGCCAACGCGGCTCGCGCGGGCTGTGATCGAGCACAGGATAGACTGCGCCCACACGTGGACGCGACCGGGCGGTCTTTAGCATCGCGTCCAAGCGATCGCGATTCCAATTGGCGTCGTGATTCAAGCATAGGCACCATTCGGCACCGATTTCTCCTGCCAGTTCCATGCGCCGCGCGAGGTTGCCGGCGGAGCCGAGATTCCTGTCAAAGTTTTCAATGCAGATTGGCCAGCCCCGCGCCGCAGCAGTCTTCGATATCTCGTCGTCGCCGAGAGAATCCACCACGATTACCGCGCCCACCTCGGGATTAGGCTCAGTAAAAATCGCTTCGAGCAGTTCGATCACTGCTGCGTTGGAGCGAAAGGCCGAAATGGCGATGGCGACCGGGCCGTTCATGTTGCCTCACGGGCCCATTCGACGAGCGCGCCGATCCCGTCGTCAAGTGTGATCCGAGGGGTCCATCCGAGGGCGGTTTGAGCAGCCGCGATGTCGGCGACTGCATAGCGGATATCGCCGGGACGAAACTGCCCAGTGATCGTGAGACGCTCACCCTCCAAGCCGAGCGTGGCGATCATCGTCTGGGCTACCTCGAGGATCGTCGAGCCCACTCCTGACCCGATGTCGACCGTCTCGTCGGGCACGCGCTCAATTTCACAGAGACGGTGGAAGGCTTTTACCACGTCTGAAACATAGACGAAATCGCGCACGATCTCGCCGTCTTCATAGATCTTCAGGGTTTTTCCGTCGAGCAATTGTTGTGCGAAGATCGACAGCACCCCGGTATAGGGATTGTGCAGCGATTGACCGGCACCGTAGACGTTCTGCAGCCGCAGGATACCAGCCTCTACCCCGGATTGTTCGAGCCCCTGACGCAACAAGTATTCTTGCATGAGCTTGCTTGAAGCATAGACCGAAGCGGGGGCCGGCACGGTCGTCGAGGCACGGCTCGGGACCGGGTCGATCGGGCGGCCCTTGGTGTCTTTCGGGGTAAAATCACCGATGGCAAGATCGGACGACAGACGTGGCACCGCTGTCACTTCACGCCCCTCGCCGTCACGGCAGGCGCCTTCACCGTAAACAGCGCGCGATCCGGCTAAGAGCACGCGGCGCACCTCGACGCCTTTGGAGCGCGCCGCGCGAAGGGCTTCGATCAACCGTGCGGTGCCGGTCACATTAACGTCGCAGTAATGCGCTGGCAGATCGTAGGATTGGCCGGTGCCGGTTTCAGCTGCGAGATGTACGATGATTTCAGATTTTGCGGCGATGATCGCCATGGTGAGAGCCGCGCCATCAAGCACGTCGCCCTGCGTGACGCTCACGCCCGACTGCTTCAACTCGGCAATCGTGCCGTCAGGATCCGAGTGTACCTGTACGTGGAGATTATCGAATACCGCGACCGCATGTCCCGCCCCGCGCAGGGACAGCGCTAATTGTTTACCAATAAAACCGGCCCCTCCGGTAATGAATATATTCGACATTGTGTGCTCCTTTGTGAACTGTCGGGCGTTTCTTATTCTGCGGCCTTGGGTTTCTGACTGACTGCCGACCTGAACGGCTGCCGTTCGAAGAAGCGGATGTTACCAAGCTCTGCTGCCACCATCATTGTGCTTATTTCGTCCTCGGTGAAACGCTTTTCCAAGGAAGGGGGGGAGAGAAATCGTGAATCACTGTGGCCGTGTCGCGGATATTATGGAGCACGCTGAGATAATAGCCGAAACTGTGACTTTCAAAAGGCAGGAATGCATCGGATACTCTAGCGTTCACGAAGATCGCATTTGACATATGTGCCAGTTTGCGCTGGGCAACGCCCAACGCTCCCAGTGACGGATCGATGCAGTTGAGTGTGCCCACTCTCGGCGCGATCAGAAGCGCCCAGCGTCCTGAACGCATCCCATATAGAAGCCTTCGGATTCTTTGAGATTGCAACTTCCGCAACCCGCTGGACGCACCCAAGCAGGTGTAACGCAACAATAGCAAAATGTTCATTCGCCCCCCTGCGCCGAGCGCCAAGCCTGAAACATCAGGATTATCCAGAGCCTGTGCGTCCAGTCACGACTTTCCGACAAATGTTCGAGCCACACCTTGCGTATCGGCAAAGGATTTAACAATCCGTCAACTGCCAGAGCTTCTTCCGACAGAAGATCTTCTGCCCATGCACGAAGGGGTCCCCGCAACCATTCACCGACCGGTATGCTGAAACCTGCTTTCGGGCGTTCAATTAGTTCTTTAGGTACATGCTGATATAGAATTTGTCTCAGGGCCCACTTTCCTTGATCCCCGCGTATTTTCATTGACATTGGCAGGCGAGTTGAAAGCGCCACTACGTTTGGATCAAGAAAAGGAATGCGCGTTTCTAAACTTACTCCCATTGCGGCGCGATCAACCTTACACAGAATGTCATCAGGCAAGTAGGTACGCATATCCTGTAGCATCATACGATTCACTGGGTCGCCACCCAAACCATCAGGCAAAGCGTCTTCAAGCACAGATGCTGGCATTCGATCGATATCCCTTACTACTTCCAAGGCCGGCCAAGCGGAGACAAGATGATTATACATCTCATCGAGGTTCTCAACGTTGCGGAGTAATTCAGCCAGTTTGTGCGCTTTGTCGCCAACGCGTGAGATCGGCATCACCTTCTTGGTAATAGACCCCAATCTATCGAAGGTAGAGACGGGCACAGCACTGATCGCCTCACCTAAAAATTTTCTAAATTTAACAGGCAGGCGATCCATTCGGCGAGCTATCTTCGGACCCCATATATACCGATTATACCCACCAAATAGCTCGTCACCAGCATCGCCGGACAATGCGACGGTAACATGGTCTCGGGCTATCTGGCAGATTAGATAGGTCGGTATCTGCGAAGAGTCCGCAAAAGGCTCATCGTAAAGCTCCGGCAATTTTGGAATAACATCTAAGGCCTCTTTCGAGGTCACGATAATCTCGGTGTGGTTGGTCCCGAGATGCTTGGCAACCGCAGCTGCATGCTCAGCCTCGTTGTACGCGGCGATATCAAAGCCGACGGTGAAAGTGTTAACTTTCTTAGACGTTTGAGTCTGCATAAGAGAAACAATCAGTGACGAGTCAATGCCACCTGAAAGAAATGCTCCAACCGGAACGTCAGCCATCATCTGATCTCCAACTGCGGCCTGTAGCGTCATATCTAGTGCAGAAACCGCTTCATTCTCACTATGAAAGCTCGATTTCACCCCGTTATCTACTTCAGAATTCAACGACCAATATCGCCTAATTGATATCGATCCAAAATTCATTTCTGGTCGGATAGGCTGTGCAGGAGCTGTCGGGGGCGGGGCCTCAGTCACCGTAAGAATGCAACCTGGCTCCAATTTGTAAATCCCAGGATGGATACTGCGTGGCGACGGCACATATCCAAAATTCATATATTGAGCTAAAGCCTCTCGGCAAATGTCAGTTGGAAAGTTGGGGTGGTGGCGAAGTGCCTTTAGCTCTGATCCAAATACCAATTCTTGACCAGCCCAACCCCAATAGAGCGGCTTTTCTCCCATACGATCGCGCGCAAGACAAAGTCGGTGTTCTTTTCGATCCCACAGGGCTAACGCAAACATGCCCGATGTTTTACGCAGGGTTTCATCCAAACCCCAATGAGAGATCCCCGCCAGAAGTGTTTCGGTATCGGAATGACCATTCCAATCAACCGATGCGCCAGCAAAATCGAGTTGTTTGCGCAGTTCGAGATGATTGTATATCTCACCATTGTACGAAATGACGTAACGATGGCAGGCAGACGACATGGGCTGTGCTCCAGCCGAACTGAGGTCAATTATCGATAATCTTCGGTGCGCTAATGCGATGCCGTTTTCAGCCCATATTCCAGAGGCATCGGGCCCTCGGTGAACGAGAGCGGTTGACATTCTATTGACGACATCGTGGAGATCCCCACGATAAGCATAACATCCAACTAGTCCGCACATCGATATATTTCTCCCAACTGCAGGCAGTGACCGAAAGACCCTTCAGCCACTGGATTATTTTAACGGCGCTGCCTATCTGATGCCAAGGCTAGTGACTCGTAAGTTAGCCCTGAACAAAGGAGACAAGCTTTGATGATGCAGCTATATCGTCGCTGCGAGTGGCTTTCGCCTATCCAGAGTTTAGATAAAAACGAGCCCAGCCCGGTCATAAGAAGGATTTTCCGGTTGTGATCGCTGCGGAAAGGACTGCGTCGAGAGGGGCACATACGGAGCCTTTCAGTTGGCATAATGCCAAGCGCCTGTTTGTTTCCACGAATTTCCACCGGCCCACTCAGGGCTGCCAAGGTGCTGAAAAGGGTCTATCTCGCGAACTGCTCTGCCTCCACTCGAGATAGATGGTCCCTTCTAAAAGAGGCCGTAAGCTAGCCATATAAATTTTCTGGAGCCAGCTTCATAACTCCTAATTAACAGTGGAAAACTAAGTTCGTAAATGCACACGATCAGCACGGAACAATCACTTACTTAACAAACTGAAGTACTTTCCATAAATCTGATCCTCACTAAAGTCCTCAAGAAGCAGTTTTGCTTGAGAAATTACTAAATCGTTTCTTTCGGTGAGAAGCGCAGTACCTAATTTTTTAATGTCCCCAATTGGGACTGTTTTGTGATTTGGATACCGTGAAAATAATTCAGCATTCCCACCGGGGCAATCTGTTGCAATGATTTTCTTTCCGTAAGCCGCTGCCTCCAGCAAAAAATTAGAAAACCCTTCAAATAATGAAGGTAAGGTGCAAACTTCAGCGTGCTCAATCAACGGAAACACATCGTCAACAAATCCAAGACAATGCACACGACCTGGCTCAATTTTGTTGTCCGCTATACTCCTTAATATCAAAGGATCATCTGCACTCACGCCAGCGAGCACTAGGTGACGGTCAGTCATCCTCTGTATATTTGCAAAAGCAGAAATTAATGTTGGCAGATCTTTTTGCGGCTTGTTTGAAGAGGCACATAAGATGTAGGGAAATTCAAAAGGTCGTTTTGTATTGCGTATTTCCCATGTCTTGTCGCTGATAGGATTGTTTATAACACTTATCTTTTTGCCAGAGGCTAATGCCGTTGACAACATGCTACGCTTCATATGCTCACTTTGTACAATAATATGATCTGCGATTGCGCAAGAAATCCGTGTAGTGAGCCAATATCTAATCGCCTGAACAGTATTTAGAAGCTTTAACTCCTCATTAGGTGGGTTGCACAGCCTAATAACGACATTGGTATTTTTTCTATTGAGCAACAAGCAAACCGAAAGATTTATATATCCAAGCGTTAAGAGATAAGATTTTGCATGATCGATTGACGACTTGTTCCAAAATGAACGGAATGCGCCTGCTGCCCGCAACTCCCCTAGGGAAACGCTTTCGTCTTTAAAGTGGTCATCTCCAAAGGCGGTATATATTTTAGACAAATTCCCTTTTGATTTTAACCAAATAGCAAATTGTCTAGTGAATACCTCAGCTCCACCACCAGTCGTTCTAGGAATGGCTATACTGATCATCATTGCTGTCGGGCCTTAGAAGGGTTTGAAAGGGAAAGAACAAGCTCCACATGATCAGACCAATCTGATGAAGCGGAGGGAATATGTTCCATGCCTTGAGATAACTTTTTTTCGGTAATTAACATATTTGCAGGCACCAGAGATCGATCTGGTATTTTTATCGGCCCCAGTATCTTTGCCCCTGCACCCAAAATGCAATAGCACCCAATATCGGGCATCAACAAAGTTTCTTTGTCGGGCCTAGACATTCCTAAAGTCACCTGATGGAATATCGTAGTCCCCTTTCGAATGCGAACATTAGGACCAACCACAATTCCAAATGCGTGCATCAAACGAATACCCGGATCAACAATCGCCCACGGACTCAAATCAACTCCGTAACGTGACTTGAGCCTAAAGAAAATTAAGATACCGAACATTTTGAGAAACTTTTTCGAGCTAAATAGCATGCTTAGTCTCCAATAGAATAGGATCCTAAAATCTACATCGAGATACGCCCGCAGAAAATGCTTGAGCCCCAAGTAATCTTTAGCTTCTCCAATCACGCTGTTATGGTAATACATTAGATCTGCTTTTACATCATCCATTAATGAGGCCGGCATCAAACGGACTATCCTTCCAAATCAGAAGGAAATATTACATAACAGGATTTCTTATATTTAATTATTTTTGTACTTACACCAAAGGCTCTATTTGCCACCGCATGGATGTCAATTGCTTTTTCAAAAAATCCAAAATCAAACAGCTTTTCTTCTCTTTTCACTTTTTCGCGCAGAGGGCTGTGAAAATGAGTTACTATCTTCCTAATAACTCGCTTTCCGATATTCAGCTTTTGAGTTCGTTGAATGAATCGGAATATATTTTTACGTTGTGACTGGTCGCATATCTTTACATTAGAGCGGATTAACAAATCACTGATGCGCTCAATGCTCTGCATCCCATCAATTGTCTCTTTTATAAATTCATTTGGTAGAATTGATGTTTGTAGGTTCTCTAAAACCTCAATCACATCCTCGTCATTGTGACAAATTTCTCCAATTGAGTTTGGAAGTTTCATCTCGACGTCCTGCGGCTCGTCCACAGGCATATAGGTGATTACGGGCTTTTGTGCCAAAGATGCTTGAATTGCTGTTGTACAGCCGTTGTGAATTAACACTGATGACATTCTTATCCAAGAGCCAACGTCACCACTCCAGCGAACAGAAATATTTTCCATTTTGTCAAAAGCTGCAATATAAAAGCTTGGGTCCTCAGCTGGATGTGGCCGAACTATAAAGCGTTTATCAGGAAATGCCCGAGCCAGCCGCAGAGTTAATTTGGAAATCATGTATTGCAGAGCACCCGTTGTTAGTGCGGCTTCCACAAAATGATAGGAATCTATTAATTTTGAGGTTGGCCCCACCCCAGTTAGGTGGTCAGTCAAATTGATAAAACCATTTGTCAGGGCAAACCTTGTATTAACAAGGATATAGTTTTGTTCCCCCCCGGTCTGCTCTAAATCATAACTTAAAAATGCTTCTTGATACTTGCGATCAAAGACATCAAAGTTGGGGGAACCCACCACATGAACTTCAGCTTCGGGCTCTTGCTCCTGAAACACTTGCGCCTGCCACTTCCCCCAACAAAGGATTTTATCCGTTTGTCCTAGCGTTTTCGGATCAAGACGTAATTCAAGTCGTTTTTTCCAATCATTCACATCCTGACCGGCATAAATCCCCCCTTCTTCGTCAAGATGCCAGACAGAAATTCCCCTCTTTTTCATGTCGCGATAATAGCGTGTATCGTATGGCACTCCAGTGCGAAAACAATTCTTTCCGATATATATTCCACTGGCAGGCCACCCATACCTATCGAATAAATCAAGTGGGAATAAAACAACTGTGTGTCCCTGTTTTGCGAGATAGGTTGCGAGAAATACTTTCCCTACCAACTCTCGTTTACAAACCTCAAGAGGTAGATATATCACATCTCCTTGGTCGGAATTATTCAATATGCGAGTAGCTCTTTTCATTCCAAATCTTCCCATTGCACGGAAGTGGCCGCTTTGACTGATTTAATCAGACGACGCCCAATCAGTTTATCAAAATTATTTGGAGAAATTCCAAAACCTGGCCGCACGCTCCTTACGGTCGCTTCGTCAACAACCTCACCCGCCTTCATGTCCTTCACAAAATACAATGATCGGCGGAATTTCACGTTTGCGACTTCACTCGACTTGTGCCCGTAATCGATCTGCCCGATTGCCTGCCACGCAGTGCGCGCGTCGCGGCAGAGCGTGGCGAATTCTGCCGGCTCTAGTGAGAAGCTGTCATCGGGCCCGCCACCTGCGCGGTCGAGCGTCATGTGCTTCTCAATCACGCAGGCGCCGAGCGCTACGCTGGCGATCGCGGTGGTATTATCGAGCGTGTGGTCCGAGAGGCCCACAGGCACACCAAACCGCACGGACATGTCAGCCAGCGTCGATAGGTTATAATCTGAGGCCGGCGCTGGATAGCCCGATACACAAAGCAGTAGCGCTAGTTCCGTACAGCCCCCCGCCTGGGCGGCCTCCACCGCTTCTGTGATCTCTTCGAGGTCGGCCATGCCGGTGGAGATGATCATCGGTTTACCCTTGGAGGCGACATAGCGGATCAGCGGCAGGTCTACTGCCTCGAAACTGGCGATTTTGTAGGCGGGCGCGCCGAGGTTTTCGAGTAGGTCCGCAGCGGTCGGATCAAAAGGCGATGAAAACAGCGTGATTCCACGCTTGGCGGCATGGGCAAACAGGTCCTCGTGCCACTCCCACGGCGTATGCGCCCATTCGTAGAGATCGTAAAGCGTACGTCCAGCCCACAGCCCCTCGGTGATCTGGAAATCCGGCGCGTCGGATTTAAGCGTGATCGTGTCGGGCCGGTAGGTCTGGATCTTGACGGCATCGGCCCCCGTCTCTTGCGCCGCGTCGATGATGCGCAAAGCCTGATCAAGATCGCCGTTATGGTTGGCCGATAGCTCGGCAATCACGTAGGGCGGATGGCCGGGGCCGATGGGACGATTATTAATCTGCATTTGAGGTCTCTTTCGAAAAATAGGATGGGTTGAAGCAAGCGACACAAACTCGGTCCATGGGCTTCCCATCAACCCAATAATAGCCTTTCATCCTGCCCTCAGTGATCCAGCCAGCGCGCGTGTATGCCTTCATCGAAGCAACATTGCCCTCGTACATGCCACCCTGAAGGCGGCGAATATCCAACTCTTCGAACGCAATCTTGTTGCCGAGAGCGATCGCTTCCTTAGCAAGCCCCCGTCCGAGATAGTCGCGATTGCCAATCAGGCAAACGAGATCAGATGTTTTGTTCACCAAGTCGATCGGACCGATTTTAATAGTACCAATCTTCGCCCCATCATCACTTGAAATTAGATAGAAATGCGTATCGCGCGCCTTGCTATGCCCAATCCATTCCAGAAGGTTCTCGTGTGAAAAACTGCGCCGACTTCCGGTGAAAAAATTTAGATGTCCGTCGTCATTCTGATGCCAAGAGATGAATTCATCGTCTATATCCGTAGTATCCAACGATCTCAGAAAAAGCTTCATACTTATACCTCTGTTGCAGTTGTATCAGATTTGCAAATTTTCAAAAGTCTCGCTGCAACCCGCCCCACTCCGTCGCCGTCGCAGATCTCGGCGGCGGCCTCGGACATCGCGGCGAGGCGCGCGGGATCGCCAGCCTCGATGAGCGCCGCACAAAGCGCCCTTGCAAAGCAGGGGGCGTGCAGCGCGCCAGGGGCGAACCCGGCCCCGGCGCGCGCCAGGGCAGCGGCTATCCCGGCTTGATTGTCGGCGGTCTCAACGATGATCGAGGGCAGGCCGAGGGCGCAGCGCTCCCAAGTGGTGGATCCGCCCGCGCCAATCGCCAGATCTGCGTCGGCCATACGCACGGCCATGTCACTCACGTCCACCACCACCTCTGTGCGGCAGGGCATGTCGCGGGCCAGGGTGCGGACTTTTTCAAGCGCCGGGGCCTGCCCGCCCATGATGACGCTAATTTTCATGCCCTCGGGCAGGGAGGCATCACGCAGGGCATTCAGCAGTACCGAGGTCGCGTCAGCCGCATCTACGCCGCCCATCGAGATCATCAGACGTTTCAGCCCGCGTCCCTCGCGTGCGGCCAGTGCACCGGCGCGCGCTTCGCCAAACTCGGGGCGCAACAGCGCATGGTGCGGGCCGATGAGCCGCGTGCAAGCCTCAGGCACCAGCCCGTCGTAATCGTGCGCTTCATGGCCGAGGTTCTGGTCGAGCAGTAGGTCACAGACGTGCGGCCGGTCTGACAGGTCGTCGATCACCATCAGCCGCGTATCTTCGGGACAGGCCGCTTTCTGCCAGCGCGCGTCAAAGGCGTAGTGGTCCATCACCAGCCAGTCCGGGGCTTTTCGAAGCGCGGCGCGCGTCTCGGCGGCGTCCTCAGCCCAATTCACCCCAGCCCAGTGCGCATGCGTAGGCGGGCCTTGCGGTATCATGCCCTGCGGCCCGGGCAGAAGCGTCACGTCGAAGCCCTCATCCGCGATCCGGTCTGCCAGATTACCGGGAAGCGCACGGGTGATGAAGCTACACGCCGCCCCAGCCCCCTGCAACGCCCGCGCCAAGGTCAGGCAACGCATGACGTGCCCAGTGCCAATCTCCAGCGAGGCGTCGGTGCGGAAGGTGATTTTCATCAGTTAATCCGCCGGAACCCAGCATGGCAAACAGGACCGTCCAGCAGCGTCGCCACATCGCGCCCGTCCTCGCATTCCGCGATCAGCGCGAATACGGGATCCAGTGCCTGCGTGTAGCGGTCGATGACTTCGGGCGTGTGGGCAAGACAGGCATAGGTGCCGGTGCCCGCAAGCCAGCCCACTTTCAGCATTTCCTGAGTCATAAGAGTTTTATATGCAAGTGCGTTATCAGTGGTAAAGCTGAAGGTCGCCAGTGAGGGCAGCCCGGCATGGGAAATGGTCAGCCCATGATGGTCGGCCAGCTCTTGCCAGCGGGCACGGATAGCTTTCCCAGTTTCGGTGATGCGGGTCCAGCTTACTTCGCGCTCCATTACCTCCAGAGTTTTCAGCGCTGCTGCAGGCCCAATACGTTCAGTCCAGAAGGTCGAGGAGATGAAAGTGGTCTGCGCCGCTTCCATCACCGCCCGGCGCCCCACGATAGCGTTGATTGCATAGCCATTGCCCAGTGTCTTGCCGAACACCGCCATGTCAGGCTCGACCCCGTATTTGAGGTAAAGCCCGCCGAATGTCTCGCGGAACCCGGATGTGCATTCATCGAACACCAGCACGATGCCGTGGCGCGTGGCCAAGTCGCGCACCTTTTGCAGGAAGCCGTCCTGCGGTTCGGCATTGCGCACTACTTCCATCTTTATGACGCCGATATCGCCGCGCGCCACCAGCTCCTCCAGTGCCGTGAAATCGTTGTAGATGAATGGATGCACGACACCACGCAGTGCCTTTGGCACACCTGCCGGATCGAGGCCCGGCAGGAGATGTCCAGCCAGGCTGTCATCACCGCCTAGATTGGCCGACAGGTACCAGTCATGCCAGCCATGGTAGCCACAAACCGCCACACCGTCGCGCCCCGATGCGGCGCGCGCAATGCGGATTGCCACTGCGTTCGCCTCGCCGCCCGATCGGGTGAAGCGCACCATGTCTGCAAAGGGCGCGATCTGGATCAGGCGTTCTGCTAGCCAGACCTCTTCCGGTGCGTTCAGGGTAGACATGTTGCCCGCGTCCACCACCGCGCGCACCGCGGCATCCACTTCCGGGTGGCCGTAGCCCAGTGTGTTAGTGCCGATGCCCATCAGGCTAAGGTCGGTCAGTTCACGCCCGTCCATATCCCAAATACTGCATCCGTGCGCGCGGCTAAAATAGGCTGGCCATTGTTCGGGCAGGAACATCTCGGCGCGTTTCGACAACAGCATGCTACCGCCCGGAATGATCTGCTTGGCGCGCTTCCATAATTTCTGACCACTGTTCATGCTGTCCCCTTCGTTGCGGGCAATGCCCGCGTTGTCGGAAAATTCATCCGCGCGCGCCTGCCAGAGCACCAGCGCCTCTGTCCAGGAAAAATCGTCGCGCCCCAAAGATAGTGCCAACCGCTCCACGACCAATAGGTCCGCGATCTCGTCAACCGTCCAACGCAGGCCGGACAGGTCTGTGTCATGACGCAGTACGGCGCGACGGAATGGGTCGCGGCGAAGGAATGGGGTGACATGCTCACGATCGGAGGGTTCGGTCGCCTCAACTGCGGCTTGCGCCAACGCGGCCGCGGTGAAGACCTCGACATCAAGCCCGTCGGGAAATGTGGCCGGCTCGGTGTTGCTGGCATAATGGGCATTTTCCTGCGCGCGCAAGGCCACCACGGCGTCGATCAGACCGGGGTCGATCAGCGGGCAATCGGCGGTGATCCGCACCACGACGCCCGCGCCTTGCGCTTTTGCGGCCTGCTCAAAACGCGCGAGGACATCGGTTTCACTGCCCCGTTCCACCAAGAATCCAAGGGCATTCACATGCGCAGCCAGCGCGTCGTCGCGAGCATGGTCCGAGGTTGCCAGCACAACGCGATCAAGGCTTTTTGCCCTCCCTGCGCGGGTCAGCACCCAGTCGATCATGGGCCGTCCAGCAAGTGGGCGCATCACCTTGCCCGGCAGACGGCTGGAACCCATGCGAGCTTGAATGATAGCAATTGTGGGGCCAGTGGTGGTCATGTCAGGGTATCCATCTTGAGGGGGTAATCAGGTCGGCATCGGCGGGACCGGGCCAAGACGGTAGATCTGGCAGCGCACCATCCCCCGTCGCCAAAAGGTCTTTCAGCTGGGCAGCGCTGTCCACACCAATGATGCAGGCATCAATATGGGGTTGGGCACGCACGAAACGTAGGCATGCATCAGGCGCGCTCAAACCAGTCCGCTCCAGCCAGCCGTGCCAGGCCTGCCAATGACCGGCCCAACGGTCGAAATATGCTGGGCGGGCGGCGCGGTCCATCAAAAGTAAGCCCTGCAAAAAAGCCGAGCGGGTATGCACCTTGCAGTCCATGGCGCGCAACTGCGCCGCCCATCCGTTCGTAACCAGCGCATCATCAAGCAGGTTGAATGGCGTTTGGATCAACCCTGGTGCCATATGGCGCAGCACGGCAGGTAGGTCATGGTCAGGATGTTGGAGCGACACACCAACCCGGCCGATCAACCCCTGCGCGGCGACGCTTTCCAGCGCACTCGCAATGGCGGAGGCGCGG
>Ga0307981_1001942_pt1 | contig 17564 bp, 17 predicted proteins | sample OrgLakmetagen987_FD_201849 | JGI IMG/M metagenome (GOLD analysis project Ga0307981, IMG submission 201849) | Saline water microbial communities from Organic Lake, Antarctica - #987 | ecosystem: Environmental > Aquatic > Non-marine Saline and Alkaline > Saline | place: Antarctica: Organic Lake... | reverse complement strand
TTGAGTATTATTATTTTTATTATCAGTTTCATCAATATTTTGAGTATTATTATTTTTATTATCAGTTTCATCAATATTTTGAGTATTATTATTTTTATTATCAGTTTCATCAATATTTTGAGTATTATTATTTTTATTATCAGTTTCATCAATATTTTGTTCAGTATTTTGAGTATTATTTTGTTCAGTATTTTGATCAGTTTTTTTATTATTTGAAGTTTCTATATGTTCTTTATTTAACATTTTTTTTTTATTTATATATTTTTTTTTATTTGACAATGTTTTAATAATGGTCATAATAATTTAAAATATAATCTAAATTTATAATATAAACACGATGAAAAAAGATAATTTAAGTAATTTTAGTATTGAAATATTATTTCCGACCGATAATGAGCGTAAAAAAAACAAACACATTATTGAACGTGATAAAATAATTGAGGGTCAGAAACTTAAAAAGAAAATGTTAAAAAAAATTTATAAACGAAATTTTAAGTTATGTATGAAAAATATTAAAGAATCATACGAATTAAATAAGAATGATACGTTATATCATGTACCATTAATTGATTTAGAATTTAATAATTATAATGTATTAGATTGTATTGAATATATTTTATATAAATTAAAAAAATTATCATTTGAGGTGTTTATTTATGACGGGAATTATATCTATATTAATTGGGCAAATATAGAAAATAATATTAAAAAATAAGCATATTTTATTAAAATTAAATATATAAATTTATATTATAATGTTTAGCAATATTGATGATGCTTTTAATAATAGTTTATCAAATCAAATAAAAGTGATAGATGAAGAAAATCAAAATAAAATAAATAATTTACAAAAACAAGTTTATCAATATCAATCCAGTAATAATTTATCATCGCCATATGATAATGATCAAAATGATCAAACAGAATATAATATTATACAAAATAATAATATTCAATCATATAATAATGGTCAATCACATAATAATGTGCCATATATAAATGCACAGGGTGATATAACCGAAAAAAATATGAGTGGAACATATTTATATGATTTGGAATCAAAATCTAATAATAGCTTAGACTTAGATTCAGAATCAAATTCTTTATTTGATTCTGAAAGTTTAAGTTTTAATTTAAATACAAATACAAATAATTCATTAAATAGTTTAGATAATTCTATAAATAAACAACCAAAAGTAGTTTTTTCACATGATTATTATATTAAAAAGTATATTAAGCAATTTATAATAGACGAACCAATGTCTTTATCATTGTCATCAAATAATTCAAATGATATATTTGAGCATGTATCAAAATGTAAATATTGTAAAAATGAAATAAAAAAATATTTTAAAAATAAGAGTAAAAGCAATGAATTAAATATAAAAGAAGAATCTGAATTAACAAATTTTACAAATAACTTTAAGAGTGATATAAAAGATATAATTGTAATAATAATAATTGGATTAATAATAATATTTATTTTGGATTTATTTTATAAAATTGGAAAAAATATATAATAATATAAAAAATGTTTTTTAAGTTCTTGCGTAAGGATTTAAAAAATACTTTATTATAAAATTTATAAGAGAATGACAAAATCAAGTGATCTCGATTCTTCATCAGATTCTAAATCTACTATAAAGCCATTTGCTAATTTAAATAAACAATCGCCAGTTAAAAAAAATATAACACAGACAGATAATCTACAAACAACACAAACAGATATGATGTTTGATTATTTAGCAGATCCAGAAAAAATCGTTAGTGAAGATAAAAAAATTGGTTTCATTAAAGAAAATTATAAAAGTAATAATAAAGAAACAGAAAACAACAATACAGATACACAATCACGAAATTCACAATCAGAATCAACAAACGCCGATGATTTTATTAAAAAAAAATCATCAAATAGTACACAAGTCAAAGATAACAATGATACCGAAACAGAAACAGATTCCGAAAGTTGTTTTAGTACAAAAAATATTCATTTAAAAAAATTAGAAATGTTAAGAAAATTAGGAGAATTTTCAATGTATGGAATTAAATTATCACAAAAATATACTATGCAGTCAAGTCTCAAATCAATGAAATTTGAATATCAATTACATAAAAAAATTAAAAATAAAAAAGAAAATTTAAAAGTTTGGCAAAATGGATTAAAATTTGCGGTTGGAGCTATTGAAGTCGGTAATAGAAATTTTAATCCATTTGATATTAATTTAGATGGTTGGTATGATAATATTGATTCTAAAAGTGATTCTATTCACGAAGCTCTTAGTGATTTATATGAAAAATATAATGAAAATGGCGAAGGTATGAGTCCTGAAATGCGTTTATTAATTATTTTAGGTACAAGTGCTGCGATGACAGTCGGTGCAAATTATAAAATGGAACAACTCGCTAATAGTGATGAAAAAATTAATGATAATCCAGATCTCAAAAAAACAATTTTAGAAAATGCCAGGAAAAGCCAATTAGAAAGAGAAAAGGCTAATAATGAAAAAATAAATTTATATTCTCAAAAAGAACATGAAAATATAAATTCAACTATTAATGATTATAATACTCTACAAAAATATAAAAATAAAAATGTAAATTCAAATACAAATTTAAATAATAATGGAAGTTTTAAACCTTCTAATTTACCACAAGGTTTTAAACAACCATCTAATAACGCAAGTTTTAAACCTTCTAATTTACCACCCGGTTTTAAACAACAAACAAATAATACAAGTTTTAAACCTTCTAATTTACCACCAGGATTTACACAACAAAATAATCAATTAAATCATCCAAGTGTTCAAAATGTTCAAAATCAAAAAGAATTAGAACAGCAGTATATTAATAAACAAGCAGAATATGAACAACAAAACCAACGAGCACTACAACAACAACAAGCTCAATACGAGCAACAACAACAAGCTCAATACGAGCAACAACAACAAGCTCAATACGAGCAACAACAACAAGCTCAACGCGAAAACCAAGCTCAACGCGAACAACAAGCTCAACAAGCACAACAATCACAACAAGCTCAATATGAGCAACAACAACAAGAAGCTCAACAAGAACAGATCGAACGAGAAGCTCGTCAAGCTGAATATGCTAAACAAAAAAGAGAGGAACAAAACAAAGATATTGTAAAAGATAATGCAAGTGAAACTATTGCGAGTTATAATTCTGGATTAAAAATAGAGAATATATTAAAAAATACCCAAATAAATGATACTGATAGTAGTGTTTCATCATTAACAAAAAGTAAAAAATCAAGTAAATCAAATATATCAATTTCATTTGGTTCAAAAAAACGTAAAAAAAATAAATCTTTAAAAGTAGGATAAATTATTTTTTATTTATTTAAAGTTTTATTATAAAATTTATATAATAATAATTATTACTATATAAAAATGACCGATATTAAAAGAAAACGAGGAAGACCACGAAAAGAGAGTACACTAAAAAAAACTCAAACTCAAACTAATACACCAGAACAAATAATTTATGAAGAAGAAATAGTTGTTCAATTACCAATAACAAAGGCAGATATAAATAAATTATTTGAAACAGAAAATACAGATTTAGATCAAAATGATAACGATAATGATAATGATAATGATAATGATAATGATATCGAAACAGAAAATTTAAATTCAAATGATTGTAAAAAATTAAATAATCAAGTTTTTGTATTAGATGATATGTATTCAAGTACAGATACAAGTTCAATTGAATATTCGGCATTTGAATTAAATTCTCAATTAAAATCAAAAAATAAATTAATTGATAAACAACAAAAAGAGATTCAATTATTAAAATCTAAAATATCTGAAAATATACCATCAAAAGATAAACAAGTTTATGAAACTAATTTAAAATTAATTGACAGTGAAGGTAAAAATATTATAAATAATAATAATATTTCATGTTGGTATTGTACATATAATTTTGATAATGAGGCTTATTTTTTACCAGAAACAATTTATAATGATAAATGTCATGTATTGGGTTGTTTTTGTAGTCCAAATTGTGCGGCGAGTTATAATATTAAAAAAATAAATGATTACAAAGTATCAGAAAGATTATCTTTATTAAAACAATTATATAATATTGATAAATTATATCTATCACCAGAACCTGAAGTATTAGAAAAATATGGCGGTCCATTAACTATTGAAAAATATAGAGAAAATATGATTACTAATAATCATACTTATAATTTTATTATACCTCCTTTAATTGCAATTAATCCTATTGTTGAAGAATTTAATAATAATTATATTCCAATTAAAAATAATAATAAAAAAAAACTTGTTTTAAAACGTTCAAAACCTTTACCACGAACAAAAAATACATTAAAGAATACTATGGGGTTAATTATCAATTAATTTATGAATTAATTAATCAATTTATTTTTTATTTTTTCTATTTTTTCTATTTTTTCTATTTTTTCTATTCTTTCTATTCTTTCTATTTAATCCTGCACTTCGTCTATACCCTCCTTTAACATTATTACGATAAGAATAAGGATTATAATAAAATTGATTATAATCATATAAATATGGATCATATAAAAATGGATTAATATTAAATGTATCATAAAAAGTATAAGGATCATAAGTTAAAATTGGATTTGGTCTTAAATCATATCTATATCGATTATATCTATTTGGTAAAAATCGTCTTGATCTAAAACCTTCTAATTCAGTTTTAGTAGAACTATTTAGTTTAAAAGTTGTAATTAAAGCTACTATAATTAATAAAATTATAATCACAAGATAATTCATTATATAATTATATAATAAATTAAAATATTTTCTATTTTTATTTACTCAATTTATTTTTATAATAAAAATAAAAAGATTGTAAAAATGCATCACAAAGATCATCCTTTTTAGAATAATCATCTAAATAATTCTTCCATTTATCGGGAGTTAAAATACGAGTATAAACAATTCCTAAATTTTTAGTAATATCATAAATCGGTTTTTTATCAGTTTTCATTAATTTTTTAATAAAATCAATATTATCTAATTTTATATTTCTATTTATTAATACTAATATAATATTTTTAGATAAATCAATTAAATTATATTGTTTAAACATTTCATCCAGTTTTTCATTATCAGTTTTTTCTAATTTATGATATTTCATTAATAATGTTTTTACATTTTTTATTATTTTACTATCATTATCAATTGTATCTAAAACTAATTTTAAATTTGTTTCATTCGCTTTAATTTTATTTGATGGACTTATAAAATTTACATGTTTTATACTTTTTTTATCATTTATGCCACGAATTGTAAAATAAAAATATATAAAATTTGCTATTGATTTCATCTTTGGATTTTTTAAACTTGGTTGATTTTCAATTAATATTTGATCACAATTTAATAATGATGGTATTTTATCTAATTTTTTTATTATATTTAATGAAATCTCTTCTGTTGTTATTGCCGAACACGATCGTGCTTTAATTTTTTCAGGTTTATATTTTTGTTCCTCTTGTTTTTCTAAAGTTTTTTTACATTTTAAACATAATGGATTTTCATTTAAAATAAATCTTATTTTACCATTACATTTATTATTTTTTTTATTTAAATTTTCACATCTTTCTTTACAATCATAACTTTTAAAAATTAATTCTGTTTCTGGTTTTTTATATTGTTTTAAATGACTCTTACAATAATAACTTTTATCCACTTTATAAGAAGCATTTTTTGTACACGATGATTTATTTTTTAAAAATCCATCACACGAATCTTTGATATTACTATCTATTAAATCAATATTTTCCCACTCTAAAATATCATATTTATCATCATTAAAATCAGTTATACAATAACTTAAATTTTTAATTCCAACATCAAAAGAACAAAGTTTCATTATATATATTTACTAAAAAAGATCTTTATTTTATACTATTTTTATTTTATTTTGTATAAAAAATACTTTTTATAATCTTTTTTTTTACCACCCATCTGTTCTTTTGTTTTTTTTAATTTATCTAAATCTTCTAAATTTTCTAATTCTTCATCATACTCAATATAATTTATTGGCTTGTTATATGGCTCTTGTTTTTCAATTTCTTTATATAATTCTTCTTCAATACTATCAGTGTTTTCTAATTGATCAGTTTCGATTTGATCAGTTTCGATTTGATCAGTTTCGATTTGATCAGTTTCGATTTGATCAGTTTCTATTTGATCAGTATCTAATATTTCAATATTTTCAGTATTAGAAAAATCTATATCATTAGCTTCAAAATGTTCATTTGTAATTAAATCAGTTGTAATATCCATTATAGAATAATATTATATAATAAAAATGAATTTTTATAAAAAATTGATTTTTTAATAAATAAATATCAAAAATAAATTGATTAAAAATAAGAATGAATAAAACATTAATAAATAAATATAAAAATTTGGGAGATTTCAAAGGATTGTCAAAAAATTTAAAAATAAGTACAATGACTATTACTTGTTCATTAGATATTGAATTTTATTTAGAAAATATTGCAAAATATATAATTTTAAAAGATGATGGTATTAAAAGTGTAAAATATGGTAAAGGTGAAGAATATAATAGAAGTCTTTATAAAAAAAAGAAGAAAAACAAAAAAAATAAAAAACAAAAATTCTTTTACAATCAAATTACAATTTTAATAAAACCAGAACATAATACTGATATCAATATTAAATTATTTAATAATGGTTCTATTCAAATGACTGGTTGTAAATCTATTATTGATGTTTTAGATGTTTTAAAAACATTATGTATTGAATTAAAAAAAATTAGAGGTTCAATTAATAATGAAACACATGAACTTGAAATAAAACCATTTGTATCAAATTATAAAAATTTAGATATTGATCAAATAAAGAATTTTAATATTAGTATGATTAATAGTAATTTTGATATTGGTTTTGAAATAAATAGAAAACTGTTATTTGAACAATTATTATTTGAACAATTCGAAGTTATATTTGAACCATTGGTTCATGCTGGTGTTAATTTAAAATATAATTATAAAAATGAAAAAAAAGTAACTATTTTAATATTTGCAAGTGGTTCAATAGTTATTACTGGTGCTAATACTTGTGATCAAATTAAAGAAGCTTATGAATTTATCTATAAAAAATTATATGATAATTATGAAAAAATACATTTAATAAAAAATAATATCGATATTCATAAATATTTGTATTAATTCTGATTAATTTATAAATTATAAAATTTATAAATTAATTAATTTATATTGAATATTCAATATTCGACGGATTTATGTTGAGTATTGTTAATATATGGATTAAATTTTAATACAGCTTCTGGTATTCCTGTATCAAATCTAATTGATTCCCACTGAGGTAACATATTTCCCATTCGCGTATGTTCTTTTGTAATACAATCAGTTTGATTTTGCCAGTTTTTATTTGGATATAATTCTCTATTAATTTGTATAGGTTCGCATTGAGTCATATTAATAGTTTCTTTAATAGGTCCTTTTGAATAATTTGCTGTTGTTGGTCCTCTACCATTATTAATAATATCTTCTTTACCTGTATTAACATAAGAGTTATGTATATCTCTACGACTACGATCTTTTTCATGAAATCCTGTTGGATTTAAATGGTTTTTTTTACCATGTATTTCTCTTAGAGTAATTTCGGGTGTCCAATTTTTATAATTGATCGTATAATTTTTACTTTTACCATTTGGACCAGGAGCATTAATATAATTTTTATTTTGATGAATATCTCTTAAAGTAGCATTAGGTACATTTGCTTTTCGATCAAAAGCTTGTTGTTTTTCACCATGTGTTGGTTGAGCATGCCCAACATAATTATTATTTTGGTGAATATCTCTTAGAGTTGGATCAGGAACATTTGATTTTCTATCAAAAGCTTGTTGTTTTTCACCATGTGTTGGTTGAGCGTGACCAACATAATTATTATTTTGATGAATATCTCTTAAAGTAGCATCTGGAACATTAGCTTTTCGATCAAAAGCTTGTTGTTTTTCACCACGTGTTGATTGAACTTGACCAATATAATTTTTATTTTGATGAATATCTCTTAGAGTTGGATCTGGGACATTAGCTTTTCGATCAAAAGCTTGTTGTTTTTCTCCGCGTGTTGTTTGAGCTTGACCAACGTAATTATTATTTTGATGAATATCTCTTAGAGTTGGATCTGGAACATTAGCTTTTCGATCAAATGCTTGATGTTTTTCTCCACGTGTTGTTTGGGCTTGTCCAACATAATTATTATTTTGATGAATATCTCTTAGAGTTGGATCTGGAACATTTGCCTTGAGATCAAATGCTTGATGTTTTTGTCCATAAACTGGTTGAGCCTGTCCTAAATAATTTTTATTTTGATGAATATCTCTTAGTGTTGGATCTGGAACATTTGCCTTAAGATCAAAAGCTTGGTGTTTTTGACCATATGTAGGCTGAGCTTGTCCTAAATAATTTTTATTTTGATGAATATCTCTTAAAGTTGGATCGGGAATATTAGCCTTTAGATCAAAAGCTTGAGGTTTTTCTCCACGTGTAGGTTGAGCTTGACCTAAATAGTTTTTATTTTGGTGTATATCTCTTAGTGTTGGATCTGGAACGTTCGTCTTGAGATCAAAAGCCGGTTGTTTTTGCCCATATGTAGGTTGTGCTTGACCAATATAATTTTGATTTTGATGTATATCTCTTAATGTAGGGTCTGGAATATTAGTCTTAAGATCAAAAGCTTGTTGTTTTTGTCCATAAGTAGATTGAGCGTGACCAACATAATTTTGATTTTGATGTATATCTCTTAATGTAGGTGCTGGAACGTTAGACTTTCGATCAAATGCTTGTTGTTTATGTCCTTCTTGATGACCAGCTGGATTAATATAATTATTTTTTTGATGTATATCTCTTAAAGTTAAACTTGGAATATTAGACTTTCTATCAAAAGCTGGTTGTTTTGCCATTTCACGAGATCCTGCTCTCATTGGTCCAGGATTTTTAAAATGTTCTTTATGAGATATTTTATGTTTTGGTAATAAACTCGGAGGTTTTAATTGAGAATTTTCAGCTGCGACACCACCAACATAACCTTTAGACGTTTGTTCTCTATTGGGAATTGGAACATCCCAATTACCTCTAATTTGAGGGGCTTTATAATATGAACTTGATTTAACAAAATCACGAGGATCTTGTTCAAAAAATGTCACTGGTCTTCTTTTTGCAATATTTGGAATAATAGGTCTTTTATCTCCTTTTTTACCATGTATAATAGGTTTATGATAACTAAGTTTAGGATTATTAGCAGATCTTAATTGATTTGTAGTTTTGGGTAAAGCGCGATATAAATCATGGAAACCTTGTTTACTAACTTCATTATAACCTAAATTTAAACCAGGTGTAACTTTAACGGGTTGAGTGGGGAATTCATTTCTTCGTTCTTTACTTGGATTATATCTTTGAGACATAAAATTTGTAAAATTAGGCATACCATAAATATTAGTAAGACCAACAGAAGGATTAAATAAAGGCTTACGTTCAGTTTTAGGTCTATAATTTAAACTATTTAATGAACCAGTAAAATCTTCTAATTTTCTTTGTTTTAAATCATCTAAATTAGTTTGTTGATTTTTATCATCACCATAACTTGGAGCACTAAAAAATGGAACCATATTATTATGAGTAAATTTATTTTTATCAATAAAACCATATGTCATATCATCACTTGAACCAGCTCCAACGAATTTTTCTTTAATATTTGGGTCATTATTATTTTGTGATACTGGATTTTTATTATTATTAAATTTTAAATCTTCAAATTGTGATAAAAAAGAATCTGATTTATTTTTATTTTGATTTTTATTTTTATTAGGTTTTTTACAGATTCGATCAGCCTCATCTAATAAATGTATTGGATCTTTTGATTTAGTACTATATAAAGATTCTTCATCTGAAAAAAGACTATCTTCATCATTTTGATCATTTTGTTCATGTCTAAATTGATATCTTTTTTTATCTCGTGACCAATCCCATAATTTTTTATTTTTATTTTCACTATTTAACTTATTCATAAATTTTTTTTGATTATAATTTTTCGGGATCATACCTGTTTTTTTAACGTTTGATGATTGAATATTTTTATTTTTTGCTCTTTTTTTTATATTTGTACGTGTTTTTTTATAATTATTGGAATCATAAATATTATCCATTTTATATTATAATATATTATAACATAATTATTATTAAAATTTAACAATATTAAACAAACTATCAAAATATTTTATTATTTATAAATAATAAAATATTTAATATTTAATAAGTTCCATAAGGAGTACTTTCTTCTTTACCTTCCCAATATCTCATAGAATCTTCTCTAATGGGTTCTATTTTATTTGCTTCACATGTTTCACCACATGATTCTTTTGAACATCTAAATGTACATTTATTTTTATTAATACCTTTTAGTTCTTTTGGTAAAGCTGGTGCAAAAGGCATTAAATGGGGAACAGACATACGATAATTATCTTTAGCTTCTAATTTTGTATTTGTTGCTCGATGATAAGGATTAATTCGTGGATTTGCTTGTGCAGGTTTTGGTAGATCATAAAATCTATTAATAGATAATCCTCTATAATTTGCACTTGGATTTGTTAAACGAGAGGATGAAGGATCTAAAAAGTTATTACAAGCTCGTGCATGATGTAATGTAAAACGTGTAACATCAATATCATTAGTTCTGCCATCTTTACATTTGCTATTTAATACATTTAAATTTTTTAAAACACTTTCAACATCAACAGCATCTTGTGCGGGTGTTAAAGAATCTTTAACAGTAGTACTTACACTTGTGCCATTATGTCCTGATCTTGGACCAAAAACACTAATACAAGATTTGCAATTTTTTATATAATTTGGATTTAGTCTATAAGATAATGGACTTACGGATTCTTGTAAACGATCATTATAAGCACATTTATCATACCCTAAACGAGAACTATGACCAATATTAATACCGTCGTTTATAAAACTTTTCATAATATAATAATACTATATATAATTTTTATAATAAATAAATTTTTTATAATTAATCTCTTTTATAAAAGTTTAATAATCTGATTTTTCAGAATCATAATCTTCATCTTTATTAATTTCTTCTACATATTTATTTTTATTTAAATTTAAACAATAAGTATTTGTATATGTTTTAACTTTTTTATTATAATCTTCTAAATTATTTAAATAAAGATTTCCAGCTTGAGGATTTAATGGATCTTTTGCGTTTGGTTCAGCAAGTAATGAACTAATAGAAAGTAATAATTTAGAAATAGTTAATGATGGTGTCCATTGACTTTTTAAAATATCTAAACAAATTGAACCTTGTTCGCTAATGTTAGGATGAAATATACGAGTAATAAATTTAACTTCTGGTGGTTTAAAAGGATATGAATTTGTAAAAGTTAATTCTAATTTAAATTCACCTTTTTCAAATGGTGTTTCACTTGGACCATCAATAAAAGCATACCATTTTTGCATATTTTGATCAATTAATTCAACTCGACAAGTGTTGTCATCTTTTTGAATTGTATCATATTCTCTTTTAATTCTTTTTAAAAAAGCCATGATTTAGAATAATTAAATTAATATTATTATATTTATAATAATATTAAAAAAATCAATTTTTTTTATTCATTTATTTGGTGCATGTTTTTTTAGATTGGCAAAAATTACCACGAGGAACTTTAAATCCAGGATGTGTTTGTCGTGGAATGTTATTATAAACAATTGGACATACTTCTGGGGGGAATACAATTGGTACTGATTTATGATGTGTGTTTAAACACATTGAAGATTTTTTACATGTTGGGTAATATTTAAATTGATCACATTTTGATAATGGTCTGTTCATACGTTTTAATTCTGTTTCAATATCAACTAATTGGTAAGGTTTCCAAAATTTATCATATGTACATTTATTACAGTTTTCATGAGCTCCTTGATATAATCTATATTCAAGAGGTGATACAGATTCAAATAATTGTTTTTGATACGCACATTTATCGTATATTAATCTATTTGAACTTCCGTTATTCATAATTTATATATAACTATATTATATATTTTTTTAATAAAAAAATTATTATTAAAAAAGGATTTAATTAAAAAGTATTAAATTGTCGGCTGTCCGTAAATGGTCGTGCTTGTTTTGTATTTTGTAATCGTGCACTAACACCACCTCGTGGAAATGGTAAAACACTATTTTGAGCATTATTAAAATTTTCTACTATATATTGAAATTTATTTTCAACAGGATTTCTATAACCATAGGATTTACTTGTTCGGGTTGGCATACCATTTATTAAACAAGTCTCATTTTCTATATTCATATCAACAGAATACATACGTTCTTTATTATATTCACTCATATCTAAATTTCTTGTAGCTTGTTTTGATATTGGCGAACGTTCTCGATTATATTCTCCAAATGTTTGATATTGATCCTTTATATGATTATCATCAAATGAACATTCATTATCCGAATTTTCTAAATCACCTAAATCATCAAATTTAATAGTTGATGATGTATTTTTCTTGTTTTTATTCTTTTTCTTTTTATTTTTTTTAATATGTGATTGTATAAAATATTGTGATTGTTCTTTTGGATATTCTTCAATTCCTGGATAAATTTTAGGATCACTTCTTGGATCAAATCTTGTATTATCCATATTAAAACCACGACGATCATTTATTTGAGTTGATTTTAATAATTCATCACCAGCATATAAATAATTAGATGTAAGTATTTGTTCAGGTTCAATATCTTTTTTATAATCTTTAGATTTAGCTTTTAATACACGCTTATCGTCTGGAAAATTTGAAGATGGAAATTTTTGTTTTATTTTTTGTTTTTGTGGTTTTATATAAGATTGATTTACGACTTTATTTTTCTTTAAAAATACTTTTAAATTATGAATATCTTCATTTGTTATTTGATATTCTTTTTCAATAGGAACACATGGTTCAATATTATTATCTTTATAATATTTTTTTTTCTTAATATATTCTTGTAGTCTTGGTTCTAATGATATTTGACCATCACAATTTATATTTTTTAATGCATTTACTAAATCCTTTTTTTGATCTTTATTATCTGTTAAATAAGTATTATCAAAACTCATTTTACTATTTATTAAATGACTAAATTCATGTTGTGGATATTTTGTATAATTGTTTTTAAAAAAATTATCCATTTTATAACATAATATTATAAAAAAATATTTTTATTAAAACTATTTTAAAATAGTTTTAATAATAATTAAAAAATATTTTATTATAATATTATGTCAAAAACACCCTATGAAATTGCACGCAATATTTTTACACAAGATCCACAAGAAAAAAATTCTAAAATTATTGAATTAGATGATAAAAATCAAGACGTTTCATATTTATTTGAAATATTTCTAAATATTTTATTAGAAGGTATTGATATTTTATCTAATGGTTTAGATAAAGCTCAATTAAATAATTTTGATGAAACTTTTATTCTAAATTTAAATCCTTGGTTAAAAAGTTTAGGTATTTGTGTTAATGTTGATCTTATAGATTCTATTCCAGATAATTATTATTGTAAAATTATTATTAAAAATAATTCTTGGAAACCATTTTTTAATTTAAAAAATATTACAAATAATTATCATTTTCTATTATCATCTAAATATAAAAATTTAAATTTTAATTTTATTCATTCTTATAAAGCACTTTTTATTAATAATAATCAACATTATTTAATTTATTTTTCCATATTAAACTAAAAAATAATAAAAAATTAAATTATTTTTATTTAATAATAATTTAATTTTATAAAATGGATTTAGCTTTTTTTGTTCAAGCTATATTTGATAATAATTTTAGTGATATAAATAAATATTGTGATAAAATAAATAAACTTGAAACACTTAATGATTATAATATTAGTGATTTATTTTTTGGATTACACTATTTAATAAAATATAATTATATCGAAATATTTGATCATATATTTAATAAAAAATTAATTAAAATTAAAATTAAAAATAAATTATTAAATTATTATAATAATAATTGTTCTGATAATTACCTTTTGTATGATAGTATATATGAAAAAAATAGTATTTTACACTGTTCTATATTAGATAAATTAAATGAATATTATGAATTTCATACAATATGTTTATTAACTGTTGGTATTAATACTAATAATATTAATTTTCTCAATAAACTTTTTGATTATGTATTTAATATTAAAATAACAATGCACGAATCAAAAATTTAATTAATCAAGTATATATTAAATTATTAAATCGTTTATATTATGTTAATAGATATACAATATTTAATGAAACAACATTTTTTCCATGTGATATATGTGAATATTTCGTAGAACATGGTATTACAGATTCAAATGAAGAATTATGTGATCAATTATTAAAATTTGCTTTTATAAGATATAATGAAAAAGAATTAGTTAAAAAAGAAAAAGAAAACAATATTACAGAAATTATTATAGACGAGGATACTTATATTACATTTCATTACGGTGAAGATCCGGACGATCCAATTCAAACTATTAAAGAAGTAAAAGAAGCATTCAAAAGTAATCTTTATAATTATAGTTATATAGAAAATGATGATTGTGTGTGGTTTTTTTGTTGATAAAGAAGATAAAGAAGATAATAAAGAAGATTTATGAGAAAATACCTGTTAACATTATTTTATTAAGTGGTAAATTTCTAACATAATATAAAAATGTTTTATTAGCATCAAATTGTATATTTTTTTGATTATTAATTATTTTAGGACGTTTATAACCAGTTTCATCAATAGAAAAATTAATTTGATGTAAAACATAATCGATAGTAATTTTATCATTAATATGTGATAAATTACAATTTTCAAAAATTGAATTTATATTTAATTTTTTAAAAATATTATTTAATTTATAATTTTTTCTTTCGTTAAATTTTGGAATTGAAAGATATTCAATTGGTTCTAATTTTAATTTATTAAAATATTTATTAAATTGTTCTTCACTACATTCTGGGGTTGATTGTTTTTTTGGTAATATAATACCAAAAACATAATTATTATCTTTATAAGGAATTTCAATAACTTGATTTTTTTCATCTTCTGTATAATAAAATTGAGTATTATACATATTCATCATTAAACAAAGTTTTTGTTTAGATCCCATAAAAGTTTTTAAATCAGTTAAATTTTGATCAAATTTATATTTCCAAATAGAATTAAATGTTAAACAATTAATAATAAAACTATTATTAAACATAGATTTATCAATCATATCAAAATCTGAATTTGAATTTAGATTAGAATTATAATTCATATATGTTTTAATTAAATTATTAATTCTATAAGATTCTGAAGATAAATTTTTATCAAAATGAGAGATAATCCCAAAATTATTTAATTGTTTAATAAATTTTTTATTAATTTTAATATTTTTATTAACAAATAACATATTCATAATTTTAATAGAATTAGTTTTTAATAATTGATCATTACAAATAATTAAATGATCAAACGAATTTTTTTTATTAAATAAATATTTAGTTAGTTCTTGTTTTGTTTGATCACGCGAACCTAAATATAATATTTCTAAAGAATTTAATATCGAATATGGTGATATTAAAATAGTAGTTTTAATAAAGTTTTTTAGTAAATTTATTAATTTCCAATTAAAATTATCTATAAAATTTGATTTGTAATTTGGTGTTTTTAAAATTTGATCTACTTCAAATGGTTTTGAAAAACTATCATAAGGATCATTATATAATATTTGTTGTTGAGGTTTTTTATCATATAAATCAAAATCTAAATGATGTGGGGCATTATATGTAATTATCTCTGTATCATCAACACGATCTTTTTTATATTGTGTTCTTAAAGGCATACCTTGATCTACTTCATCAATATTATAATTATCACCTGTTATTTCACCCATAGTTGAACCAGGTTCTAAAAATGTATTACGCTCATAATTATTTATTCTATTATTATTTGTATTTTTTTCATTTATTAGATTTTTATAACTATCTCGTGAATTCATATATTATATTTATTAATTAATAAATATAATATTAATCTTAAACTTACAATAAGTTTAATAATTTTTTACATTAAATTGCCTCTTATTCTACGCGTTCTTAAATCTTCAAATCTTAAACATCTTTCTTGATCTTCTTTACATGAATATGGTAATTTATAAGCGAATTTTGCAAATTCTATTTGATTATTTGGAATACTTGTTGATGGTAAAGTATAAAATTGTCTTTGTGAATTTTTTTTATTAAATAAATCTTCCATATTTCGATATAAATCTTTATTAAATTGTTCTTCTTGTTCTTCATTAATTTCTTTATCATCAATATTAGAAGCTTGAGGACTTTGATTATTATTATATTGTGTAATATTTGGATTCATAAAAGGATTATCTCGTGTTGGTCTAACATGATGTGCCTTTTCATATTCTATTAATTCAACGGCGGTATATAAATTTTCTTCTGGTTCTTTAATATCTTCATCAAAATATAAATCACCATTTGAATCATAATAACCAGTTTCAATTTTAACATTTTGATCATTTTCTTCATTAATATTTGTTATAGTTGAATTTGAAGAATCAGAACTTTCTAAATCATAGTCTATATTTTTTTGTTTTTCTTTTTCATTTTCTATTTTTCTATTATTTAAAATTCTTTGTAATTCTTTATTTTTACTTAAATTATCAAAATTAGAAATATTATTAATAATACCTATAAATACTAATAATATAATTGGTACAAACATATATTTTTTATTATTGCCAAAAAATAATATTAAAATAAATAAATAAATTAATGTATTTAATTGTTCAATTCTTGTCATATTATTATTAGGGATGATGATCGAATATTTATCATCTTTATATAACTCGGTGATATCATCTAACCAAAAAATATGTTCTTTTTTATCAAATTCCATATATATAATTAATTTATAAAAATATAAAATTTATTAAATTATAATGATTCTATATTTTTTGTTTTATTTTTTTGACTTTCTATATAATCGTATTGCTGTTTTATAAAATATTTAATATTCTCTAATTTTTTTAATGCAATTATTTTTTGCTGTTTTTCTGTATGTTTTAATAAAAATAATTGATACGCTTTTTGATATGTTTTATTATATTCATTCTGTTCTTGTTCGCTTTGTTCTTGTTCGCTCTGTTTTTGATCACTTTGTAAATGATCCTCTTGTAAATGATTCTCTTGTAAATGATCCTCTTGTAAATGATTCTCTTGTAAATGATCCTCGCGTGTATGTACTTGTGAATGATTATTAGGAGAATGATCCTTTGATGAATGATTATTGAAAGAATCATTATTTGGTGATTGCTCTTTATTTAATTGTTGGTTATAAATACGTGCTTCTTCTTTTTTTTTTAAAATATCTTGATATAAGCTATTGGTAATTTTTTTAAGTTCTTGAAAATTACCACCTGATAAACTATATACAT
>Ga0307981_1001938_pt1 | contig 17574 bp, 9 predicted proteins | sample OrgLakmetagen987_FD_201849 | JGI IMG/M metagenome (GOLD analysis project Ga0307981, IMG submission 201849) | Saline water microbial communities from Organic Lake, Antarctica - #987 | ecosystem: Environmental > Aquatic > Non-marine Saline and Alkaline > Saline | place: Antarctica: Organic Lake... | reverse complement strand
AATGCGCGCTTCGAGTTTGCGAATGGTAATGTCTTGGTTTTTCAAACTGCGAAACTCGACTTCGTATTCCGCCACTTCGGTCCGCAACTGGACCAGCTCTTCGCGCTCTTGCTTACACATACTGTTGCTCCTGTTACTGTTACTGCTGCTGTCGGCGCTAGTTTTCTTCGCTTGCTTGAGTTCCTGTTGCAACTGTCCAATCGCTTGTTCTTGGGCCGCCGCTTGCTGTTGCTGCGCGTGCTCGACGTTTTGCATTTGGCTCTGCTGGGCGGCAATCTGCTCCAGAGCGGCTTGCAAGAGCACAGCTGGATCAGTGAGATCACCAAATGAGAGGCACTGGTTGGTATAGTTGGTTTCGGAGGACTTGCACCGCCGCGTCAAATTGTCAATCTCTTCCTGGTAGGACTTTATCGTGACGCGACACTGCTTGGCGAGGGACTCTACTTGTCCCACCGTACTGGCGGCCGTGTCTGGCGTATTGGTGACCGACAAGGCTGTAGCAGCTTGTTCCGTGGCCTTGACGGCCCGTTTGAATTGCTTCGTCGTTTCCGCCAAGTGCTTGCGGGCCTGCAAGGAAGCCTCGCGGCTCTGCTTGGTGAGCTGCAAGGCGGCCTCTTGTTCCTGGCCGCGCAGGCTCCAATCGTAGGCGGACCAAAGCTGCGACGCCGACTGCAACACGGCCGTGTCTGTCATGGTGTGTGCGTGCTGTGTGTGCCGTGTGCTGGAGTGTGTAGACTACCGGTACTGTTAGAGCAAGGCTGGAAGAACGACCGGGCAAATTCCCATGGGGCGATGATAGGAGATAGGAGAGACGAGAGTGCGAGTCTTTTGGAGAATTAATATCCAGGTCGCCGTTTGACGTCCGTACTGTTTTACTCGTGCAGCATGTGATGTTTAGTAGAGTCATGTCGTGTTGATGTCTGTAGAGCCGGCTCTGCAACTCAATCTCAGACAAAGCAAGCCGAGTTTTCGTCGACCAAGAATCGCGACCAAGACAAAGGATCCTGGAACGGAACGCGTCGCACGATCAGCGCCGATATCGACGAGGAAAAGTGCACAGTACTGCAGAAACTCCGCCTCCGTGGAAACGCCCATCGGATCGCCAATAAGGTCCCTTTGTAATCCGCCTGTCTCTGTTTACAGAGGAAGGAAAGAGCGATCAGCAGTCCAGAGGAGCAGTCTTGATACTGTGGCGATGGCATGGATGCCGCAGATTGGCTGTAGTTGTTAGTAGTTGTAGTTATTGCAGTTGTTGTAGTTGTTGTTGTAGTTGTTGTTGTAGCAACGCTGCTGGCTGGATGGTGGCTTGCTGGTGGCTTACAGAGCGATGTCATTGTGATGGTTGTTCGCTTGACAAGTCTTACAATTTACAATGCACGAAAGAAAGACCATCCAACGGCGGTGGAAAAGAAACAAGCGTTCGCCAATTCCCTCTTGAAGTCCATTGTCGCCAGCACCACTTGGAAAAATCGAGAAGAGCGTACGGCATACTTGGAACATTTGTGTAGTACCCTCCCTGCTAGCAAGGCGTTGCGGCATGATGTTCGTACACTTTTTGAAATGAGCTTGCGAGTGATGGGATATGCGAATTGGAAAGAAGCACGGCAGAAGGAGGGATTATCCGGTTTACCAGTTCGAGCAGCAGCTCAAGATTGATCTGAACAAGTTCCAAGAAGAGTGGGTTGGTCTATCGCATGGGCAGGTGATGGGTGCGTACAGTCACGCGTCGTCGCTTCTCCCCACGGTGGCGCCCGATGCCTTACTGGTCGGGAACATTGATGGGAGGGGAGTCCCACTTACTGATCTACTTGCATGGAATACAAAAGACGCGTTCGTTGCTGATTCAACTATGTAGATTATGGGGGTATTCTTTTGCTAAAGCTAGAACTGTCCGAATCCGTAACGTTCGGAACCTCTCGAAATGGCAGACCCTGCAATGCTTCCCGAGGGCGATTCGACATTATCCACTGCCGCGTTGGCGCTTTCTGCTCCCGTGAAGCAAAGCTCTTCCGAGATGGGGATTTGGGTTTGCTTATATGTGCCCAATGAAAAGTAATTGTCCTGTGTACATTGTTTCAGCCATCGTGGGGTTTCTGCCAGCATGACAATGCGCACCCTCGGGTAGAGCATCTTGGTAAAGCTGATAAAGGCTCTTTGCAGTTCACTCTGCACGGCAATGGCACTATCAGTCCGAACACCGCTCGAAGATAGATTCGAATGATACGACTGGTCGTCCGACTGTGCCTTGGGGTGATGTCGTTGCTTACGGTCGTCAGGTCTACTCCCATCAGTGAGAGTTCTGTGGTGGCCTTGGTGCCGGATCTGGATTTCTGTGGACGGGGGTCTGAACAAGCGGCTTGTAACATCACGACTCCGGCCATCCTGACTCTGGGTGGAGAAGTCGTAGGATTGCTGACGAGACGCTCGGCGGTCGCGATCAAGATTCTCGGCTACGGGTCCCGAGGTAGCACGGTTGTAACCGCGGCCGCTTCCTGCTGATGCGTTATCTCCCTTTTTTCGCTCTTGAATAACATCCAGGAGACTGTCTCGATTGCGAGCAATGAGAATGTGAAGCAATTCGACAAACACTACAATGAGCCGCGAGAGTTTCAGTTGCAGCTTTTTCACCTCGTCTTCTGCCAAACGACTGTACTCGGGCGGGTGCCCAAGTTCGCTAGAGCTGTCGCCCTCCATCAAATCAGAGTTCTTCTTCAGCAGAGCAAGTCCAATCTCTTTGACGTGACTAGAATGAATGCAGTCGGCCACGACCTTGGCTGCGTCTGTTCCAATTCCTGGGTCCTGGTTTGTGCCCAAGACAGCCATTCCAACAGTTGCCACAGCCGTTCGGAACAAAACAGCGCACCACTGGCACACCGCATCCACGCCAGCTTCGAGAGGGGTCTCAAAGTAAACGAGCCGATGGACGACTGCCTGTCTTGCAACACAAGCTGGAAATGCCTGCACCACCTGGAGCTGAGTAACTTTCAATGACTTCTCTGCATAGTCACTAGTCGTCTTCCACCAGTCTTTGTTCGCCAAGGAGCGGTCCCTGGGCTGAACAAAGCAAAATTTGTCGACCCCGGCGAGCTCGCCTTCTCCCGGTGCAGTAAAGCGCATCCCACGGTCTTCGCCAACTGTCGACAGGTTTGATCTACGAGGCCCTGCGGACGTGGAGGAACTCCCCGCTGAAGAAAACCAAGACGCGCTGTTGGATCGAGCGTGCTTTCGGTGGCGCGGAAGATCCGTACCATCTTTACTCGTGCTTAGACTTGAAGCAGCCCGACGGATTCCACTTCGAGCAACATCGACTGTAGAGCGGTGGTGCTGATGAGAGAATGCTTCGTCAACATAGCGGAAGAACCATTCGGGTAGTCCTCGCGTCTTGGTGTCCTTTCCAAAAAGAGGCCGGAGTGGCGTGACTTTGATCTTTACTGGTTCCAGCGGCGCGGGTCCGATTCGACTGAATCCCGCGAAGGTTCCTCCGTCTTCGGACCGTTCTGTTGCTCTACCGTCAAGAACCAGATGGATCGGTGTTCTATCAGGAATGATAGATTGGATAACTGCTCGAAGCTCCTGCCCAAACTGATCTAGTCGAACAGCACCCTCAGTTCGGTACACGAATTCAACGCCGCTTAGCTCGTCTGGGGCGCCTCCATGAAACCAGACGCGATAGAAGCGGCCCAAGGCCGCCGATACTTCTTGCGGAAGGCTGACGTCAATTGGTGGTACTTGAGACACGACAGTCCTGGCGAGATTGCCGTATGCGATGGCGAGCTTAGCATAGTTGAACTTTTCTGCATAGTAGTTTGTTGCGAGACTGTAGGCGAAGCGGCTACTCTCAATGATTCCGGCACTCAGGAAAAGATCGCCCGCGGCTTCTGCCTCCTCGACCACGTGCTCTTCCATCTCACGGAGAGATATCCATGGGCTGACTGTGTGATACTCAAAGGCGTAGGTGATTCCACAAAACAAATTCTTGGTGACGCCTGTTTCCCATTCTTCGTTTGCAACTCCAACAGAGTTGGCTACACGATAAAAGATTCTTCGGAACGAGCTGGCGTTCTGCATCTGATTACCAACCGGTGGATCGCTTTCGTCAAAATCAAACTGAGAAGAGGAGTCGTTGTCGATAGCATTCTGACCTTCCCCGTCAATGTAAACTGGATCAGCCATGCTGTCGGTCCAAGGGAGAAATGGTGTATTCGACCAAAGAGATCCATGCAATCGAGCAGCCTGCTGCAGAGTGACATGGATGTGAAAGTGACACGTTGCCTCCTCAGCATACTTCTTCCTCAATGAATGAAAGTCAGCAAGCATCCGGAGCCATGCGACCCGGTGTTCTGGCAGCTCGGTCGGTGAGAAGACGTCCGCAGCGTCAATCAAAGCATCTTCGACAGCTTCATAATGTGCAACTCTGTTGCTACTGTCTATAGTCGTCCCGTGGAAACCCAGGAACTGCTTGCTGTGACTTTCTGAGGCGTTAATGACGCGCATAACACTAATGCGGCCAGCTCGCACTAGAGCGTCACTTATGTTGCTTCTGGCTTGATTAATGTCGCTCTTCTGCTGGCCTTGAGAACCTTGAATGAAGGAAAGGACCCGAGCAGCCACGTAGGCCCGATAAAGCTTTTTCAGCTTATCAGCCATGCGAATCAGAGCACCGCGGAAAGCAATGTTTTGACTCGCCGGTTGTTTCTGGATACGGTCGAGGGTTCTCCAAAGAGGCACAAGACTCGCTTCAGCGTTGATATTCGAGAACGTTTCAACACCATTTCCACTTCGTCGCTTGTCGCGGTAATACCGCGCTGCTGCCGTTGCCACGATTCGCTCCATTACTTCTGTTTGTACGGCAAGTAGAGGTACTCGAATGCGGAAGAAGCTTCCATAGCACTCCCAAGTGCTCCTTAAGATCAATTCAAGCATATCCGTTGCCTCGATGCGAACGAGAGCTCGACGAGCCCCACAATGGAGTGATACGACTCGCATCCAGTGCTGTAGCGTCTCCCCGACGGCTTCGAGGAAAGTCTTGATCCCAAATATTTTGATAATATCGATACAGACTTTAAATGTCCGAATGATAACAATGTCGCTTTCTCGAAGTGCCAGAGCATGAAGGTATATAGACGTGGCGGCTCGAACAAAGACAACAATGTCAGGATGGCTGACCTTGAATGCCAAGTTTGGTGTGGCCCTGGTTTCACCCCCACTGTCCTGACCACTTTCGCTCAAATTCCTACGGACGGCAGGGTTAAGTAGAGATCTACCCTCTGCCGTGGCACTCAGCATACTGTGCATTTCCATCACAACCGAATGACAGCAGTTGATCACGACAATAGATCCGTCATGAGACTGCCACTTTCGGGAAACGGAAGCGGAATATCCAGCGCTTTCTTCTTCGGATTCTGTTTCAGGGATCTCACCCCGACCTAACGGCTTCCTTCGATTATCACTGGGATTCCCCACAGGTTGAGCCAACAAGTACTCTCTACGCCAGAGCTCGACTGTCTCGCGACTATCGCCGGGGCTATCTGCTTCTACATTTTCTTCACTTCCTTCGTATTCCAGCGTCCGAAGGATCAAGTTCAAGAGGCTGAATAGTTCTAGTATATCAGGCATTTCCTTTTGCTCAGAATGACCTCTGGGCAGCCTTTGTGTATCGCCGGCATCGTCTTGGACGGAACCCTTAACGCCTCCATACTTTTCGTACAGTCCCTTTCCAGGTAGTCGTAGACACAGCCGCCGCCAAACGGCTCTGAGCAAATGTGGTGGTGTGGACTGCATCACAAAGACGGCGCATGGGAGAACATCCTTTCGAAGTTGACTCTTGGGGGCAAAATTGGACAAATAGGTTACATGGCACAGAAGTTTTTCCAAGAACGTAACATGCATACTGGCGACAGCGGCAGACTTTCCTTTCAAAAGGCCTTCCTGACTGTTGGCCCAAAACATCTCGTGGAGCAAAGATGCAGATCGATGCTGAATATATTGTTCTGCATGTTCGGTACCGAGAAGACATATGTCGACAACAACTTCCGCTAGCCAGTGGGGGCGCATTGCTGGTATGTCTACCTGCGCTCGATGGGAAGCCTCCCCTCCAACGAAGTTAGGCAGCCGAAACTGTTCGAAGCGATCAAGGGCGTCATCAAAGAAACAGTCCCGCATTCCGTTGGGATCGGACTTCGACCAGTCTCCCCAGTTTAACATCTGTGGTCCGTTGATGCGAATTAGGTCCGGAAAACGAATCAAGGCCGTTACCGCATTGAGCCGTAGCTTTGTTATCTCCCAGGAGCAACGCAGCCCGATGGTTGAGTCTCGGTCCTGCCACTGCTTGCCGTCCTTCGTCACGAATCGTGAAAGGTAAGCAAGGATCAACCTGTGAACAGAAGACGGCGGCAAGAAATAGAACATGTCCCGCAAGAAGCGGACGATGGAGTCATTTACATCGATACTCATTTGGCGCAACTCCCATGAGTCGAAGTTGCGTGAGTCGATACAGGCGTCGGCCACCATCGAAACGATCTGCTCCATGCTCTGAAGGAGAGTTCCGTCAAACGCAGCAAGCGGGGGATGAACTTCGCCACTGGTTTTTGAGCGCTTTGCCGACAAGGACGCGATTCGATAGCCCAGGCTTTGCTTGATCACTTCGAAGAGTAAAGGGGCACTGGCCACGGCGACTCCTATTGCCCGGGACGCTGCATGGGCAAGACTTGCGTCAACCACAGGGACACTGGGCGATGACGGACTAGGGACAGCAGGGTCGCCAACACTATCTGACGTAGACTGCTCTCCGGATGTCCTCTGTTCAGTAAGAATAGCTGCCCATTGCATGATGATTACTTCGTAGGCGTACGGGAACCATCTTGCTGAACGATCAGTCGACTTCCCGACTGCTGTCAGCCTATCAACAAAATTTGGAAGCTTGAAGCCGGTAGATTCCTCCTTTTGCAGGGTCGACATGGTTTCGTCTAAATCATCGGAAAAGTCCTTCAGCTCAACTGCTTTGCTCGGTTTACGCCCAGCAATATTGGCATGCCCGTCTCCCAGTAGGGTCCAGTCGATACTTGACCTGCTTTGTGTTTTGCGGTGATGAGAAGATCCTACACGCCGATTTTCTCCTGATAGATCTTTGGCACTACTGTGGCGCGAGAGATATTATTGGTGAGAGAATGAGCAGAGAGAGCGAGCTTTAGCCAAATTAGCATTCACAACGTACCCTAAACCGAGGCTCTCTCCAATGATATCCAGGAACGGAGTTGCCATATTCTCAATGTCGTCAGACTTTGGCAACGTGTTCGACGAATATGCTGGATCTCTCTCTGTGGCCACGGGTAGAACAGCAGTCATGGCGGACGTGTTCAGGGTGGCCGACTTCAGCTTGGGTAGGCGCATCTGTCTCACGATACGCTTCGGTGCGTTTAAGACAATTTCGTCATCCAATGAATCCGTTTCGACCTGCAGACGCTGTGGGGACTCCGTACTTCCAGACATGTTGGGGTCCTCCAGGTCATCGCCGTCATCAGTTTCGCGAATGGTCGACAGCGCAGGGGCCGGAGCGGTCATCCAGCGCCGACTTGAGCCTCCTACAACACTAAATGCTTGTATCATGGCCTTGGCTGCATCAGCCCCACCACTGTCTGGTCTGTCAAAGTCGTTCGCAGACGACCCCACTCGCAAAGCAGTCTGAAAGTCAGTTATTGAGTCGATCTTGACTGCACCAGATTTTGTCGGCGAGCTGGACGAATCCGACTCTTTTAATTCAGAATCAAGCGTTGCGAGTGCGCCCACGTCGTCTTTTTCGCTCAGAGTAATGGCAGGCGCTTTCACCACAGAAGACTCGGATGGCTCATCCATGGCTTCGGCATCATCTCCAGGTTGCATAGCATTGAAAAGCTCGTATGTTTGACGGACGTGTCGCCTTCTTTTTGGCAATGCTTTATCTGTTGGAGGAGAAGTCGGCGCTGCATCCTGTCGGGTCTCCCAAAGCTTCGGGTCGAATATTTCCTTGGCCTGGCAACCGAACAGTTTGAACTCGTCAAAACCAAGAGCAAGGACTCGACCCAAAGTTACCACATTCCATTTACTAGTACCGTCAATCTGAGTTACACCTTGCTTCGACATGTACATGGACGCTGCCCCGAGTAGATGCAATATTGTGGCAAACGAATGTACTCGAAGTGGTATTGGTGCCGCAGGGTTAGCCCAGACAAGATCTGGTTCTCCATTTCCGCAGATCATTGTTCTCCAGAGGATTGGCATGACACGCCACAGGTGAAGCGACGTGCGAGGCAACGAACACAGATTTGGCTTGGTGATGTCGACAGCGGACTCCAGCATCCGTTCTTCATAAAGCTGTCTTTTTCTAGCCATGTTGATGTCAGCGTTGTTCACAAGAAAATTGCGACCCATCTGCAGTTTCGATATGAACGCCGCGTTGGGCAGATTGGAGCGCCGAGGGAAATCGGGTTCTTGTCGCAGAAACTCTGAGAGGGTCTCATTTTGGGTATGCACTGACGAATGCGCAACAATTCGTACCTGAAATCAACAACACAAGGCAAACACTGGCGTTAGTTCTGCAAAGAGAATGTTCATAGGTGTTCTTCCATTCGACGGCTTACCGAAAGCGATATCAAGTCATGGCCGGGTTTGGACTTTCCCACCGAACCTGATTTCTCCGAGGCGCTATCATTTGAAACAGTAGTCTCATCCGCACAAGAATCTTCGCGGTTGTCTACAGACGACCCCGGCAACAAGTCGCGGTCTCCCGTGTCACTCCTTTCGACTAGAATCAAAGATGTGGCATCTAGCAGGCCCTTTTCACACATTTCAGGCGTTGGAGACTTTGCTTTATAAATGACACGCACATCGTGTATTCCGTTGTCAAGCAAGCATCCACGAGACGTAAGAGGAAGGAAACCGCATGCGATACCTTCGATCCTGGACTTGCCCGTGGCATCCAAGTCATCCGAATCACCAGACGAAGGTGACGGCTCCACGGGGGCATTCCCAAAGAGCTTTTTAGCCCGGTTCTGCCATTTGCTCTTCGATGTCACCTTCACGTCGAAGACAGAGAAGAATAGCGCGTATATCCGTCTCGACTCGTCAGTCGTCTCAGGTTTCAAATCCAAAGGTAATTTGACCTTGAACTCATCAATAAAATGGGGATCGACACCTCGAGGCGAGCATGATGTAAATGCATTCTGTACAAGAAATGGTCCACGTCGAGGGTTATGAACACTGGGTCCACACCGGGGTAGGTGTGCAAAGTAGGCATTGAAGTCTTGCTTCCATTCCAATTCTCGAAGCCCTACTCTGACAACAATGTCGCCCCTTGGGCAGTTGTGAAGAAGACGCGGATTACAGAGCAGCTCATTGCAGAATGTCGTATGAAAATATGGTTCAATGTCATCTGTATGAAGGCGACCACGAGGCAGACTAGCTGGTGCGGTCGGCCTCGTCGAAGGTGTCAGCTGAAGAGGTAATGGTGCAAGCTCTTGCGCATACAAAGAAGAGTTTGTAGCGGGGTCGATTGGGCTGCTACTCTTCCCAACCAAGTTTCTACCTCCACGAGCAGCAGGCTCTGCAACGAACCCTGAATGCCAGTCGGGGAGTGCCATAGCACAATCCCCAGAAGCTGAATTTACAGTTCGAGTTTGGGTTTCAGACTTCGGGTCATCCTCACGTCTTCGTCGGAGCTGCAATTCACCAGTAAAGTCGACGAGTCGGTCTCTCGCGAGGGAGCTTTTCTTATCGACAACGCCATGAAGACCAAGATACCCAAAATTTCTCATTACAAGCATCGCTTTCCCTTCATTGGTTACAGCCGCTGCCCCACCGATTCTATTCGAACGATGATCGGCCCTGTCGAAACCAAAAAAAAATTCGTTGTTAGTAAAAGCACGCCGAAAAGAGGCCGATACCGATGCCGAACCTTCACAAAGTTGAATACTTACCGTGGATACAGCATCACCATAATATGATCGATAATCTGCCTTTCACCGAGCCCAGGTGTAAACCGAAACAACGGAATCTGCACAGCGCGGCTGCTTGGAGTAACAGGGTCATCCGTTCCGAAGACTTGCAGCAACGGGGTAACGCCGAACGCAAATGGCATCAAGAAATTCCCTCGGCGTTTCGAGGATTTCTCTGCAGAGAGTCGAAGCTCGGCCGTTTCAGCAGCGCACTTGCCCACTTTCAAGTAAGGGTCAAGCTCACAATCCTCCGAAAGAACCTTCTTTACAACCAAGATGGCATACAGGTTGGCAACATTTAGATTTGAAGGCAGCGGAAAGACACCGCAACGCGTGCCCCGCAATCGATCGTCCTCGATGCTTGTGCTAGCGTACGGCCACAGTGCGCCAGAGCATCGCTTTTCGATTTCCTGGTCGCTCACGACGTCAAAGTTCAGAGCCTCTGTTACTCGACCGCATCGCAGTAAGTCTGGTACGGGAGCCATAGACTTTTCCTTGCTACTACCCGAGACAGTCTCGACGTTGTAGATCGCGAGAGAGCAAAACAAAGGCTCTAGTTCCCCTCCAATCGGGGGAAACCCAACAGCCTGGGTGTCAATCTGTAAGAATCGATGACTCGGAGGCCGATCTGATAAATACGGAAGTGACTGAGTTATTGACGATGCTGCGTGCAAACAAGAGAGAGGGAGATTATCCTCCCGAAGCTTTTCAGGGGATGGTTTCAACGGTGATACAACGTGTAGAGTAGATGCACTGTGTTGTGTGGGTGGGAGATGAAGTGGAGGCTTGGATGGATCCATTTTGCCAGTTATCGGATCTTCATCCAAGACCTCCGATATATTCGTATCACATTCCTTCTTCTCTTCCGCAACGTTCCACCAGCCATACCGTGACCGAGACGACAACTGCTTCTTTTTCGCCGAAATGACATCCTTTTGACTCTTGGAGCCCAGCTTCGATGGGGTCGAGCCCGCTCCACTCCTTCCACCATATGAGACTCCATTTGTACTATCCGACGATGACGGGTGATGAGCGTGACGCTTCGACTCAGGCTTTACATTCTGATCAATCGGGCCTCCATGGTTACTGAACCGTATAGAGGGCGCCGCGCGTGAGTTCCAACTATGAAAATCGTCCTGATCCACAGCAGGGTTTGGGCATGCCACTGGGCCAAACACATTCGGGGCGACAAACTTTTCAATAATCTCCTGCGATCTCTTTTGTTCGTAGGACCGCTGCTGCTCTTCCTTGGTCTCGTGGATACCAAGATCACCCTCCACTGGCAATGACGGATCATCAACGCCAAACATGGGAACACATCCACTCGTTAGCTCAAAATTGGTTAGCGGCCGTCCTTTCGAAGCATCGTGGGACGCCTGCGCAAGTAGAAGCTTGGATTCTTCCGCTGTAATGTCCGCCGGCGGCTGACCATCACCAGCACCCGACAACGAAGCGACTGCCTTGCTCAAATGATCGTTCATTCCGACTTGCTTTTTCAATTCGTCGTCAATCACCGAATCATCATCACTGTCGGCAGGGCGAAGACTCGCAATCTTCTGAAAGGTGGAAGAAGTAAACACGCCTTCACCCGAATCTCGTAGAGAGTCCCGAAACGTGTCGCTACCGCGAGCCCACTGCGAAAACATTTCTTGCTCGGTCAAAACCTTGGCAACTTCTTCAATCGAGCTGTTATCCGACGCTTCTTCTTTCGACTCCTTGTTGGGCGAAGCCGAACTCTCCATTGAATGGACACTGCCACCAGGGTGATTCGCATCTTCGTCGCCACGCAAGTGCATCAAGAACATGTCGTTAGCTTTCTTGAAAGATGACGCCTCGGCGTTGTCACCAGACGGCTGCCCCGCCTGGGTCGACGGCGCGATATCTTCCACCAAACTATTGCCGGCAAGTCGGGCCGGTGCCGTCGAAGCTCGAGTCACTGCGACAGGTCGCCGCCGCTTGCGACGTTCCTTGACGCGGTCCGCTCGAATAGCATCGCCCCAGACGGGTTGAAATGTGGACACGTATGGAGACCCCTTCCAAGATGGTTTATCTGCGTTAATATTACCGTTAGTAGCAGTAGGGGCAGTGCTAGTAGTAGCAGCAGCAGTAGCTGTGCCGGTAGTCTCGTCCAGGACATCAATTCCGTATCCATAGGTTCGAATGGCACCCACCAAGTTGCGCACTCCCGGAGGCATTTGACTTAGACGGGGCGGATTTCCATGCTCATCAGGACCAATCTCCTTGGCGGCTTGTCGTACCATGCGCCGGGCCTCGGAAACAACGCGATCGGGCAATAAGGCGCCAAAAAAGAGGGGTCTGCTCATGATAACCTCCTCCATAAACATGGGGTTATCCTCGCGGACAATGCTGTTTTCGTCGTTTGTACCGTTGAGTTCTAGCAGCGGCATGGTCAGTGGAGTGTGGACGACAGGAGGTTGGGTCGGATCCTCTTTCGTCAAGGCAGCCAGAGCCGAGTCCAAATTAGACTTTTCCGCCTCGACATTCTGGGATGTTGGAACCACGCGGCGAGCAAACGTACCAGAAATGCTTGGACTGCCAATTTCGGCGTTGGCGGCGGCGGCAAACATTTCCATGGATCCGTATTGTTGTTTTTGCTGGCCGGTATTGCCGGCGAGTAGTCCGCCAGGACTGTCTTGTAGCTTGTTGCTCCCCACAGACGCTACTCGGAGGGAATCTTTATTTGTGAAATCGTCGTCGTCTCCCGAGCCCGATCCGGACATGGCCATGGCGGCAAACATATTAATCTCTTGACGCTGGCGATCGGCTTCATTTGGTTGCGTTGGCATGGGATGAGATCGCGTCGAATGAGGATCTCCAACACAAGTCTCTACGCGGAAATACAACGCAGGTAAGTTAGCTTATGGCTCACGTCGCAAGAGACTCAATCAGATCCGACAGCCACTATCTGGTATCTGGTATCGCAGCCACGATACGATAGCAACTATGTCGACGTCGCAGTGCTATTGCTGCCCAGCAACGACGAGGTCTTAAGTGCGCACTCTCATCGTCCAAAGATTCCGGCGAGAGACGGATCGTGTCACGAAGGCAAATTTCCAAATTTTCGCGATGAATGAGCCCCTCTTACTTATGGAGAAAAGGGTCATTAAGTCAGAAATTGTCCGAATAGTTTCCGTTGGAATCGAAAAACACTCATTGAATCTTTAAAATGATGACCATCAAAAAGCTCGAAAAAAGAAAAGAGGAGCTCCACATTTTTCCTTCGACGAACGGAGAACACGACACGACACAAACCGAAGCTCTTTTCTGTTCTCGGTGTCATGATGAACCCGTCAAAAGAGTGATGCGATCCGAATGGGAACCCACCAATCATAGCGTCGGAGCAAAGCGCCTGAGCAAAGCGCCTTGGTCCAACGATGCGAACCCTTGCATGGAAAGAGATCTGATTCGATCTTTTTTCTCCACGCATAAAACACGAAGCTTCACAATTCACAACAAGCAACGCAGATTCATAAGAGCATTTAAGTGAAACGGCACAACAACAACAAGATGGCAACGCAGAACAATGACTACGCTGGAGGCGTATGGATTGACGAGGCATGGCTCGACACTGTCGTGGTGGTAGGAGTAACATGCTTTGTTCTTTGTTTGATGGGCCTATCCAAGGTGCGAAAGACAGAAAGAAAGGGCCTGGATTCGTAGTCAGTTGCTCCGTGCACCGCATTTCGACCCTCTCCCAGAATTCCTCATACGCACTCATTTATTCATTCTTCTCTTACACTCTCCAGGTCGCCACGGCCAAAATGGGCATGCTCTACGGCATGGGTGGTATGATTGCCTTGATTGCTGGCTACTGGATCGATTCGTCGTACACGTACAGCGACGGCCGTTGGCTGATTGCCGTCAGCATTGCCCCTGGTGCGCTCCTTGGCTTGGCCACGGCTTTGAGTGTTGCCATGACGGGATTGCCAGAAATGGTGGGCGCATACAATGGATTCGGTGGATTGGCGGCCGCCATTGAAGGGTTTGGTTTGTATCTGGATCCCAACGCTACCAATTTGATGCGTGGAGGAGAATTTGTGGCCGAGCAGACGGACGAGCAATTGTGGGTGCAAGGAATCGCCTTGGTCTTGTCAATTGTTATTGGTATGATGACCTTTACGGGTAGCACGGTGGCTGTCTTGAAGCTTCACGGGACGCTGGCGAGTAAGCCTCGTATCATTCCCATGCGTGGATTAATGACCTTGGTTTTCTTTGCCACAATGACCGTTTTCGGGGCGTTGGCCTTTTCGGGGGACCAGTCTTGGAACGATCGTGAAGCTGGTCTTATCTTCCTTATTATGCTGGCCGTTGTTGCTGGTTTGTACGGCTTTACGGCGGTGGTACGTTGCTTTTACTTCTCGCTGGCGGTTGGTTCACTGGCTGTGTACATAAAGCTTACGCTCAACCTCATTTTTTTGGTTCTCCGTATATTTCAGATGGCAATCGGCGGTGGTGACATGCCAGTTAGCATTAGCTTTCTCAACTCATTGTCTGGGTTCAGTACATCGGCGGCTGGGTTCATGCTCTCTAACAAGGCCTTGGTTATTTCGGGTGCCTTTGTGGGTTGCAGTGGAATCATTCTTACTCTAGTCATGTGCAAGGCCATGAATCGATCTATCGCCAATGTTCTGATTGGTGGCTGGGGCGAAGGTTCCGCCAAGGCAGTTGTACCAGGCGAAAAAGCAGAGGGTACAGTCCAGACGGTGACGGCCGAAGACGTTGTTGAGATGCTGACGGACGCCAAGTCTGTGATTGTTGTCCCAGGCTACGGAATGGTAAGAGCGAACGGAACCCACCTGAATCGTACCTTGCTTGTTGCTCTCAATGCGGTGCTAAACTATACACCATCTTCCTTTTTACAGGCCGTGGCCAAGGCTCAACACGCCGTTGCAGAACTCGCGAGGCGACTCCGGGCTAGAGGTATCAAGATCCGCTTTGCGATCCATCCGGTAGCAGGACGTATGCCAGGCCACATGAACGTACTATTGGCAGAAGCTCGTGTTCCCTACGATATTACACTGTCCATGGATGACATAAACCCCGACTTTCCGCAAACAGACGTGGTCCTCGTACTGGGCGGAAATGATATCGTGAATCCTGGTGCAGAAGACGACCCGAGTAGTCCTATCGCAGGAATGCCGGTTCTCCAGGTCTGGAAGGCCAAGCAGACGATCGTCATGAAGCGAAGTTTGCGTGTAGGCTATGCTGGAGTCGACAATCCGTTGTTCGTAATGCCCAATAATGTAAGTTTGCTGCAATCGCCGCGCTCTCAATTGGAGACATGAGCAAAATCAATCTAACCAGCTGCTGCTTTTATACTCCCCTTATTGCCACTCCACAGAGTATGTTTTTAGGGGATGCGAAGCTGAGTACAGAGAAACTTGTCGATCTCTTAGGTCAGACCGTCGAAGTGGATACATCCGAAACAGTCGTGTCGGACGTTGAAGCACCAGTCGCTCGCCACGACGCGCACACCAAGGCCATTGAAGAGTTTATTGCTTCTATTCCTACCCTTCAGGAAGCTGCCTACCTCAAGATTGGAGTTGTTAAAGAGGTCGACGAGGACGAAAAGCGCGTTGCGATTGTCCCAGAGGGTGCCAAGCGACTATTGAAGACGGGAGTCCAAGTTTTGATCGAGAGCAACGCTGGCAAGGCTGGCAACTTCTGGGACGATCACTACGAGGGCGCTGGCGCAATCATTCTCGAAACGGCAAAAGAGGTCTTCGATCAAGCTGATATCATTGTCAAGATCCGAGAACCGAGAATGAATCCCACTACCGGCAAACACGAGCTCGACATGCTGGACAAGGGAAAGACTTTCATTAGCTTTGTCGGACCTAGAACTGACCAAGGAAAAGAGCTCATGGTGAAGGCAAAAGCTGCCGGAGTCAATCTTTTGGCAGTTGATGCTATTCCTCGTATCTCACGTGCACAGAGTCTCGATGTGCTGAGCTCACAAGCCAAAATCGCCGGATACCACGCTGTGATCCAGGCGTCGAATCTTTATCAACGCTTTCTCAATGGAGAGACTACTGCTGCAGGAAGTTTCAAGCCCGCAAAGATTCTTATCATTGGAGCAGGAGTTGCAGGTTTGTCCGCGATTGGAGTAGCGTCAAACATTGGAGCCATTGTGCGGGCTTTCGATACTCGACTTGAAACGAAGGAGCAAGTGGAATCGTTGGGCGGCGAGTTCCTTGAACTCAAATTCGACGAGGACGGAGGTGGCTCTGGAGGGTACGCCAAGATCATGGTAAGTGAGAAGACGATCGGTTGGGGAACACCCTTTTGATCTATCGTACGAATACTCACACTGCTTCGTCCGTTTCAATAGAGCGACGAGTTCTACAAGAAAGAAATGGCCATGTTCCGAGAGCAGGCGAAGGAATGCGACATTATCATAACGACCGCGGCCATTCCTGGCCGACAGGCACCCGTGCTGATCAAGCAGGAAGCAATCGAGCAGATGAAGGCTGGTAGCATTGTGATGGATCTCGCAGGCTCGAGCGGCGGAAACTGCGAGCTTACCAAACCTGGAGAGAGCTATGTCTACAAGGGCGTAACGATTATTGGAAGCGACATGACGAACCAGGCAATGGCTTGGCAGGCTAGCACCATGTATTCCAACAACATTTCTAACCTCTTTGATATATTGTGCAAGGATAAGACGTTTGAAATCAACATGGAAGATCAGGTGGTCCGAGGAATGACATGCGTCTTTGAGAGTGAATTGACTTTTCCTCCACCCGTGGTCCAAACCAGCGCTGGTACACCATCGAAGCTCAGCGGCAAAGATATTATCGAGACCAAGAAAAAACCTTCGCCATTGTCGTATCGCGTCCTGGATCTAGCCCCAGCGGGAGAGTTTCTCGGACTTTTATTGATTGGTGCCTTCTTTGGTATTGTTGCTGCGTATGCCCCAGTCTCCTTCAGTCAGCAGCTTAGTTACTTCATTCTATCGGGTTTCCTTGGATACTATTTGATCTGGGCAGTTGAGCCAGCCCTCTTTAGTCCCCTAATGAGCACCAGTAACGCCCTCTCCGGTGTTGTGATCCTCGGTGGTCTTCTCATGGTTAGCACACCACAAGGTTCTCCGACGAGCGTTCTCGGCTGCGTCGCCACTGCCATTGCGGCGATCAACGTCTTTGGAGGCTTTGCTGTGTCCTTCCGTATGTTATTGATGTTCAAGAAGGGCAACTAAAGCCAGGCCGCACAGATCGATTTGTTACTTTTGTTACATTTTAGAATCGTGCATGATAATATATGGATAAGCAAAGCATTCTTAACACGTTATACACATTTCTTGACCCATTTCTAATGACAAACACGGCAGAACTGTCAACTCCACACTACAACTTGCGACGCCGGCCAAGAATAAAGCCCCCAGCCAGAGCCAAACCCGTACACAGCACCAATGTAGCTGTGTTGTATCCCGACTGTCTCTCAATGTCGACAATCTCGACCCAATCCTCACTCAACGGCACCGGCAGCGAAAGCGCATCGACGAACTTGTCGTCGTCCTCTTCGTCCACCCAATCGAGACTCCTCGAAACTGCCTTTTGCCAACCCGACCAGTACTTTTCACGGT
>Ga0307981_1001936_pt1 | contig 17580 bp, 15 predicted proteins | sample OrgLakmetagen987_FD_201849 | JGI IMG/M metagenome (GOLD analysis project Ga0307981, IMG submission 201849) | Saline water microbial communities from Organic Lake, Antarctica - #987 | ecosystem: Environmental > Aquatic > Non-marine Saline and Alkaline > Saline | place: Antarctica: Organic Lake... | reverse complement strand
CCCATATTCCAACTAGCGGAGGTGGAACATAACCAACTTGTGGCTTAACAACAGTCTTTATACTTTTAGATATTTTCAAGTTGTTGAGATCATCTGCAAAATACTTCATACCCTCAAATCTTAGTGGATCAGTTCCTACATCTATGACAGGAGTTGATTTATGATACCAGACCTTTGTTGTGGCAATTGCTTGATCATACTGTTCAGTCTCATCCCAACCTTTGTCATAGATTCCATGACACCCAGAACAAGTTTTTAGAAAGAGCTTCTGTCCTCGCATAGCTTGATCAATTTTTATTCTTCTTGGGAAAAAATTATTATATTTTGGTGCTTCTGTGTTGAAGACATAGCTTGTGAGCTCGTCGACTTTATTTTTATTATCTATTAGCCAATTTTCCAGTTTTTTAAGATCCACACCTCGGCCAATTTCATTCCAAAGAAAGTTTGTATGAATTGGGTTTCCAGAAACGATTGATCCATCACTTAACCATTTTGTCTTATATTTTGTGTTCCACCAAACTGCTGGCTTCGAGTCAGCTGGGTTCTTATCAAAACCAGAAGCTCTTGGACGTCGTTGAAATTTCTTACTAAATGTTGCGTATTCATCTTTATTTCTTTTTGCTAGGGAGAGTCCAACTTGAGCAAGAGAAGTGTCAAGCCCCAGTACGATTGGTTTTTTGATACCTATCGCCTTAATGGCAGCTTTTGATTCTTTGAAAAGTCTCATCTCATCTTGACCTGCTCCAGTTGCTATTTGGAAAGCTAGAGCTGGAGTGTTCTTCATTATCTTTTGACCAAGGTGAAAGAATTCATTAGCTTTTGGAAATCTATTTGTAAGACCCACAATTTTCTTTCCAAAAAGATTCGCACTATGGCAGGCGGCACAACTAAATGTTAATCCTCTTGCTTTCTCTTTTCCAAAAATAGTTGCACCCATAGATTCACTTTCAAGTGCTCCCATAAATGGAATAAGATTTGGTCCTCTTTGAATTTCATATTCTGGATATTTGTGAAGTCCTATATGATCATAAAGATCACTCATGTCTTTAAAAGAGGTTATTTCTTTTGCTATGGAATAAAATAATCGTCTAAGAGGACTATTTGATTCGGAATTAAAAACTCTCTTTAAAGATGCATAAGGAATTTGCAGGGGAGTAACGTCAACTGGATAAGATAAAACATGTCTTCCGCCTTCTTCAATATACGTATCCAATTCATTTTGATTTAAAGAGTAGATGTTTTTACGATTCCCATCTTTTAAACAGACAGTATGGCCATTATGATCACTACACTTTTCAATTCCAGGTAAAATCGCGTCTTTTGACCAATCCTGAGAGTAAACATTATTTATTGAAATGAGGCTAAAAATTGCCAAACTATAAAGCACTGTTTTCATTGAAATCTCCATCTATGTAGATGAAATCATGTAATTTCAGAGCCTTACTGTCAACTTAAATAAAATGTCATCTGCAGTCCGTTAAGTTTTGAAAATTGCGGGAATATTGAATTTTGTAATATTTCCGGATTTATTTAATCTCGGCGGCAATGTACACTCGATATTGAAGATTAAAGGGGTTTTAGTTGCTTTTGACCTCTTTGGTTCCTCCCAGTAATAAATGGCTTCATAATGGAGCCATTTATTGCTCAGGACCCACTTAAAGTCCTATATTGAATCCACTGTACTTTTAAACTTCTTAACACTAAATGGAATATTTAAGTATGCATCTGCACCAGCTTTTGATTTTTGGTGAACAGCCGCTTTATCTGCAGTTAGGCCTTTACCTACAATAATTGTTTTCGCATTTGGAAATTTCGATTTTATTTGAGTTGTCAGTTGATTTACAGCTTTAGGAGCAGCACTGTAATTGAAGAGAATCTTTACGCTATCTCCACTTTGCAAATAGGTATTGAGTTCTTTAAGTTCTTTGATTACTTTAAAGTCATAACCCTCTGAAGGTAGCTTAGGAACTAGTTTAGAGAAGTAGGTTGAAGAGTAGTCAAAAAATATTATCAGGTCATCTTCATCTAAATCATCTTCGAGCGATAGCTCATTGGCATCTAAATCAGTAGAGTCTGTATCATCGTGAACGGCGAATTCAATTTCTTGATCGATGGCCTCGTTGACATTTTTCTTTTGAGCTAACTCCTCTTTAAGAGCGCTTATATCTAAAACAACTGTTGGCTTATCGTCTTCTTCGTTACTCATTTACTGCCTTTTTATTAGCTTTAAAAGTTCTATGTATCGGTAATTATAGCAGATAAATCTCCATAATAAAATTTCTTGGTGCGTTTTCATTAAAGATTTCCCTCAAGTGTCCGATAAACACAGTAGGGAATAGTCCCAAATTTGGTTTTACCACAAGGAAAAGCTTTGGCCATCGAAGACTTGGACCTCGTATTTGAGGAAGAAGAAATTGAAAAGAGTGATGCAATCGACGTAGGTGTCGATCTGGATTTCTCTGCGCACGTCAAGAAAGATGCTAATGGAACGCCTCTTCAGCCGCCTAAACCTGCAAATATACAGGCCCCTAAAGCAACACCTTCAGCTGTGCCTTCTAATGTTAAAAATATATCAGATGCTCAAAAAGCTAGACCCGTTGCACAGGCAAAGCCCCAAACACAACAAGCACCAAGACCACAACAACCTCCTAGGCCAATTGATGACTCGTATGCTGACGAATTAGATATGATGAAAGATGAGATCGCAGAACTCAGAGCGCAAGTTTCAAAAGTTCAAAGTGCTGCTGATGTTAAGGTCGCTGTTGCCGAAGCAAAAACAGACTTTCTCGTGCAATATATTACAGATGCTAAACTGATGGATCACCAAGTTAATCAGATGCTTTCACGCATACATAAAAAGGTACCAGCACTTAAAAATGAAGTTTTATCAATAAAGAAATATATTGCAGATTTTATCGCAAAGACTAAAAAGTAAAATTACTTATCACTATAACGGCTCGTTAGATAAACTGAAATAACGATAACAACCAACCCACATATACTTAAAAAATCAATTGTCTCATTGAAAAAGAAAATCCCCATCACTAGTGCATAAGCAGCTGTCAGATAATTGAAGTGAGATATCTTTGAAGCTTTTTCTAATAGGTAAGCTTGGGTCATGTGGACCTGTGCAATTTGAGTGAAGATTCCAATAGTGATAAGTCCTACAAACTCACTAGGGCTGGGTGTAACCCATCCTGGAATCATCATTGGTATACATATTGGAAGAGTAACTAGAGGAAAGAAGAATATTATCAACTGATGGTGGGCTTTACCTTTTAGTTGTCTAATAAAATTGTATGCCAGTCCCGCAAAGAGAGCAGCTGTTAATCCCATAGTAAAATGAAAAAAACTGACACGAACGTCGGTGCCTTTCATAAGAGCCGCACCAATAAGACCTAATAGTAAAAATGGCCACTGCTTTTTGTTTGGATATTCTCCAACCATTGGTATCGCCAAAATAACCGTAAATACTGGAGCAAGGTAGAGCAGGGTAACTGCGGTAGCAAGAGGCATATTTTGAATTGTATAAAAATATAAACTAAGGGCTATGGCGCCGGTTAAACCCCTCAGAAAAAGAGTCTGAAAGTGTTCGTTAATTATTTTAAGTTTCAACTTTTTAATCATGATGAAAGAGAGAATTAAAGTAACGATAGATCTAAAAAATACGATCTCAATTGCCGGAATAGCAGATAAATACTTTACACCTGCGTTAATAAGACTAAAGAAAAGCCCAGCTATTAATATATGTTTCACACCTGGTGAAATTTTTGAGAACATAGAGGCGATACTACAAAAGGAAATAGCGTATGTCTTTAATAGAAAGTAAATCAGGTCTCGAATACATTAAAAGAGGCGAAAATAATAAAAAAGCAATTTTCATGCTTCACGGTTATGGAGCGAGTATGAATGACCTCGCAGGTCTCTACGATGTAATTAAAACCGATGATGATTTTGACTGGATCTTTCCCAATGGTCCCATATCTATCCCCATGGGAGGAATGGAAGGAAGGGCATGGTTTCCAATAGATATGGAAGAGCTTCAAAGAGCGATGATGACTGGTGAATTTAGATCTTTTGAAGATAAAGAGCCAGTTGAATTCCTAAAAGCTCTGCCACTGATGAAAACTTTTATTGATGAATTAAGTAAAGACTACGATAGCATAATCATTGGTGGATTCTCGCAAGGGGCAATGGTGAGTTCGCATATAACCGGTGAAAAATTTGAAAAACAAATAGGACTAATCCTCTTTTCAGGCACTTTGCTGGCAAAAGATAGACTTATAGATGCTCTCGAAAATGTAAAACCTATGCCATTTTTTCAAAGTCACGGAAAAATGGACCCCGTTTTAAATTATAATGAGGCGATGCAGCTCTTTGAAACACTCAAATTATGTCGCTTGCAAGGTGAGTTTGTCTCTTTTGATGGAGCTCATGAAATACCTTACCCTGTTGTCTCAAAGGTCGGTAAGTACATAAATAGTTTAGGGTAGTGAAAGAGGGGTTGGCTAAACCTTAAAATAAGCGTAAAACGCCTCAAACATTGGAGTTTTTATGCGTTTATTTATCCTATCATTCATGATTTTGAGCACTGCTTTTGCCTTTAATTTAAACTGTGAAGTTACAAATTATGAACTTCTTAGTGGTAATCCTAGGTATGCATCACTCAGTGAGACGACAAAATTGAAAATCACTCTAACAAGTGAAGCTTCCGCTTTTGAACAAGAAATTGGCTGCTCTACTGAATTTCTTTCAAAACCACACCTCTCTATTACAGCTTTTGGAGGTGAAAAAACTCAAGATCTAACTTATTGTGAAACTCAGAACTTTTTAAAATTTGATAAGAAAACGATTTCATACTCGAACTTTAATGACCATGATGTTCCAGAAGAAGTTCTAGACCTTTTTAGAGTTGGAACTGAGTACTATGGAAAACTGCTCTCTTCGTGGGATGCTAAAGAAGTTCTTGAATTAAAGTGTAAATAAAGACAAGTCCCTGCATAAATCTTAAGCAGGGTTATCTGACGGAATGTAGAAAAATTCAACTCCATCTTTTTGGTATTTATCATAAAGATGTTTCATAAGATCTTGCACGCCAAACTGTTCCGTAGCGTTGTGACCACCAGCAAAGTAGTGCATCTCACTTTCTTTGGCCTCATGCCAGTCGTGCTCTGAAATTTCACCGGTTATATAAGCGTCCAGACCATCACTTTTTGCTTTCACCCAATCAGAGTTTGCTCCACCAGTAATAATTCCAACACTTTTAATTACTGCTTCTTTATCATAGGTACTCACAATAACATTGTGGGAGAGAATATCTTTGAGGGCATTTCCAAAAACAGATACATTGAGGGGAGTTTTAAGTTTTCCCTTCACACCCGTAGGACTTCCCTTGTGATCACCAAAAGGTTTAGTGTCAATAAGTTCAAGGCGCCTAGCAATGGCGGCAGCATTTCCAACTTCCATATGAGCGTCAAGTGGTAGGTGATAAGCGATGAGATTAATATCTTTTTTTATAAGAGGCTTAATTCTTTTTCCAAAAGCTCCCGTGATAGCTCGAACACCATGAAATTTCCAAAAGAGACCGTGGTGAACGATAAGAGCATCAGCCCCAAGAGCAATTGCTTGCTCTACAGAATAGGCAGTTGCACTTACTGCAAAAGCCACTTTTTTGATTTCTTCTTTGCCTTCAATATGAAGTCCATTTGGTCCATAGTCTTGAAAATCAGATATGTTTAAATACTTATTGAGATATTTTACTAAAGCGTCTCTTTTAATCATAAAGTTCTCCTAGACTTGTTTCTGACCAAGATCTTCCCATTCTTCATAGAGGCTCTCTAGAGTCTTTTCCCATTTTTTTTGATCTTCTTGAAGCTTTGCATATTCAGCAGTTGTTGCATCAGTCATATTTGAAAAATCAAATGCAGCAAGCTTGGATTCATACTTTTCGAGATTTTTCTCGGCCGTTGAAATTTCTTTTTCAATAACTTTGAATCTCATTTTCTCTTTGTTGCTCATTTTTACTTTTGAAGAGTCATCAACTTCAGTCTTAGTCTCTTGTGAAGTCTCTTCTTCATCAGGTAATTCAGCTTCCATCTCAATTGCGTGAAGGTAAGGGGCCACCTGAGTGTATCCACCTCTAAAGACTTCAAGTTTTTTATTGTGAAGAACCCACGTGCTTTTAACGATATTATCTAAGAACGCTCTATCGTGAGAGATGATAATAACGGCACCTTTATAGTCGCGAAGTCTTGATTCAAGTATTTCAATAGTTTCAATGTCTAGATCGTTTGTTGGCTCATCGAAAACCCATACGTCTGCAACTTCTTTCATAAATAGTGCAAGTTGGAGTCTGTTTTTTTCACCACCACTCAAAGTATTAATAGGTCTTCTAATCTCATTTGATAGAAAGAGAAAGTTCTCAAGATATGCATTAACGTGCTGATTTCGTCCATCTGGAAGGTGAACAAAGTCTTGTCCATCACCAATAATTTCAAAAGGAGTTTTATCCAGTGGAAGTGCATCTCTATTTTGTGAGAAAACTTTGATATCAAGGGCTTCAGCTCTTTTGATCTTTCCATCGGTAAATTCAAGTTTTCCTCTTAAAAGATTAATGAGAGTAGTCTTTCCTTGTCCATTTTTACCAATGAGAGCAATCTTATCATTTTTAAAAATACTGACGGTAAGGTTTTTAATAATATCTTTGTCAGCATAAGAGAAAGAGGCGTTTTTAATTTCGACCATCTGTTTAGTTTTTCTACCAGAGTGGGCGAGATCAAGATTAACCTCTTTTTTGGCCATAGCCTTAAGTGTTGATATGTCTGATCTTAGGTTCTCATATCCTTCAACACGTTTTTTACTTCTCGTTCCACGTGCCTTGATTCCCTGTCTCATCCAGGCGAGTTCACGTCGATGTTGATTTTCAGCTCTATCAAGGGACTTGAGTCTGTCTTTTTCTTTTTCAACAAGAAATTCCATATACTGCAGGTAGTTTCCAGAAAATGGAATAATTTCTCCGCGATCGATATGAATGATTTTATTACAAATATTTCCAAGTAGGTATCTATCGTGAGAGACCATTATGAAGGCCTTGTTAGAATTCATCATCTCGTCTTCAAAATACTCAATTGTTTCGATATCTAGGTGGTTGGTAGGCTCATCCCATAAAACGAGAGTTGCATTACTTGAAAGTCCAGCAGCAAGAGCTATTTTTCGTTTTTCTCCACCAGAGAGAATAGTGATATCTGTTTTATCTATGAGGCCAAATTTTTTAATATAGCTTTCATAAACTTGTTCAACTTGCCAAATATTTCCCGCCGTTAACTCTTCAAGGATAACTTCTTGTCTTTTAATATTTTTATCAAGGTCTATACTTTGCGACAGCTCATCTTCAATTTTCCAAAGCTTCTTAAATGTCTCGTGAACTTTTGGATAAAAGGCTAAGTAGAAATTATTAATAGTTAGATCGGGATACTTTTCAACTTCAATGTCTTGAGGAATGTATAAAATATCTAGGTCGTTACTTTTATCATAGATAAACGGAGGCTTCGTAGTATCTGGCTTTGTGATATCCATGATAATTTTAAGGAGCGTACTCTTACCGTGACCATTTAGGCCAATGAGTCCGACTTTATCAATCGAGCTTAGAGTAAGATTTCCCTCTGAGAAAAGAATTTTTTGTCCAAAGGCCAAAGATATATTTTGTAGGTTTGCTAGTATTGTCATGCGTACATACTAATGTATAATATTAGTATGTTAAATAGATTTTTAGTATTACTTATATTGCTCTCAACTTTAATGCCATGCGCCTACTCGCAAGAGATAGAAGTCGCTGAAATAAAATCCGAAGTTGAAGAACTGGGCGACGATTCTTTTGAACAGATTAAGTTGGATCGTTTAAAAAGAATGAGAAAAGAGATTGTTCAAATCGAATCTCAAATCTATATGAATAAAAAGAAAGTTTTAACTGAACCGGATATGGTTTTAAAGTTAAAGCTTGAATCAGAAAACTCAAAACTCTTAAAAGAATACAACGCAAAGCGAATACTTTTTATCGAGACTCTGACTGGTTTATCTATTTTTAGATCTAAAGATATGAACTCAGAGGAAAAGTCTTTCTCTGATAATCTATCCGATATTTTTAGACCCGTACTTTCGGGGATTAAAAGTATTTCCGAGCGTCCTCGACAAATACAAATGCTCGAAGAGAGTATCAAAGTTTATAAAGAAGAATTAAATAACGTAGAACTCGCTATAGATAAGATTAAAGAATTTAGAACAGATAAAGACTATAAACAATTTTCAAGAGTCATGAAAAAGAGTTTAAAGAAACTTGAATTACTTGAAAAAGATTACAAAATAAAGCTTGAAGACGCTCAGTTTCAGCTCATTAAGCTTGAAAAAAATAAAGGCTCTTTTGTCGGTGTTTTCTCTCAAGTCATTTTTGACTTTTTAAAGACGAAAGGAAAAAACTTACTTCTATCAATCTCAGCATTTATTCTTATTATTTGGTTTTTCAGTAGAGTTAAAAATAAAGTTATTTCATTCTTTGTGCAAAGACTTATAAGATTTTACGGAACGAATGAAGCTAGCTTCTGGTTTGTAAGGCCAGTTAAAGTTATCTACTCTGTCTCCGGCTTCTTTCTCGCACTCTTTGTTGCACTGATCATTCTCTACATTATGAATGACTGGGTTCTAGTAACTTTTATTTTGTTCACTCTTGGTGCACTCGTATGGAGTTCTAAAGAATATTTCCCTATCTTTTTTGAGCAGAGTAAAGTCGTCCTAAATGTTGGAGCAATTCGAGAAAATGAGATTGTTATTTTTCAATCAATTCCTTGGAAAGTAAAAACTCTTGGTTATTACTGTCGGCTTGAAAACCCACTTTTAACTGGTGGAACCCTTAGGATTAGTTCAAGAGAGCTTCTCACTTCACATTCAAGACCTATTCAAGCAAATGAGCCGTGGTTTCCTACTAAGACGAACGATTGGGTTATTTTAGATGATGGAATGTATGGAAAGGTAACTTTTCAATCTCCAGAGCAAATTCTTATTAAGCTTATCGGTGGCGCAATTAAGTATATGAAAACCGATGAGTTCTTAAAGTCAGATCCTGTAAATATCTCTACAGGTTTTGGGATTGAGCAAGTTATAGGTGTCGATTACTCTCATCAAAAGATTGTTCTAGATGAAGTGATACCCAATATTAAAGAAACTATCATCGGCTCACTTAAAGATTACTTATTGGATGAATACGAGGGTGGTGTTTATGAAGTTCAAGTTGATTTTAAAACAACTGGTGCAAGCTCTCTAGATATAAGATTCTTTGTCATTTGTTCGGGAACTCTTGCTCCTAAGAAACTAATTATTGAAAGAAAAATACAAGCTGCATTTGTTGAAGTTTGTAATACTCATGGCTATATTATTCCGTTCTCTCAAATGACTGTTCACATGGCACCAAATGGTAAACCAAAGAAATTAGAAGAGGATGAGCGTGACAGTTAATAGCGAGCTGCTTCGAATTATTGAAACCAACTTCTCAGTTGGCGTTAATTCATCTGAACTCGATACAGAAAGCGCATTCTTAAATCACTTACAGTTAAAACTAGCAGAGAGAATTAAGTTTTTCATTAGAACCGATATGGATAAGTTACTTCAAGCATTGTATCGAATTGATGTGGATGACGCTCTGAGTTCAAAAGCTTTTGATCAAGGAGAAATTGGACTCGTCTCAAATGAATTGGCCCATCTTATTATCACACGACAGCTACAAAAATTAGAATACGCACGAAAGTTTGATAAAGAGTAAGATTAAGCTTCAATTTCCCTTCAATTTGCCTTCACAGCGTTATTTACTACAGACAATCCCTTAAAAATTTCCTATATTCCAACCTAAGGACATGTAATTTAAAGAGTAATTAAAAATATAGGAATTGCTATGAAGCAGATAGAAAGTGTTGTCGTAAGATTCTCTGGTGACTCAGGCGACGGGATGCAATTGACGGGAACTCAGTTCTCAAATACTTCCGCCCTAATGGGTAATGACATTGCTACATTTCCAGATTTCCCCGCAGAGATTCGCGCCCCTCAAGGTACGGTTGCAGGTGTTTCTGGATTCCAAGTCAATATTGGCTCAGTAGAAATTAACACTCCTGGTGATGAGCCAGACGTTTTAGTTGCCATGAATCCGGCCGCTTTAAAAGCAAATATTTCAGACCTTCGTCTCGGCGGAACTTTGATAGTGAATATCGATGCCTTTACTGAACTAAATTTTAAAAAAGCTGAATTTGAATCCAATCCTCTAGATACTCCTCAATACGAACAGTACCAAGTAATTCGCGCACATATTACTTCTCAAACTAAAGAAGCTCTTAAAGATTCAGAACTCGATACTAAAAGCAAAGAGAGATGTAAAAATTTCTACGCCCTTGGGATGACATTTTTCATGTACTCGAGGGACCTCGAACCCACTGAGAAATGGATTAAAGAGAAGTTTAAAAATAAAGATGTTCTCGTTGATGCCAATATTACAGCTCTTAAAGCTGGATATCATTTTGCAGAAACAATTGAAGCAATAGGTGACAGATATCAAGTTAAACCTGCTCCTATTGATTCTGGAACCTACAGACAGATTAATGGAAATACAGCTCTTTCATGGGGCTTTATGTTAGCTGCCGAGAAAGCTGATCTTGAGTTGTATCTTGGTTCGTATCCAATTACTCCAGCTTCAGATATTTTACATGAGCTAAGTAAACATAAGAATTTTGGTGTCAAAACATTTCAAGCAGAAGATGAAATAGCAGCTGTGTGTTCAAGTATTGGTGCGAGCTTTGGTGGTGCACTTGCGATCACAACTTCAAGTGGTCCTGGGATTGCTTTAAAAAGTGAGGCGATGAATCTCGCGATGATGCTTGAACTTCCTCTTGTCGTTATCGACGTGCAAAGAGGAGGTCCTTCAACTGGTCTTCCTACTAAAACTGAACAGTCTGATCTCAATATGGTTTTATATGGAAGAAACGGGGAGAGTCCTTTAATCGTGGTTGCTCCGGCTTTTCCAAGTGACTGCTTTACAATGGCGTTTGAAGCGGCAAGACTAAGCCTTGAGCATATGACACCTGCTGTATTACTCAGTGATGGTTATATTGCAAACGGAAGTGAGCCTTGGAAAATTCCAGATATTGAAAACTTTCCAAAAATTAGAACTAAGTTTGTCGATCCAAAAGAATATGAAGATAAAAAACAATATCTCCCATACCTACGTGATGAAAATCTTGTAAGGACTTGGGCCATTCCAGGAATGGAGAACCTCATGCACAGAGTAGGGGGATTAGAAAAAGAAGAAAACACTGGAAACGTTTCCTACGATCCAGAAAATCATGAAAATATGATTGCGATTAGAAAGAGAAAAGTTGAACTTGTGGCCAATAATATTCCCGAACAAGTAGTTTATGGTGAAGCCAAAGCCGACCTACTTATAGTCTCTTGGGGTGGAACTTACGGAGCAACTTATCAAGCCGTTACACAGATGATTGAAAAAGGTGCAAGTGTAAGTTTGATGCACATTAGATACATCAGTCCGATGCCTAAGAATGTTGAATCAATTATAAAAGGTTATAAGAAAATTGTTGTCTGTGAGCTCAATGGCGGTCAGATGAAAGATCTTCTCAATAAGAATTTTAACTGTTCAGCGACCGGCTATAATAAAATGCAAGGTAAGCCTTTTATGATTAGAGAGCTGGTTGGAATGATGGACAGTACTTTAGAAGCAATTAAAAAGTAGAAAGGTTAGATATGACTGAAAAAGTTAAATTAACAAAGAAAGATTTTACTAACTCCCAAGCCGTGAAGTGGTGTCCTGGTTGTGGTGACTATGCCATTTTATCAGCTACTCAAATGGCGATGGCACAAATTGGGGTTGAACCTCATAATGTTGCAATTGTTTCAGGTATTGGTTGTTCTTCAAGATTTCCATACTATATGGGAACCTATGGGATGCATTCCATTCATGGACGTGCACCAGGCTTTGCTACTGGTTTGAAACTACATAATCCTGATCTTTCAGTTTGGGTTATCACAGGTGATGGCGATGGATTGAGTATTGGTGGTAATCACCTTGCTCACATTATTCGTCGTAACGTGAATGTGAATATAATTCTCTTTAACAACGAAATCTACGGTCTGACTAAAGGTCAATATTCTCCGACCTCTCAGCCAAAACTTAAAACACCTTCTACTCCTTATGGAGCTCTGGATCGTCCATTTTCACCTGCAAGATTTGCTCTTGGCTGTGGATCAACTTTCTATGCCCGAACAATCGATACAGACCCTAAACATATGATTGAAGTCTTTAAGCAAGCTCAAGAACACGAGGGAACATCTGTTATTGAAGTCTATCAAAACTGCGTTATCTTTAACGATAAAGTGCACGACAAATATACCAACCGAGCGACTCGTGATGATTATTCAATTCGTCTAGAGGCCGGAAAACCAATGATCTATGGTAAAGACAGTGACAAAGGATTGATCTTTGAAGATTTTAACCTGAAGACTGTTAATTTGGCCGATGGATACTCTGAAGATAAACTTGTAAAACACGATCCAACTAACGATGGACTTATTCAAATGCTTACAAGTCTTAGTCGTGAAGATGCTCCAGTACCTCTTGGTGTAATAAAATCAAGTAACTCAGCTTCTACTTACGATGATGTATTTCACGCGCAACTTGAAGAGCAAAAATCATCTAAAGGTAAAGGCTCTATGAAAGATCTATTGATGTCAGGGGAGACTTGGAAAGTATAATCCAAGTCTACTGATGATTTTCTATATAATCTGAGTTTTTATAAAACTTAACTTTTGGACTTTTATCCATTGCCAGTTTTAGATCCCAGTCGGATTTTACGCCATAACAAATTCTATTTTTACCATCGATTAAAATGTTTCCAGAATAATTTGATTCGAATTCATCCTGAGCTTTCGCTGTTTCAAACCTCAACCATCGGACTCCAGAAAACGGTGTACCTTCATAATCGGCTTTAACATTGTACTCATCTTCTAGACGAAATTTTACAACTTCAAATTGAAGGATCCCAACGGCACCAAGCATTTTTGCACCCGTTGATGGTCTTATGAATAATTGAGTTGCCCCTTCTTCACTTAACTGTCTAAGACCCTTATCGAGGTGTTTAGCTTTAAGTGGATCTTTAAGAGCAACACTTCTAAAGAGCTCTGGAGCAAATGAAGGGATTCCCGTGTATTGGAATTTTTCACCCTCTGTGAATGTATCACCAATTTGAAACTTTCCAGTGTCGTGCACACCGATGATGTCCCCCGGGTATGCCTCTTCAATTAGTTCTCTGTCCCTTGCTTGAAAAATTTGGGGACTTGGAATCTTTATCTCTTTTTCAGTTCTTACGTGGTGAATTTTTGTATTTCTTTTAAAGACACCTGAGCACACTCGCATGAAGGCAATTCTATCTCTGTGGTTCTTGTCCATGTTTGCTTGAATTTTAAAGATAAAGCCTGAGAACTTTTTATGATCAGGTTTAATTATTTCAGTCTCAGCATCCAAATCATAGGGCTTGAGTCTAACGATTCTTTGTCTCGGAGCAGGTGCATGATCTGTAATCATATCGAGAACTTCTTTTACGCCAAAGTTAAAAAGAGCTGATCCAAAAAAGACTGGTGTCTGAAGTCCTGCTAAATATAGTTCTTCATTAAATGGCTCAATGAGTTCTGTGGCCATAGATAAATCTTCTTCGAGTTTATCTCTAAGCGGTTGACCTAAGAATTTTAATAGTTCAGGAGAATTAAGGTCACTTGCATCTACAACTGTTGGATTAAATGGATCTCTTTTGTTTCCAAACGATCTAATCATCTTTGTTTTAAAGTCGTATACACCTTTAAAATCGACACCGTCACCAATAGGCCATGTCATCGGTACACATTGAATTGATAGTTTCTTTTCTACGTTATCTAACAGTTCAAAAGGATCAAGTGAATCTCTATCGAACTTATTCATAAATGTAATAATAGGGGTGTCACGAAGACGACATACTTCCATTAGTTTTTCAGTTTGACCCTCGACACCTTTGGCACTATCTATCATCATGAGAACAGATTCTACTGCAGTAAGGGTTCTGTAAGTATCTTCAGAGAAGTCCTTATGTCCTGGTGTATCCAGTAAGTGAATAGCACGATCGTTATAATGGTAACTCATTACACTTGAAGTAATGGAGATCCCACGATCTTGTTCCATTTGCATCCAGTCAGATTTTGCAAATTCACCGTGCTTGGCCTTAACTTTACCCGCTTCTCGAACAACACCACCAAACCACAGTAGCTTTTCAGTAACAGTCGTCTTACCCGCATCGGGGTGAGAGATTATGGCAAATGTGCAACGTGGGTGAATGATTTTCATATATCTTCCTGTAAATATTAACTTTTAATGGCTCAAAATACTGCAATGTGGCCAATAAGTAAATCTGCGTAGGTGTAATTTGCACGATGAGAGAGAATCTTGCCTTGTTTGCTGAAATACACACGTAGTCTCAAAGAGATTAGTGATTAAAAGGTTAATAGTAGATTTACACCACCTCCACCATCGGACGACGATGGTGGAGACCTCTTTTCTCTAAACATGTTTAATTTCAGACACTTGATTACGGTTACTTATGCTTTTATGGGAGTGGTAGCACCTGTCTAGAACTGTCTTAGACTGTCTCGGCGTGGCTATTTGTGGCTACTGTTTGGCTACTCCCTAATTTTTTGCAAAACCTGGGACTATTGTCCGTAACTGGCGGTGCAGAAAGAGAACTTAAGTAAATGTAATCGTTGGACTACCGTTCGTAATTTTTTAGAGCTTTAAACTTCATTGAAAAGGAGAATAGCGATGAAAAATGACCACACAAAATCAATTAAAACTAAACGACAGAAAAAAAGAAGATCTGATAAGAAGGTGATGACCAAAGAGGCCAGCCTCTTAAAATTCATGCGTGAATCAAGACATTTATCTATGAGGAGAGTTGCTCCAATTCTAGGACTATCTGAGGCCACAGTTAATCACTCTGAAAATGGTAGACGAGACCTTAATGATAAATTAATTAAACGTTTCCTTAAGGTTTATGGTTATAGCTGGGATCAATTTCAATTGATGGTAGCTGGAGTTGTTGAAGTACCTGAACATCTTAGATCTGAATGTATCGATATTATTAATCGTATCGATGATTCAAAGTTAAAGACAGTTAAGGTATTTTTAAACACATTCTAAACCTATTTAAAGGAAGCACCATGGGAATTAAATATAACGAGCTAAAAGAATATTACGAGGTGTCCTATTCAAGAAGACATCCAGTAACAAAGAAATCAAGAAATATTAGAAGAATAGGGATTCAAACTAAGGCCGAAGCATTGAAAGTTCATACTCAGATTCAAAATGAACTTATAAAAAGATTTTTTAATGACCAGTATCCGTATTGGAATGAAGTTGTTGAAAGATTTATTGTTCACTTCATCAATCTTGGTATGGCCAATAATACTGTAATTAATTATAGGGGAACATTAAGAATGCATACCTATGATAAATGGAAACACAAGCGCATAAATGAAATATCAACTTCACAGATTAGAGATTTAATTATTGATGATCTTACTAGTTATTCTGAAGCTCATAGAAAAAGTATGTTCAAGCACTTAAAAGCTGTGTTTAGGTATGCTATTGAAAGTGATCTACTTCAAAGAGATCCTAGTCCTAAATTAAGATTCAAGAAAAATGAAAAAATAAAAAAGGTTTTAACAGAAAATCAGATTAGACATTTTCTAAAGAGCGCCAAAGAAGAGAAGCATACTTGGTTTCCAGTATGGACATTGGCTTGTTATACAGGGATGCGAAATGGAGAGCTTTACGCTTTAAGGTGGGAGAGGGTTGATTTAAATAAACGTATCATGGTTATTTGTGAAGCATGGACTAAAGAAAATGGCTTTAAAGATACTAAATCTGGTGATGATAGAACTGTCGAGATAGCAAAGAACTTGATGCCTGTAATGGATGAGCTTTATAGGAATAGAAAGGATGAGTTTGTTTTACCAAGGCTTGGGAGTTGGTCAACAGCAGGGCAGTCTCAGATTATAAAAGAATTTCTTAAAGAAATAGATCTTCCTTTAATACGTTTTCATGATTTAAGGGCTTCGTGGGCAACAATAATGCTTTCAAAAGGAATTGAGCCAATAAAGGTTATGGCCATGGGAGGCTGGAAAGACTTGAAGACAATGCAGATATATATTCGAAAATCGGGGATTCATATTAAAGGGATTACTGATTCATTAAATTTTTTGTAAGAAATGAAAATAGTTAACTACTATAGCACCAGTATTTACTTTTGATGATTTTAGGGGGGCGATGGATCTCTATTCATTATTATAATTCGATATTATCAGAAGTTTTATTAATAATTGAATCAATTTAAGCATGTTTTCGAAGGATTCTAGATAATAACCTCTTGTAAAATATTTACGTAGCCAAGATATATCGGAGCTATTCGTTAAATATCGGAAAAACTACTTACCATAGTCTAGTGTTGCAAGTACAAAGTTCACTTTCTTCAAATGTACCTTTGTCTTATATTTAATTCTCTATCTTGGATGTCATTTTTTGACATGATCTTTTTATAAAATATTCTTTCATAGTCATGCACATGTATGAGTTTATTCTTTAGATGGGAGTTGCGATGTCTTCAAAACGATTTTTAACCTATAGTGAATTACTGGATCGCTTTACAGTTTTATCTCCTTTCGAGCTGGATTATATACATGAGTCGCTAGAGCTTGATACGTCCAATGAGAGTCAAACACAAAAGTCTATTCTGAGATATGTCGACCTTCCTTCCCAGATCTATGATGAATACATAAGACGATTTGAAGAAAGCTACGACTCTAAAAATGAGAATATAGATTTCTTTGAGGAACCATTTCTTAGCAGGGTTTCTAATATTCTCCAACAAGGTTTTCAGATGGGAGGTGCACCGTACGCAGTCACGCATTGCTTCAGTTTTACACAAGTCTTAACCTCTCCAGATATAGATGTTCTTCGTAAAGATTATAAACAATTAGATTTTATGTTCTCAGATGGTTCCAAATCTCAAACGCTTCGCATATTCTATTTGAATGAGCCTCAAAGGATGTTGGAAGCAATTTGGCAGGTAGATACTAATACGTTTGAACAATTGATAAATCTTTTTCTGAGCAATGCTCTATTGCCATTGATAAAGTTAGAAGGTGATTTATTTACTGAGATATATGAAGGAGAAAAATACAATATCGCCTCTCTTTCTTTAAACTTCTTTATGTCTGAACTATTTAATCTCGTTAACTATAACTCAGAAGCTAGTAATAGCAAAATGGGTGAGTGGACCTCCCCACCAAAAGTGGACAGTTTTCTTAGTGTAGTATAACTACTATCTAGGAGAAATAGATGACAAAAAGAAAAAATGTTTACACTGCCGAATTCAAGGCTGAAGCCGTTAAAATGATCAACGAATATGGGATTGAAAAAACCATTCAAGACCTCGGGGTCTCGAAATCCTCACT
>Ga0307981_1001935_pt1 | contig 17586 bp, 10 predicted proteins | sample OrgLakmetagen987_FD_201849 | JGI IMG/M metagenome (GOLD analysis project Ga0307981, IMG submission 201849) | Saline water microbial communities from Organic Lake, Antarctica - #987 | ecosystem: Environmental > Aquatic > Non-marine Saline and Alkaline > Saline | place: Antarctica: Organic Lake... | reverse complement strand
GTCTGGTAGTGATGCAGCTGGGAACTATTGCTAGCAGCAGCAGCAGCAGCAGCAAGGGGAGCAGTTGCGATAGATTCGTAATCGTCTCGTAAAGCCCAGTGTCGCGGCAACAAGCTATGTGCAGCCGCCAATAACAACCTGGCGGAATCATCATTATTGATGCTTGCATTGTTGTCGGTGTTGTCCAAAGAAACCAGATGCGATCGATGGACGGCACTGGCCGTGAGAGCCAGCACGTGCGATCGATGGAGGTTTCGAAGCAATCGTTGTACATTGACAGGAAGCGATTCGAGTCGGTACTTGTTTTTTCGTTTCTGCTTGTTTGCCACTGGCTTTTTTGCTTCCTTGTTTTCGACTTGCTTACGGCCCAGATCGATCATGACGGGCCTTGGTGCACGACTGGTTGCCAGGGTGGCTGCTGCTGGTGGCTTGGCATCTTGGTCGTCGTTATCGTCGTCTTCACCCCCTGCTTCCCAATCGATTTCGTCCTCTTCTTGGCTGCTTTCATCTTCGCTGGCTCCAGCATTACCATGTTTGGAGGCAAACGGCGAAGATGACCAGGAGTCTTTCTTTTCCTCTTCTACTTTGTCGTTGCCGTCGTTGCCTTTGTCGCCGTCACTTTGCGCAAACCTGCCTCCGACAGAAAATCCTTCCTTTCGCGTCCATTCTTCCAGATCTTCCTCATCAGAAGAGAGATTCCAGTCGAAACTCATGGCCTTGACGCTTCTGCCAAGGACAGCAGTGCGACCCAACAGTACCCAAGGACTCGGTATGGTGCAGCGATAGAATGATCTTATACCGTCGTACCCAAACAACATAAAAATCACTTTTCCTGTTTGCCATTTTCTCTCTGATTATGGATCGAGATACTTTCAAAAAAAATGCGCGAAACGGAAAATCTGGAAACGGACGCCCGTCGAAAGCAAAAGATCCGCTACGATGACCACTCCGAAATTGCACCGCCCATGCAAAGCATCCCGACTCTCCACAGTTCCCCGCATGATCCTTCTCGTGCTTGTTACAGTTGTCCTCGTCCTTTGCATCTTTACAGCATCCTATCTGTTTTCTTCAGTAGAAAGTGAAACTCAAGAAGAGCACCACGCACGAACAATAACCAAGCAGCAACATCAAGAAACATCAGTCACCATGGGTTTCACCAAGACACTCCTCAAGGCCGGGAACGGCATCAAGCCAACGCGAGGACAGTCCGTTACGGTCCACTGCACGGGATATGGTAAGAACCGGGACATGAAAGCACAATTCTGGAGCACAAAAGATGCTGGTCAAGAGCCATTTACCTTTTCGGTCGGATTGGGACAAGTCATCAAAGCGTGGGATGAGGCTGTCATTGACATGTCGATTGGTGAGGTTGCCAAGATTCACGCCAGCCCGGACTACGCGTATGGCGCAGGAGGCTTTCCGGCATGGGGTATCATGCCCAACTCGGAGCTCATCTTTGAGATTGAGGTCTTGAGTTACAAATAAACGAAATGTTTCAATTCAAAGTTCGCTCTACTACTAGTAGACTAGGTTATATGTAAGGTACAACGATGATGCGAAGTACGAGTTTTTATATAGTACGACAGTCTGCCCTTGTCTATTCTGTTTCGTTACCACTCTTTAGTCGAGACGCTCCCAATGAGAATTGATGTACTGAATTCCGCATCCCATGACAGCTTCGCCCGTCGTGGGATAGGCATGAATGTTGCGTCCGATTCCACGGAGGCCGATATTGTGCTTCATGGCAAGGCTCACCTCGTTGATCATTTCACCAGCTCGCTCCGCAACAATGGTTGCACCGACAATATCGTCGGTGCCTTGCTTGCAGAAAATCTTGCAAAATCCAACGTTGGAGCTCTCCAATATGGCACGATCGTTGTGCTCCAAGCCAGCACGGTAGGTATCCACTTTGAGGCCCTTCTTTTCCGCCAGCTCGGCAGAATAAATGCCAACGGTGCCATACTCGGGTTCCGTGTAGGCTACCGCGGGTACGACCATAGAGCTATACTTCCAGTCGTCTCCAAACAGCGCGTTCTGCACCACCTGTTTCGCCATTTCTCCAGACATGTGCGTGAGGCGCTAACAAGAAGACAACAAAATGCAATACTCATGGTGAGTAATGGTCAAGACACATGATGACAACAGCAACAGCAATAACAACAGCAATCAGGACGATACAATGCTGATATCTTACCGGAACACCAGCCACACAGTCGCCAACGGCGTACACGTTTGGATTGCTAACCGATTGGGATAGATCGTTGCATTTCACACCCGTGCCCACCTCGTACTCGATGCCTGCTTCTTCGAGACCAAGATTCTCAACGTTGGCGACACGTCCAGTCGCAACCAAGAGACACTCGCACTCCAAATCCACGTCGCCATTATCCGTTCCAATGGAAAGTTTCATGAGCGGAAGCTCCTTGGTATCGTCCGTTCTCTCGCGCAAGGTTGTCACCTGTTTGGTCGATCCACTCAAAAAATGCACGCCACTCTTTTCCAGTTCCTCCTGGATAATCTTGGCTGCTTCGGGATCACCTTGTTTGGAGGCAAACAAGGCGTTGGATCGCTGCAACACTGTGACATGCGTTCCAAAGGCAGCAAAGCACTGCGCCATTTCCAACGCAATCACACCCGCACCGATAATAACCATACGGGGAGGCAAGACCTCCAGATTAAAGAGGCTCTCGTTGGTCGTAAAGGGTGCTTGCTTCAAACCGGGAATACTGGGCACTCCGGGACGTCCGCCCACGGCAACAACGGCTTTTTTGAATTTCAGCACGGTTTCGCCCACTCGAATCGAATCGGGTCCGACAAACTTGCCCCGGCCTTGAAAGACGTGCGCACCGACACGCACCCCCGCTAAATGTCCATCGGCTGGGGAAATGTGGGCCCGCTTTTCACGTAGGTACAGCATGACCTTGGAAAAGTCCAATTTGATTTCACCAGGAGGGAGAATGACACCAAAGGCGGCGCATTTTTTGACTTCGGCAATCGATTTGGCGGCGCGTAAAAGGGCCTTGGAGGGTACGCAACCAACGTTGAGGCAGTCGCCTCCTGCCAAGTGCTCCGTGATCATGCCCGACTTGGCGCCACGACGAGCCGCCTTCAAGTGTGTGAAAAAGAGGATCGAGTTCAAACTGTGTGAGCAAAATGGAACTGACTGCCTCGGGGGTAATAATATATATCGTATTGCAATGGAAGCGAAATAAACACATAATACATAATACAATACAGTACAGTACAACGCACAAGGAAAGCAGAAAGTCAAACGAGTCGTACCTGTCGCGACGAGACTAAACCACCGGCACCAGCTCCAATTACCAACAGGTCGTATATTTCGTGCGTTTCTTGGGCAGCGACCGACTGGACGTAGCCCCGCGGATGGACCTCGTTCAAGAGCACCGCATTGCTTTCGTCCAAGGGCCAAACACCCAGCTCCTTGGCCTCGATGGCTTGGTTCGGGTCGTTGGCGGTCCAGGGAGTAGGAGTATTAGAAGTCGCCATTATGGTGGTAGTAGTAGTAGTAGTAGTAGTGGAGGAGGATCGATGAGGAAGAGGTGCTGTTGATGTGATGGATCGATGAGAATGGGAGCTGCTGTTATTCTTGGCGGATAAAAGCAATAATGAATGCAGTTTAGCAATCACTCTCATTGAATGTTACTGGTTTCGATCTTGTTCGAGTAAATTTGACTCTGCTCGAGTAGGATAAAGGTCAAGGCGTAGGTCGACAAGGAACAAGTAAGAAGTGACACTAGATCTAAGAAGTGACATTACAAAAAGAAGATCGTGGCTCGAGCACTTTTTTATTTTTTATTTTTTATTTCCAAGGTCTCATCGTTGTATCTTTGTGACGTCACTGAAAACGCTTCTCTGCAACCAGCTCGATCTGAACAAACGGATATATTTGATATTTTGTGATGGCGTATATTATTATTATTATATGTACATCAGTCCAATGACCATGGCGACCGCAACGAGAAGAATGGGCTTCGCTCCTCATCCTCCTACTAGCCAATCACTCCTTCTAATCTGCTACTTGGTTATATGGCTGGGCGCTCCGGTTCAGGCATTCGTCGTTGTACCCAATCACGTCTCATCGTTCGCCGTTGGTGACACCTCTACTAAAAGTACCGTCCTTTGTGCCGCTGACACTACTAATACGGACACTGCAGTCAAGGAAGAAACCGTCGATGTCATTGTGATTGGAGCTGGCGTGGGGGGACTCTCGTGCGCTGCGCTCACTGCCAAGTACGGTCTGGAAACGCTTTGCCTGGAAGCGCACGACACGGCGGGAGGATGCGCCCATTCCTTTGCGCGCTACAATCCAAAAGCGTCCAAGACGGTGCCCTTTCGGTTTGATTCGGGGCCGTCGCTGTGCAACGGATTGTCGGCCAAGGGGGATAATCCACTGCGACAAGTGCTGGATGCTGTCGGTACAGCAGACGAAATCGAATGGAAGATTTACGACGGTTGGATTGTGCACGATACGGCCGATGGCACGGCCTTCAAGCTAACGACTGGAGACTCGGGAGCCTGGGAACAGGCTCTCGAGGACAAGGCGGGACCAGACAGTCGCAAGGCCTTTGAAAAGTTTAAAAAAGAAATGTTGGGCAAAAAAGGACTGTCGATAGCCAGCGGGCACATTCCGCCCTTTGCTATCCGCGGAGGCCTTTCGGCCGTGGGTTCCTTGGCCAAGTATACATTCAAGCTATTATCTATTGGATCCAAGGGAGCCCTATTGACGGGGCCCTTTTCAAAAATCATGGACCTGCACGAGATGAACGACGTGTTTGTTCGCAAATGGTTTGATTACCTTAGCTTTGCTCTTTCGGGTGTGGGTGCGGCCCACACGCAAGCCGCACCAGTGGCCTTTATGATGAAGGAACTGCACAAAAAGGACGCTGTACTAGATTATCCCATGGGAGGCATGGGTGCCATCGTTCAAGCTTTGATTTCCGGTATGGAAAAGCATGGTGGTGAGCTACGAGTCAACAGCCGTGTCGAACGCATGTTGCTGGAAGATGGGAAAAGGGGTGCCGAGTGCAAGGGTGTCGTCTTGGCAGACGGAACAGTCATTCGGGCCCGCAAGGGAGTCGTCTGTAACGCTCCATTGTGGAATATGGCACGACTGCTCGAAGACTCGGTGCCGGAGAACGCTGGAGCAGTAGTTACTGCGGTCCAGGAAGTTCGTGCACGGGCCGACGACATGTCCATGACTGGATCCTTTATGCACTTGCATCTCGGCATCCCAAAAGATGGACTTCCCGACGACTTGGAGTGCCACCATTCCGTTCTCGACTTTAGCAAACCCGTGACTGATGAGCAGAACATGGTCATCATCTCCATCCCGACAGTATTTGACCCCAGTCTGGCTCCGGAAGGATATCACATTGTGCACGCCTACACGGCCGCGAGCGACAGTTTCGACGACTGGTCCAAGTTTCTGAATAATGGCGTCGATAGCGGCAAGGTGGGTCACAGTCCCAACTCTGGAACTGCTGCCTCGTATGGCAAACTCGACGGGTACGACAAATTAAAGGCAGACAAGTCGGAAGCACTCTGGCGTGCCATTGAATGCGTCATTCCCGATGTGCGCAAACGAGCCAAAAACCCAAAGAGCGTGGTTCTGAATGGCACTCCCTTGACGCATCGAAGATACAACCAACGCTTTCGGGGGACATATGGTCCTGCTCCAGCTCCAGGCAAGGATGTTTGGGAACTCCCCATGCCAAATACTAAAATCAAGGGGCTCTTGACGTGCGGCGATACGACGTTTCCAGGGATCGGACTTCCTGGTGTCGCGGCTTCGGGAACAATTGCTGCCAACACACTAACGACTGTCAAGGCGCAGAATGCGTTGATGAAAGAGCTAAAATCCAAGGGTGCTCTGCAATAAGGAGCGCTATAGCTTGCTATTCTATTTTTAATGACGCAGTGAACAGAATGTAATTACGAATCTTAATTAAGTTCCAGCAAGCTAAGCTAGCTACCGGTATGTAGCACTCTCACTCTAGCTAGTACCAAGCATGCCATTCTTGATGCATTTATTCACCACGCCCAGCAAATGCTTGTTTTCTAGGGCGGCGCATACGCGTTCCTTGTCGGCCAGTTGCTTGTTGACGGCGTGTTCCGAAGCGTGGCTACCAGGTTCGATGCGCACCAGTACCTTGAATCGGTCCGGCATGGATCGCAGCAACTTGACCCGGATGGACAGTCCAATCAGTGTCGCCATGGAGCAGTGGGGAATCGTCGGTGTGAAGCGCACCTCCAAGGTCGAAAGGGTAAATTCGTCCCGTTCGGCGCGGGGGGTATCGAGAATGTCGTGCACGTGCACCTGCTGGCGGCTCACGACTCCCAGTTGTTCCAGCGTCAGCGGATGCTCGGGATCTTGAATGTTTCTAATAATTTCAAATACCTCGTCTGCGTCCAGCACGTCTCGGTTGTTGGTCTCTGTCGTTGTTTCTTTGCTTTCCTTGCTCTCGCCAAGGGCTGTTGTTCTTGCTGTTGTTGCTGCTGCTACTGCTAGCGGTACTGTTGCTGGAATAAAGGGAGGATGGTGCGGAGCCCCTGTTTGCTTGTCGGGAATGACGAGACCAACATTGCGGAGCAGCGAAACTCCCTTGCCCCCAGTCGCTTCCGAGGCATCCGCCAGAGCTCGCAAGACGGCCCAATCATCGGCGGTTCGCACTAGTAGTGGCTTATTGGGAGCAGGCTGCGACGATGAATCGTAGTGCTTGTCCCATTCTTCCGTGTCGGCGCTCAGCGCTTCAATCTGCGACCATCCCAAGGGAACACGTCGTCGTTGTCTCGTAGAAGTACTCTGCTCTACGGATAGAACCACCGGGTTGGCATTGTCTTTAGGACCTCCGTTCATTGTCAAAGTTGTAAACTGTAGTATTGTAAACTATGTTGTTTTACCTTTGTTGTAACGAAGGGATGTGAATGATTCAATGGGTAGGGAATGTCGAATGTCGTTTATCACTCGACGAACCATTTCGTGTCGTTCATCATTCGCGCGCTTTCCGTTTCTCCTCATTTCGACCAACGACAATAAACTATGATACAACCAACCATGGCATCGACACTACGCTGTGTTGGGTGCTTCCTTCCTCCGTTCAAAGACACTCATGGTGTCGTTATTCCTCTCAAGGAATGCTCACGTTGTCACGCTGCAGCTTATCACAACGCCGAATGTCAAAAGAGGCACTATTCCGTACACAAGCAGTACTGCCGTCCAGCTAGCAAGGGCAAGGACAAGAACAGGACCACAATAAGCACGGCACCTCGTCCACTGCCGCACGTATTTACCGTGGAACAGCGATCGGGTCGCGGCAAGTGCCTCGTAGCCAAAAAGCTGTTGAAATACGGAAACGTCATTTCCTTGTCGGCCAATAAGGGAGACTATTTCCAACCGCTCGTACCACCTGTCTTGTTCGAAGGCAACCGGACGCTGGCGTGTGCCGTGTGCTTTGGAACAATCAAGCCTGCAACTACTACAGCAGCGGCACTCAAAGTATCGAACTTTGACCGGTATCCAGTGACGACGTGCTCGTCGGCCTGCCACGTCCAAGCCAGTAGCTGGCTCCAGGCCGAGGTCGACACCGTCGAGACGGCCTGTCGTCTCACGGGAGGTGGTCCGCCCAAGTTTTTACCGACGGCCATGCTCGTGTACCGAATTGTTGCGGCAATCGAATCGAACGATTTGCAGTGGCATGATATTGCTGGCATGGACTCGCATCCGGCAGAGGAGTTGGCGGCGGCGGAAAACAACGAGAGTCACCATTTGCGCGCCGTTGTAATGACCGTTCGAGCCCTCCTTTCGGTTCGACCAACTCCATTCACGGCGTCCGTCACTGTTGACAAGATTGCACAAGTATTGGCCAAGATAAAATTCAATGGCTTTAGTATCTGTGACGTTGAATCCAATGCTCTGGGTATCGGCTTATTCAAGACTGCCAACCGCATCAACCATTCCTGTAACCCAAATGCCATGCAAACCTTTCTCTACGCGCGACCCGGTACACTGCCCAGACTTCGAGTCACTGCCTGTAGCAAGTCCATCGCGATAGGCGAAGAGATTTGTATCAGCTACATTGACAACAGCCAGCCATTCCAGATGCGCCAAGAATCTCTGGCGCGAGATTACCGCTTTGTCTGTACATGCCCATATTGCCTTGACGACCAGCATGAGGGATTCGTCATGGGCCTGCGATGTTTCAACCCACGCTGCCAAACAGCTTCCAAATACTTTGATGTCGAGTCTAGAGTCTACTGGTCTCGACAAACCATGGAGTATAAGTGCAATGTGTGCCAGCAACAACCTATTGAGGATCCCAAGCCGCTGCTGGAATCGATCCAAGCCTGCCTCCAATCCAACTCGGAGGACGAGATGCGCCACGTCCATGAAACCCTATTTCTGGCAAGAGACAGCAAATTCGACCCGTCCTCCTGGTATGTGCACGAAATGGCCGATCGATTGGCTCGGTTGCATATCAACGCTCTCGGTACGTGCGCGACCGAGTCGGACCGAGGCATGCACTTGAGCTCGGCTTGCAAGCTGCTTGCGGATATTCGGGACAATCTACCACCCTACGGTGCCGTTCGAGACTGGCAGACATTAGGGGTTGCAATTTTGATTTACAAGCAGCACAAGCTCTTATTGCTGCAAGGCCTCGCTCCGGATTTCGACGACCTCTGTTTCGCCGAAATGCAAATGGAGGAATTCTTTACCGCGCACCATCCTGTACTGCAGGAACAAGTTTGGCAGGTCATACGAGAGTAGCAGCCTATACAAAATCGCTGCGGAAGTAAGTAACCAGATTAGATATCAAGGGGCGGAGTAAAAGTAAAGTAACGCGTAGTAGACTACTTTATGGAATTCTCATCCCATTTCCTGTCCTACTCACTCGGATTATGTCAGGGTCGTCATTCCTCGTAGGAGTGTTGGCGGCGCCTTCTTTCTTCGTATTACTGGAGGTTCTTGCTTTCGTTGTTTCCATAAACACAAACCCGCGTAGAGCGGTCTTGGCACATCAACATTCGACGAGAGCTCACCAAGTCCAAGACGGCCAGAGTTCTTACCACAAGATAGCACACGTCCGGACTCGGCTACAAACAAAGAGTTGTCGTAACCGGCACAAGCCTGAATGATTCTGCTCGATCCGGCCGGACCCTGCTGGTCTCTAAACTCGATACGCTCGGGGCACCATGCAACACCACTCGGTTCGCCTTCTTGCGGGCTTGTGGCAAGCCCAACATGCGACTTGTGGCCCCAAGCAAAGGCATTTCCATTTTTTGTCAAGGCGACAACGTGATGAGCACCTGCGCTCACAGAAGCGATCGAATCGTCAGCAAGTGTACCGGGGAAAGATAACTCGGTTGGATTTCCCACTTCGGTAATGCCTTCACCGAGACCTAGCATGCCCTCTTCACTCATGCCAAACGAAAAGCAACGCCCAATAGATGTAACCACAAAGGAGCACCGTCGTCCAAGCGAAATTCCCATCGGGTACTCTCCTTCGTCCTCCAACAAGAGCGAAGAGCTTCGTGCCACTGTGTTCGAAGTAGACGATATAGAAGCGACAAACGAGGGTACTGGAACCGTGTGCATCCCACCATTCAGACCATCCAAGCCGGCAATCGGGTGCGGCAAGCCAAGAGATCCATACGAGGCATTGCCCCATGTATAAACTTCCACGTCTCCAGATGCCTTCCGTACCAAAGCCGCCGAGTGATCTGCAGACGCAGCAATATTGAAAATTCCTTGCGGGAGCTTTGTTGGACTTCCGTCGGTCTTGACTTTGCACCTCAAGGCAACTCGACGAGGCAAGAGAACACTTTCCGATCCATCATAGTTAGCTTTCACGCTAATGAGACCAATTTTCATCGAGTCGTTACGACCAAAGCCGTACATTTGATGATACATAATCAACTCGGTCGACGCGTTCGAGTTGCCGCGTGACAGCTGTTGTTGGTCTCCTGTCGGGGAAGAAGAATGTTCAAAGGATCGTGACTTTACAATACGCTGTTCTTCCGTCATGACAACCACCAAGGAATGATTCACTCCGGCTGCGCAGGCGATAGTCTTACCGCCATTCTCCACCAACGGTGTAACGATTGTTGGTGTCATAATGTAGCCTTTGTTCAGGCCAACTGGGGGTGTTCTCATGCCAATCCCCAGCTGTCCATAGTCGTTCAAGCCGTACGAGTAGAGCAGACCCGCGTCGGAAATCAAAAGAACGTGAGAGCCCAAAGGATGCGCCGACACTTGAGTGATTCGAACAAGTGAAAAGTCTGGCAAAAATGTGGGTACGCCGTGTATAAAAGGCTCTGTCGGCGCACTTTCGGTTGACCTATTCCGAGGCGAGGTTTTCTTGGCCTTTGGTGTAGTATCGCTTCGTGCTCTTGATTCCAAGGCGAATGCTACGGGTGCTCTCTCTGGTATCATATCGTTCCCACCTTCCGTGAAATGAGAATAATCAAAAGAACGAATCGCTACGATACCAGCTTCGTTGCCATATTCAGCATCGTCCATACCGTTGTAGGAGGTTTGTGTCGATCTCTGTTGAGTTTGAAAGTGAGCGTGTTGCATCCTTTGGTTAGCATAGATTCCGTCATTCTCTGCCTGATAATCGTCGTAATAAACGCCTCCGCCACCGCCACCTCTGAGACCGTCATCGTGCAACGGAGAAGCAACTTCAGCCGGTGCTCCTCCCAACAAGCCCGTGCGCATGGAACCGGGATGTGTAGACGATCGAGGTGAAACACCGCTATTGCTCTTTTTGGACGGGCTTTTACTCTTGCGCGAATGCTGTGCATTCGTATTCCACGGGGCATTCATACAAACTGCGGCATCTTGTACACTGGTGGACAAGTCGTCGCATTCGGCATCACAGCACGTTGCCACGATATCTTGCTGCCAACTGTAATCACCATTGCTACTCCAACCACCATTCTGTTCAGACTGCTGTGGGTACGGAGAGTTACGGCAGCGAGACACCAAGACATCACCAGCTGAAGAGAGTAACAGGGTTTCCGCCTTACTAGAGACAATCCAAGTTGATGAAGCGGGATGCGAGTAATGAGAGCTGCTAGAGTGCTGACTCTGCTTTTGTGAAACTGGTTCAGCTTCACTGCAAAAGAGACTCGGAGAGGATCGCGCCTGCCTTCTACTTGCTGAACACAGCGATGCATTCGAGCTTGCGCTCTCGTCTCGCATCTGTGCATCTATAGATGACATTTTGGGATCCGAAAGCAAAGGTGGGTATACCTTAGATAGCTCTTAGCACTCGCACACGAACGGATCAGTTGCAAACAAGGCGTCGGTAGTAATACTCTCTCTCTGGATAACCAAAGTCAATGGCATAAGTTTCCTGGTCAATTCAATCGACTTGCTCCTTTTGCTTCTCTGGAACAGTACTGCAGCGTGTGAAAGTTAGGACTCTCGGTTAACAAAGGAGTCTCCGCCACGGTGGATGGGGATAAGGCAGGAGTGCAACAATAAGCACAGTACCGATCTCGCGCTAAACGTTAAAAACGACAGCATTTTCAACCGTAGAGAGCGGGTAGCGAGGACGGTTAAACGTCCGGTAAAACAAAAAAAGCGATCTTGTCTGGGTGTCTTGTTCTTTCAACACGTTCTGGACTGTCGACAAACGGAATCCCAAGGATCCGAAGCGGTACTCAAAAATCAATATTGGAACCACAAATCAAAAGAGTTGCTACGCCACCATGGCGAAGATAACCTGCGCTTAAGCTGCATTATGAAGACGCCTTGCCAGGATATAGTCAATATCCTTTCTTTATACACGATTATTTTCCTATCATGTGCTGCAGGATCGCCAATACCGACTTCAGAGATGATTCTTCCTGACTGGCAAAGCATCGTGCCGGACTCGGGCGCTCCTCTACGGCACCTCTTTGGACCGGACGGATCGTCGTGGTCCTTGCGCAGCGCGGATGGTGTCTACGCAGATATTTGTCCTGCTAGGGTTCCCGGTGATATTTTGACCGACTTGATGCGGGCACGAATCATTAACGATCCTTACTTCGACCAAAACTTTTTGACCGAACGACGCATCTGGATGGGACCATTGATCAGCAATGAAACTACTGCCACGCCCCAACTAGAGCAGCGGACGCGAACCTGGATATACACGACGGAGTTCTTTCTTCCGGATGATGAGAATACAATCAAGGTTCTTGTTGTCGAAGGGATCAAGATGGGTGCGACCCTTGCCTTGAATGGTGTACCTCTTGCAAACGTGACGAATCAGTTTCGGCGGTATCTCGTACCTCTCCCTGCAGAAGCGTTGGAAAAGGGCAAGCATTTTTGCGATGCTCGGCATCACAACTTGACGGTGACCTTTGATCCGTCTATTGGTACCGATGGGAGATTCATGGCCTGTTCCGGTGGCTGGGACTGGGCTCCATACTCACGCGCCGGAGACGAAAGAGGCTCTCGTGTGTTTACCTTTGGTATTACCCAGCCGCTCTACATTGCAACCATTGATGCTGTCACCATTACTGACGTAATTGCCAAGATCTATTATTTAGGGCCGTATCCACGACAACCCTTGTTGGACGGTCCTGCTGGCGACTTTCTCGTGCGGGTGCAAGTCCACCTGCGATGTCTCGTGAATTCCACTGCGCAGCAATTTATACGCGCTCGGTCGCAGTTTTCCGACGAAATAGTCCGGCTACCTCTACCTCGGCTAGAGGGAGGATCGGATCACGTCTTACTTTTGAATATGACCGTAGCGAAAGATGACATTGACTTATGGTGGCCAAACGGGCTTGGGAGACAGCCGCTCTATAATTTGGATATCGCAATCGAAAACCCAGACTCTGTGTTTACCCAAGGGTGGATGCGGAAACGAGTCGGATTTCGAACAGTTGCTCTCGTGACAGTGAATGATACCGACGACGCCGTGGTGAATGACGCGATTGAGAATAAACGCGAAGGATCGGGTTCACACGGAATGTATTTTCGTATCAATGGCGCTGTCGTGTGGAGTCGGGGTGCTAACGTTGTTCCCATGGATCAGCTAGAGGGTCGGTTGACGGACGAGGCGCACCGACTTGCCGTCCAATCGGCGGCAGCAGCAAACATGAATATGCTTCGCGTGTGGGGAGGTGGAGCAGTACTACCGAAGAGCTTTTACGACGCGTGCGACGAGTTTGGGATCCTTGTCTATCACGATCTAATGTTTGTCGGAGAGCAGAATCACGGGGCTGTTCGATCAGAGAGCGTGAGAAACGAGATCATACATATCATTCACAAGCTGTCTGCTCATCCCAGTATTGTGGTTTGGAGCGGCTGCAACGAATGTACCTATGGAGGTGGGAACATGGATATCTATGTAACGTTTGTGATGCGGATAGTAGCAAGCGAAGACGACACCCGAGCTGTGTGGCCGAGCAGCCCGTCTGCATTTGGTTGGAAGACAGGAGTCGGTATGATTGACGGTCGTCCAAATGGCAATCCACTGCAAGTCCAGAATGATACAGGGAGCACGTTGGAAGCTCATGGACCCTACCAGCGCGGCTATTCTGCTAGCCATCCTGGAGTGAACAGTATGCTCACACCGAACACGTACGAAACGCACATTCCGCCCCAGTTCCATGAGCAGGACACGGGTCCAATGTTTCGCAACATTTTCGTTTCCGAGTTTGGGGCATCTGTCTCTTCATCGTTTGAATCCCTGTCTGCGTTGCTGCCGGAAAGTGCATGGAGTATACATGGCGGAGGTCCGCCCGACGATTGTGAGCAATTAATCGGAGATGTCAATGTCTGCAATGGAACCAACGCCATGGCCGAAAGAAATTATCCGTGCGATAATCGCATTGAAGCTTTCTTTGGGGGAGTATCTCTTGAAAATGTCGGTGCGCCTTTCTTTCAACAGCATCTATACGAGTGCATGATTGCACAAGCGCTATGGATGAAGGGCCAGATAGAAATCATGCGATCTAGCAACTCGTTCGGGACACTCGTGTGGCAATTGAACGAGGTATGGCCGACAGGCGGCTGGGGTGCGATCGAATACGGCCCGAGAAGAGGCCTGCAAGGGCAAATAGTAGGAGGACGGTGGAAGCCTCTCATGCACCTGCTCCAGATGTCCCTATTCCGTGACGTGTTTGCAGCATGTGGAAAGGATGATCGTTGTTACGTTAGAAACGATAGTTCACGTCAAGTGGAGGTCTCAATTTGGTTGGAGGCGTGGAACTTGAACGAGTTGAATGCGACCCGTGCAAACAACCACGTGATGCTGCTGAAACAAGGATGTCACTCCACCAAACGATTTACTCTGTCTCCTGGTTTCATCGATAGTACCGACGTCGTCTTGATCCGGATCGAAGATAGACGTACTGGAGACTTGTTAATGGGGTCCACAGCTCTACTTCAAGTACCTCCGCGGTTACTGACGAGGCTCTCGGACCAGGTCAATATTACAGTGCAAGTAGAAGAGCTGCGAAGCGGTGGGGCTACACTTCGATTGTCGGCCGATCGCCTTGCACTCTACGTCTTGGTGTCAACGCAAGCAGAGGGGAGATTCTCCGATAATACTTTCCATCTTCGACCGCACGAACAGAAAGTTATAACATTCGAGCCATTGACTGCGAAGGACAAAGTTGATCGATACTTGCTGGAGAGAACGCTTCGGCTAGAGCACCTTGGGTCCTACGCCCCCATCACGCCACAACCGACTATGATGGGTGGCAGTTCGAGAATCAATTGAAATTAGCGCTGCCAAGGCCTTGCTTCTCTCGAATTGAAGCACGTTCACAATAGATATAGATGTAGTTTTAATCTAATTTACACCTCCGGTAGAACTCTCTACGATTCTTGTGCCTGGTGAGCCTCGAGGACCTGCAAAGCTTCGCTAATCTTGGAGTTCAAGGCATCGGGACTCTCCAAGAGATGGAGCAACTCAGAGTTGTCCATCTCGAGTAGCATACCGGTAATCTTACCGGCCAATTCAGGCTGCGACTGGTGAATGAGAGGGTAAAGACGCTCTCCAATCATGTTCTTCTGCATTTCAGGAGACGCCGATGCCAAGGCAGAAGCGGTCAAGGCGCCTTCTTGAGGAGCCGACTGAGGAGCGGCCTGCACTTGCGGGGGCTGTCCCTGCATGGGACCACCAGCATTGCGAGCTTGCTGATTGAACTTCATAGGCTGCTGACCGGGTCCACCCTGCATGGGACCGCGGCCGCGGCCTCCGCCACGTCCGCCCTGCATAGGACCACGGCCACCGCGTCCCTGCTGAGGCATACCACCGTAGGGCATGGGGTAGCCACCACGGCCTTGCTGCTGTCCCATCATCGGGTACGGGCCACGCTGTTGTGGGCCGCCACGACCCGGGGCTCCCATCATCTGTGGCATCATCTGCGGATAGGCAGGCTGCATACCGCCACCAGGGCCAGGACGCTGCATGTACATGGGCATACCAGGGTATCCCATGGGTCCACCCATAGGTCCAGGTCCACGCATCATTCCTGGCTGACCAGGGCCACCAGGGCCGGGACGGTTGGCGTGCTGGGCTTCCAACTGTGCACGACGCACTTCTCTACGCTGGGCAAGCGCAACAAAGACGGGCTTGTTGTTGATCAACTTTCCGTTCATTTCGTTGACAGCACGGGTCGCCTCTTCCGGAGTGGAAAAGCAGACAAAGCCAAAACCGCGAGATCGGCCATCCTTCATGTCCTTCATGACACGCGCCGAAGTGATCGTTCCCATGGTGGCGAATTCGTCACGAAGCATGTCATCTGTAACAGACTCGTCAAGGTTCTTGATGTACAGGTTGACACCCTGAAACTTGGAAATGCGATCCATCTTCTCGGCCTCAAACTTGGCACGAAGCTCACGTTCACGCTCAACCTTCTTCTGCGCACGGCCAACGTACATCTCCTGCGTAAGTTCTTCGCCGTCCAAGACCGTCGTGTACTCCTTTCCGTTGAGGGCTTCGACAGAAGCGGCAGCATCTTCGTGTTCAACATAGTTCACGAAGCCAAAGCCCAAACTCTGAGGCTTGCTATCCGTTTCTACCACCGGGGCTTCCGCTTCAGCCTCGGGCTTTTCCACTTTTTCTTCCTTGGTCTCCTCATCAGCAGCGGGAGCGTCTTCGCCACCCTCCTTAGGCTCTTCGGGCTCCTTCTTCTTGGGCTTAGGCTTGCGCACACCCATGGAAATAGAGGCACTGACGACTTCACCAAACTGGGAAAACTCCTTGGCAAAGCGCTCGTCGTCCCACTCGTAAGGAATGTTCTTGACGTAACAGTTGGTCCACGCGTTAATGTCGGGACGATCGTTGCGCCTCATGAACGCTCCAACCACAACTTCCTGGCCATCAATCAACATACCATCCAACTTGTCGATAGCCGCGTTGGCGGCCTCGGCAGTTTCGTAGTGAACGTAACCGTAGCCCTTGGATGCACCAGTTTCGCGGTCGACCACAACCTTGCACGAGAGAATGTTTCCGAAAAGGGAAAAGGTATCGTAAAGCTGCTTGTTGTCAATCGAGGTGTGAAGATTCTTGACGAAAATGTTGCCCACACCAGAGCGACGGAGCGACGGATCACGCTGACTCCACATGATACGGCAGGGACGGTCCTTGATCATGGAAAAGTTCATGGTATCCATGGCACGCTCAGCATCAGCCATCTGGTGAAAGTTGACATAAGAGTAGCCGAGGGAACGACGGGTGACAGCATCACGGCAGACACGGATCGATGCAACGGGACCGAGGGCGCTGAAAATGTCAAACAAGAGGCTCTCGTTCACATCGGGAGCAAGGTCGCCAACGTAAAGCGAAGGCGTACGGCCTACAACAGGACCTTCACCGGAGGGTCCAGTGGAGGAGGAAGGAGCTTCCGCAGCAGCGGGTTCAGGCTTGGGAGCGGCATCGGCGGGGACAGGGGCAGAGGTAGAAGCCATGGTTTCAAACTAACGATTTATCTGTAAAAAGATGACGAGGGGCTGTTAGTGCTTTGGTCGTATTGCACTTCAATGTGGAACGAATGGCAAAGGATACCAAGGAGAGGGGGGTCCCCGCGAGCAAGGAAGCAGCGAGTATTCACGGACGTCCGCTCAATTGCTTGGTGGCAGGTCTCACACATCATTTGATGATTCGTACAGATGAAAAACACAAACTCTTGATTCCTTCATGTTCTACTGTTTTTTCTACCAAATCATGGAATCCCAAGAATTTTAGTAGAACGGTAACTCGCGAGCTCGTTGGCGCCAAAATTCGCTACACGAACGGACGAGTCGGTTCGGAAACGTGGACCGCATGCACGATCTCTCCAAGAGAGACCATGGCAGCCGCTTAACAGCAACTTACTTTTTTGTATTTTTAACGGCTGCGTGGGGGCAACTCTTTTTTCTAGTCCTGACGAGGGCGACAGGCACTTTTTTCTGGCAACAACGACGCTTTGGAAGATGTTGATTTTTGTGGTGATGAGAAGAGCGCAGCCAGCGGCGGGAAGCGAGGGCGTCGATTGAAGAAGCGAGCGCTTCGCTTCCGTCGACGGACGTACCTCATCTTTAGAGTCCGGGTTCCTCTCAGCAAGCGACCGGAATTCGCT
>Ga0307981_1001934_pt1 | contig 17629 bp, 11 predicted proteins | sample OrgLakmetagen987_FD_201849 | JGI IMG/M metagenome (GOLD analysis project Ga0307981, IMG submission 201849) | Saline water microbial communities from Organic Lake, Antarctica - #987 | ecosystem: Environmental > Aquatic > Non-marine Saline and Alkaline > Saline | place: Antarctica: Organic Lake... | reverse complement strand
ACCACAACCAAGCGCTAATGTCTTGAACAGAGAACGGGATTCCGTGGCAGTGGTCTTTCCGTCGAAAGGAATGTCCGACAAAAGCCGAATTGGCGTAGAGGACGACGCCCCCTTCAAACCTAAGACGTTTACGAAGGAAGTATCCGACGAGCGCCGTCTATCAGATCCCATCGCTACTAGTCCTTTGTAGGTTGCGAATATTGCCACGCGTTCATCCTCTTCCGACTTTCGAACAGACAGCTCGAACTTGTATGGCTCGCCTGAACAAACACAATGGTGAGAGGCGTGAGAGAAACGATACGCACAACCCGTGCTCAAAGAGGTTTACACAATCGAATCTTACCTGAAACACCTTGGACAGCAAAAACTACCCGAGACTTTCCAAATAGAACGTCGTTGTGCGAAAGCGACTGGATCGAGGATGTCGGAGGCACCTTCCGCCGCCGCGAAGCTTCTTTGGAATCTTTCGTTTTGTAGGCGTTGGCTTGTCTGGCTTCTTTCCCCCAAGACGCTTTGTCTGCGGGCTCAAGGTCAGCAACTTCTTCCTTACCCATATCTATCGCAAACTTTCGGACTTGCGCTTTCCAGCCACTAACAGACGCAATGGCCCCCAAACCCTTGAGCTCCGGCATGTTTTCATTGATTCGAAATTGAACAAAGTCACCCGCGATGTCGGTCGTTCGGGTTGTTAGAAACACTTCTGCCGTAGAGATATTGATTGAACGGAGAAACCTTTGCGTCACAGTACTCAACCCCTGATATGGATCAACGAGCTTTTCACTGGTTATACGTCGTGCAGGCGTCGTTTTTGGCTTGCGGAGATTCTTCTTGGGCGGGAGACCGAGTGGCTTGACAGTTTCGCTCTTGCTCCTTCGAAAGATATCCAGATCGTTTTTTAGCTTCAGATTCCATTCATCGAACAATGCTTCGCATTCAGAAGAATTGGTCACTCTATTTGCATCTATGATTGCTTTCTGGAGACCTGAACCGGCTGTCTTATCGGCATTGAAGAATTCAGCGGCCGTATTGACATCCACTGACTTCAGCAGGGTGGAGTCAGCAGCCCCAAGAATGTCGTGTAAGAACATAGTGGAGTTGATCGTGTACTTCCACGCTCGATCATTTGTTCGCGGGGGTAGAGTCGACAAAACAGCAGCCGCGAGCGGGGGAGGAGGCAGAGGCGGAACTGGAGCCAGCAAGAGCAGATCCTTGCGTTTCGCAATCGTCTTTACTACGGTAACGGTATCGTCTTTGATGATCGGTGTCTCAGCTGCCGAAAGCGCCTCCAGATTGACGTCACTAAGGATCGTTCCAGCGAACTTCTCCACTTCCATGGCTTCCTTCGCACTGGCCTTCCATTGGGAAATCATGGCTACCTTGCCGGAACCCTTCAAAACTGGCATATTCTTCCGCACTCTCCATTCTTCAAGTTTTGCCGCAAGGTCTTTAGTTTTCTTTTCAACAAACTCGTAAGCCGTAAATAGACCCTGGTCGAAAACTAAAAAGTCTCTAGCGGCCCCTGTCAGGGCCACCATAGGATCACTCGTCCATTTTCGAGTATAGTCATCGACAGGAGGCGACGAAGTCAATGCGGATTCAATCCGACTGGCAGTACTGATCAAGTGTCTTCCAAGCACCAGTGGAGCCAAATCTGGCAAACTGCAATGCTTCCTCCACAACCGATACATGTCGCAAATGGCCCCAGTCTCGGTCTTCCGCAGGGACAAGAATCCGTACAAGGATATGATCGGAACGGATGCAAGAAAATTTTGGGTGGCTTCCGGGATAAGAAAGAATATTGGACCGTTCAGGCGAAATTGCTCCTCCAACGGTTTCCTTGTTAATGGGTCGAATTGCGCAAGCAACTTACGCCAGGTATCTAGTTTGGCGCTTGCGGCATTCCGTTGACGATCAGTCAAGCTAGTTACACTGCCTGTTGCCTTATCTTCGATCTTCGATGTCTCCAAGATCCCTGTAGATTGGGGCTTGTCGTTGCCGCTTGGCAAGTGCGGTACCAGCTTGTCTCCTGTTGACGCAGCCCCGAGTTCTACAACCACAATATTGGACGATTTCACTTCGCTATTTGGCTCGGCTTCTTCACGTATAGGCACGATAACAGAACTGACGGTGTCCGTATGAGCGGGCAGTGTCGTCGAAGTTCTCGAGGACGAGCCATCCATCAGCTGTCGACCAGTTGGGGTAGGCGGGCCGATGATATCGCCTGTCGCCAACTTAACGATGATCTGGTCTAGTAGCATACGAGCCGTTGAGTGATTCGCGGCATCTGTCTCCATGCTCTCGTCCTGCGATTTCGTTATGATCCACTCAAGTTGCTGTACGGTGAAGATCCAACACGCTTCGGCGAGGAACTTTGCGTCCTCGATCGGGAGACAGCATTCGAGTTCCACTGCGCCTTGGAGCAAACTAATCGCCATCAGCTTTTCTTTTCTTGACACTAGAACCTTCTTGGCCGGCTTCATCTTTCTCTTTTTTTTCGGCGGCTCTGTGGCTTTTGACGTCGGGACATCCGGGACTTTAACAACCACCGCAGTGTCAGGAGCGGCATGGGCGTCCGAAACCTCTGGTGCCGTTTTCGCCGCTGGTTCAACTACAGCCTTGGCTACACTTCCAAGGACAATGCTTCGAATGCTAGGACGTTTGTCTGCACTGAGAGCCTGCGACTGATAGCTAGCGCGGGGAGGAGAGCTTATACTGGTGCTCGCAAAGCCTGAGCTGGGCATTGTAGGCGCCCCTGGCAATGGAGCGTCGTCATCTGCGTCAGCAAATACGTCATTCTCATTTGTGGTAACAGCCGGCGCTAGTGGCAACATGGAAGCCGTTTCTGAGCTGGCACGGGGAGGACTCTTGGAATTGGATCCATTTGATGCAGTCTGTGGGTGACTCGAAGACGCGCCGTTACTTGTAGAAGCTGGCAGTGAGCCACCGAACAGGGCATGCCGCGGTGCACCGGCTTGACTTGGCTGAATACCATTGAGATCATCTGATAAACGCGCTCGCTTGCCTGCAGACGGAATAGAGCCATGTCCATGAGAACCTTCGACGAAAGACGACTTCTCTTCTTCATTCTCTTCGAGTCCCCTTTTACCCACAGGACGGGGACCACTTTCATGTAAATGAGGTGCAAACTTCGGTGCGTAACCAGTCGCGGCACCCATCAATCCGAGATGAGGCTGCTGTTGTTGCTGGTGCGGTAAGCCCGCCATGCTAGACGCATCCAACGTCATGCTAGCCATGCTGTGATGTGCGTATTGCACGGGTACACCAGGATAGCCATGCGGGGGCATGGCGGTGCCGCCCACCATGGGCATCTGATGGTGTCGCGTACTCTGCGCCATTGCGGAAGATCGGTTCATGTAATTGTCTGTAGGAAGCTGTGAAGGCATTCCAGGACGGGCATATAGCCCCCCTACCGTGTGCGTCGGCATTCGCTGCGGTACTGGTGAAACCTCGATGTCTTCATTCATCAACGCCTGCTCGGCAGCCTCTTGGGCGCCTTCTTGTCCATTGAGCTCATCGTCCTTACCCGAGCTGGATTGCCCAAAAGAATCCATGGCAAAGTTTTGCGAAAGCTAAAAGAAGATAGATAAACATGTTAGAACACACCTTAAGCAACTCTCGTAGCTAGCTCGAGATATCTCAACGTTAGCTACTTTCGGCAAGATTCGTCGTCGCCTAAACACGATCAAAAATAAGCAAGATGTTACTTGATCGTGTAAAGGATGCCGCAATAACTCATTGGCATGTTCTAACTCCAAAAGGATGAACTCTTGGTCCTCGTTCCAAGTGGTATTGGTGCTACTGAAAACCACGTAGCTTTTTGTACCAGCACTTTTTAGACGTAGCGCCGGTACCTAATCTCCATAAGCTATTTTCGCTAGCAAGACAGCAGCGAGCAGCAAGCTGAAACGACGATTACCAACGCCATACTCTTTGATCTGCCAACAAAATAACCGCAGTCCAACCACCATAAACACATGTCTTCATCGATAGCTGCAGCACAAAACAATGGGTTTGACTTACAAAGTAGTGTCGATGGCTGGTTTCGTTTGCGTCTTAGCACTTCAATAGACTGACGAATGGGCAGTCTTCGCTTGTTTGACGGCGGCCGAGAGGGCGCTTTTTGCCTCTCGCGCGGAGCGGTCGGAACGAGGTCACGAGCCAGTACTCGGTAGGAAAATGCTGTAGACTCTACATACGACACTATCACACAGCTTTGGTACCACAGAACCTCATAACCAGCCCTAGCCTTATTTCGCGCTTTTTTTGGTTTCCCTGTTTCGTTGAAGGTTGCAGAAGCCCCCAGCCCGGATCGATGATCGACGTGTTTCGACAATGGCTAAAAGCCCAATTGCAACGACCACTAAATCATTGAATCCGCGAAGATTGACAGCCAAAGCATGAAGTCACGTGGATCGTTTCTTTTCCTATCCCTGGCAGCATTTACTTCTTCATTTACGCCTGTTCCCGTTACGAAATCACGGAGTCCACCGATAGCATCTCGATCGGTTGTTTACGCCAGCGGTAGCAGCGAAAACGACGGAGAGCTTACGGAAACATGCTGGAACCCCAAACTAAGGCGAACCATGGGAACCGTGGCGAGTCTCGGTGCGCTCGAAACGGCTTATTTGACGTTTGACAAGCTCACTGGTGGAGGAAACGTCGAACAGTTCTGTAGCGTATCTGGTGCTTGCGGGTCGGTCTTGAGTGGGCCTTACTCTGTGCTCCCGGGAACCGATATCCCTCTTGCTGCCTTGGGTTTTCTTGCGTACACTACAACAGCGGCACTTGCATTGGGACCCGTTTTTCAGAATGAAACGGACGATTCGGACAACCGCGTACAGCTTACGGCCCTGTCGACTGCCATGGGAGTGTTTTCCGTCCTTCTCATGACGCTACTCTTTGGAGTATTGAGAGAGTCTTGTACCTTTTGCATTGCCTCTGCTACCTTTTCGATCATTCTAGCCAAACTAGCTTGGTTGGGTGGCGTCGTTCCCAAGGACCGTTTCAAAGAAGGCTTGGCCTGGAGCGCAAAAGGTGCACTGGCTACCCTTACAGCCTCTGTTGTCCTCTTTGCAGCCACGGATGACATCACCCCAGCTGTTAATGTAGCTGGTCAACTAGCCGGGACCTCGGCAGCATCATTTTCCCGGCTCTTGGCGGACGCAAGTAGTAAGTTGCAAGCTCCACCACCAATTACGGCCCCGTCGTCGTCTCGGGCCCTCCAACTTTCGACGAGTCTACAGACTTTGGATGCTAGAATGTACGGTGCCTATTGGTGTAGCCATTGTTTCGAGCAAAAGCAAACTCTAGGCAGAGAGGCCATGTCCAAGATTCCCTACATTGAGTGCAGCCAGGACGGGCTCGATTCGCAAACATCACTGTGCAAAGCAAAGGACCTACCTGGGTACGTTGTGCAAGACCTCATGGTTGGCATATGCCCTGCTCCCGAACCGTGGCTTTCCTTCGTAGTTGTTGCATTTTGAACGAATCCCTCACCAAATCCTATCCTCTCTCTTTCATAGATACCCTACTTGGGAGATCAATGGCAAGCTCTTCCCTGGCGAGCAAGCGATAGACGAACTAGAAGAAATCGTTCAAAAGGTAAAGCAATAAATCTGAATTTTCTCCCATTACTTCCCCTACGGTAGCCAACTACAGTACTTTCGTTCTACATGTACAGAAAGGAGTAATTCATAAGCCTCTAGACGAAGTGTCGTGGCCATCTGAGGGAGGGTCTTCGTCCATGGCTTGATCGCCTGGAGGAGCAATGGAAATCATGGAGATATTCACAGGCACTCCTCCTGCTCCCGCACGACTCTCCTCCAGTTGATCCATAAACGTTGCCGCATCTCGGCCGTGCAAGACAATCTGCTCCACATTGGTATTGAACGACATGCATGTCATACACCGCACTCCGAGAAAGTGCCAGCGACGATTTTTGTCCTTTCCTTCACAGTCGTTACAAATAATATTGACACAGCGTGCCATGTCCGCCGGCACGGGCTGCAAGGAAATGCCCATGTCGATTGCGGACCATGTTGAAGCCATTTGCTCTGGTGTCTCCGCCGTCTTTTTACAAACAGGGCAGCGGGTATCGTAGGAAGTAAGCTCCTTGAAACAGTGCCAATGAATAGCGTGTCCACACGGCATCTCGTGCGAAGCATAACGACTGCTGAACAGGTCTTCTTGACAGACGGGACAGTTGCTCATGTACTTGCCGTGTTTGCAGTTGTGATCATCAAACAGCTGGGTATCGATGCACATGCCACAGTCGTGACAGTGCTTAAAGTTCTCGCGTCCACCCACACGGCAAAAGCCGCAGTCTTCGCAATGATACGGAGACTCCTTGGCAGACATCCAAAGGTTGCAAACATTGCAGTGGTAATCACCAAACTTGACTCCACAGGTAAGGCAGTTGTTTCTGTACAAGAAAGAGATGATGTAGACACGTGAGGACAAGTATACAGATAGAAATACCTTCACCAACGAATGCGATTCACACGGGTACGCACGTTTTGCTCGACTGTCTGGTATAACATCCCCGACAAATAACCTCTCGGGTCGCGAATCGATCAAAAGTGTGATGGTTCTCCTCCTCTTCGTCAAAGCCCGACGGCGGTGCCGCCGGCATACTCCTACGACGTTCCAACTTGGCGTGCGCCATCTTTTTCATTCCCCCCATTTTGTCGCCTAGCATGTCGTCGTCCGCCGAGCTGCGAAAGTTGAGTGGCGGAGGCAAAACGGGACACTCATCGTGACAGATGCGGCAGCCAAAGGCCAACCCACAGCAGGCACTAACGAGAGTGCAGTTGCGCTCGTAGTGCTGACAGATGGGTCGACTCTGTTCCATCAATCGACTAATTTGCGCGGGATTGTTCATGAAGGATGTACTTGCAGCGGCTGCGACACGATCGTTGTCGTTCCAGTCCTGGAGACTGTAAGAACGGCCGTGCATTTGCCGGTAGGCTCCCGGCTGCACAGGGGGACCGAGACCATGCGAGCTACAGCTCACACTGGAAGCTACGGAACGATCGTCGCTCTGGTTGTAGCCATACTGATATATATCATCGGGAGCATCCGACATGACCGTGTCACCTTCATCGTCCGAGCTGTAGTACTCGGCGGCAGCAGCGGCGGCTGCTGCCATGTTGGTGACATAATGACTAGAGACCCCACTTTCGTTGGAACAAGCGGAGCGACCTCCAGTGGACAGACGCCTCCGTCCGTCCATGAGTGACTGCACGGCCTTGCTTTTTTCCGTCTGCGAGAGCTTGGGGTCCTTCATAATCTCCGTAATCTGCTTTCGACGGTCGCTCTGTTCTTCATTGGCCATGGTGCTCGCGTGACTCGTTCCGGATGCTACCGAAGAAGTAGCCGAAGGTGCTGGATCGCGATAGGAACCATTCGAGTTATTCATGCTGGTTTGAGAAACGATGGGTGTCTATACGATTGACGGGTACCTTATTGGGTAATGATCCGATAGCGACGAGCGACGAGGGAGCTCGAGAAGAAGGTAATGTCACGATCGAGAAAGAAGGATGCAACTCGAACGATCTCTACTGCTTCCAAAGAAGTACGACGACAGACTGTCTCTCTGGTTTCCTCAACTGGCCACTACAGTAAGCGATGGTAACTCTATCAGACTTCTGACACCACTTGTTGGAAGATGTTGAAAAGTTCCGTTGTAGTTATACCGCTAAGGGAAATCTTAACTAAAGCGAAAGTTACGTCTTGACCCCAACATATGCTCTCGTCGCTCGTCTTGCGTCTTCGCAGCTTGGCTGGTCACACCGTAGTGTAACATAGCGGTAATGATACGTAAACTCGTCCTCGTTGCAAAATGGGTCATCCTCCCGGTCATTCCAGAGACGACTCACTCATCAACTCGAGTATTTCATGACCCGTACGTGTAACTGACCATAAAAGACGACTTGATTAAGATCATGGTTTCGTCAATGGGACAACAAATTCTTGTCACAATTAGAAATGACCGAGCCGTAGCGAGTGATGACGATACAACTGTATCATATGATAAACAATTGTTAGCTCCACACATCAGGCGAATGCTAATGGTACCGGTAGCTCTCCTAGACTATCTTTCAATGCTACGACGTACGACGGTACAGTAAGGTATAGTACATGCGCTGATCTCTCTTGGAAGTGCACCTGCAGTAGTTCACAGGCAGTACAATCGTCGTGACGTTCACGACGCACTATTGCAGTAATCAGTCAAAACATCTTGCTTCTTTTAGACACAATGATCAATGATTACTCAAAAGATCAAACAAAGACAATTGCATGTCCACCAATGAATCCAATCTCTTACGCAATCAACCGATAATCCACCACTATCACCATTAATTCTTCTTTAGACATCCGGCTCCTTGCTGGTGCCCTTGGACGGCTTCTGGGGAGCTAGACCCATTTTGACCAACATTTTGGTGAATTCTTGGAAATCAATCTGTCCATCGCCATTCTTGTCGAACCTTTGAAACATGGTATTGACAGCTTCCTCATCGATATCGTAGTTACGGCGGAATTTACGCTCGGGCTCCCCAAGCTTGGGAGGTGGTGCCTCGTCGTACTGCATGGCCAGGTAACGCTGCAAGCGCCAAGCGACCTTGCGAATAAAGTCTTCGGTGGTGAATCCAGAAGGACCCGACATGTCTCGAGTACCCTGTCCGTAACGAAAGGTATTGTGCAAGGCAACGCGGAGCGTACTGGTAAAGTTAAATATTTTGTCCTTGGTCTCTTGGAGTGCCGCGTCCGACGAGTTTTTTTCCGCCTGCAAGGTCGCCGCGTGTTCCATGGCGCCAATCATGGCTTCCACGAGACCGAGAGGATTCAAGGACGTTTCCTTGCCGGCCAAGTGGTCGTGCCACAAGTCACTGACAGTTCCATGGGAGGCTTCGAATTCCTTAATGAGGCTGCCATCGTCACTTTTTCCGACCAAGTTACTGGTAATGAAACCCGGGGAGCGGTGAACTTGCGCAATCTGGTCCGTCAGCATGTCTCCGTCGTAATTGTGGGCCGCCATTCCAAAACCACCATCGGTCCAACGAATCAACTGCATCGTGGCCGCATCTGAAATTAAATGCTGCAATTCGCCACCGCACTTGTCCAGCAGTCCCTTGGAGGCAAATTGCTCCTTGTACTCGGCATCGAAAATTTCCTTCATGGTGGCCCAAAAGCCTTCCTGCCATTTGAATACCGTCTTTTTGGTGACCACGTAGGGAGTAATGCCTCCCGCGAGACAGCGCTTGAAAAACAAGTGCGCCAAGGGCGACACATTGTCGTATGGATTGTGGTAGACCACCACAACATTGTGATCGTCCGTCAAGTCTCGCTTGTCAACGACAAAGGGCGGACTATTGTCTTCCGGCAGATAGGTGGTTAGCAAGGTCCCCTTGCCCGCCTTTGCCCATCCGGCCCCGTATTCGCCTCCAACGGCGTGACGTTCAAAGTAAACCGGATTCTTGTATCCCAACTCGATGCCTTCAATGTGAATGGTATCTCTACTGATAGTGATACCGTTCCATCCCTTGCGCATGGCGCCATTTGGCGATCCCAAGGACTGCGTCAGGCCCATTTTCTTTTGCTGCAGGGCCGTGGGTGTAATGGTAGGCTCCTTGAAGATGGCACCAATGCGAGCGCCCGCCTCGACGGCATCCTTGAGGACTTGATCGTTGGTCTTGTCTCGGTTGACGCAACTGAGATCGTAGCGTTCCCAGGCGGACGTATCAAAGTACGGTGCGAACCATTCGTGCACGCACAAGTCACTAACGTAGTGAGTCATTTCTTCACCGGCAATGTACACCATTGGCGGGGCCTTGACTTTTTTGTCGGTGGAGAGCATGGCGTGTGCGGGAGGTTTGGTTCCGGGCGGAGCGGCCGTGACGGCCGTGCTGGTGTAGGAGCGACGGCACAAGGATGATACGGATGCGCCGCCGGTCCAGTTGGAGAGACTGCTTCGCTGCTGCAGGAGTACGCGAGAAGACGCTGCGAGACGGGATGCCATGATTATTGACTGTAGTAGAGAGAGAGAGTAGAGAGTAGTTGTAGCAATGAACAATGTAGGACTATGGACTATGGAACAGATTGAATGGATCGCGAACAAAAGTGTTCTTTTTGTTATTCTCGGCCTTTTTTATTGGCCTTCGGCATTTTCCATTTTCGTATCTTTGGTTGGCTTTTTTTTTCCCTCTTGCTTGGAAAGGGGCGCGAAACAAGAAGACAACACGGACGACGGGAGAGCCGCGACGAACGCATTCGAAAAAAAACGACAATGGCAACAAGATCGAGGTCGATGCCGACTCGATTCCCCATACACCGTTGATCCATCCAACCAATTGCCTCACTAGCTAGCACCAGCACTAGCACTAGCACTAGCACCAGCACCAGCACCAGCAATAGCACCAGCACCAACACCAGCACCAGCAATAGCAATAGCACTACCATCAGGATGCCGCTAAAGCAGTCTCTCTCTCTTATAGCAGCGGCTGCGTTAGCTTTGCTACTGTCAGTCAACACGGCAAGCGCCTTTGTCACGCCCCAGACCAAGAGCGCCTCGACTAGTACTGCTAGCACTATTACTAGCACTAGTACTGCTAGCACGCTTGTGTTGAATCATTCGTATCCGAAAAGGTCCACTCCAATGTGGCCAACTAGGGCGCCGTTCCGCAGCTTTTCCGTCCCAACGACGATTCTTCGCGCTGTCCCCAGCGAGAGCGATGCTCCACCAGTCTCGTTTTGGGACCGTTTCGCGCAAGTCTTTTCGCAGGGAGCCGCCGTCAAAGCATCGCGTCCCTACCGAAAGACGAGCTCGGACCAGGAACGCTCGCACGTGCAGCTAGTCACACTTTTGCGGGTCGGCATACCCTCCACTGTCGCGGGCATTGTGGCAACCTTGACCTTTCCCGCCCTTTCGCTAGGTCTCGCCACACTCCTCAATGATGCCGGAGTCTTTGCCGTTCTCTCGCAAGACGCTAGCCAGTTTGTGCAGAACTTCTTGACGGTCGCAGGCTTGCTCTTTAGGTACGTCCACTGAAGAAATACGGATAGCAGTATCAGTATCAGTGCCAGGTACCACGTACCATCACGGAACCGCCGTAGTTCTCACCTCTATTTGTTTGATCCTTGGATCCTCACACCATTCGTTCCGGTATCCATCGCTCCACCAAAAACAGCATTTTGGTAGGACAAACGTACTACTTCATGTATCAACAGCAAGAAATGATTTACTATGCGCTCTTTAACGAAGTCACAGAGGCAAAGTCCTTGCTCGAACAAGTCGCCTTGGTGTGTCAAGGTCGCAGCATGTACTCGAGATGCTTGGACAGTATCAGTCGCTACGTACAAGACGACTTGAAGAAACTGCAGGCCGATCCGGCCGTGTTGCTTTCGGCACGCCCGGTCGACGACCCCTTGGAGTCGATAATGTACATGACCTCCGTGGGTGTGCCGTCAACAGTGTACGAAACGGTCCGTAGCTTGCGGCAAGCCCGGGCGGCTCGATTGGGAGCGCTCCAGAGAAAATTGCCAAGCATCCACATGCTCTTGCTGTGGATTCTTGCCGCCATTGAACTCGTTAGTTTTCCCTTGTTGGGTGCCGGTACACAAACGATTGGGGGGTACAACATTCTTACCGTCGAAGGTGTCTTGTTTGGTGTCATGACGTTTGGCATTTTCTTGACTCTGCGAGTCGTGGGAGAGTTGTGGCGACCAGCCGGTGGAGCTTACAATGTGGATGCTGTACTGTCCGTAATGGTGAGTGGATTGGAAGAAGAACTCAGGGCGCGCATGAAGGGGGCCAAGGTGAATCCGACCTCGGCCGTGGGCGCGGCAACGAGCAGCGCAACGTTGAGCAGTCAAAAGGCGCCGTCGGGCCCGAGTGACGGTGTGAGCCGCGCACCTCTGCCAGTGCAAGCGGCCGCCACCGCCACACCAGTCGTTCAGCACCAGGGAGCCGATGCTTGGACCGCTGCCCGACGAGTGGCGCTATGGGTACGACGTCGTCCGAATCGGCGATTGTAGTCAGTTACAATAGTCAATCAGTCAGGCAGTCACACATACGGCTAGTAGTCTAGTTGTAGTAGACTGACTACCCCAAGGAGATACGTACGTATAAAAAGTGCGCTGGTTTTTAATAATGTGGCAAATAGACTCGTGGGAGCTCGCTTGGCCTATCAGAAATAGGTCGTCCCATGCTGTCCCATCACGCGGCGAGCGTGACGGTGATGAGGAATCCAGCCGAGTTAGTCCTACAGCGGTCGGTCCTTGTGTTGTTGAATCTTTTGTACCAGATCTGCTGGCAAGGTCTTGTGCTTCATAAAATCTCGCATGTATTGAATGGCTTCGGTGCCCAACTCGGTAGCGGGCCGTCCATCCAGGAACTTTCCTCGTAGCCGAGCCGGTGGCAAGTGTCCTTGCAATCGCAGCTGCAAGGATGCAGCTTTCTTGTCGGTCCCTTGTGCGTCTTGCACCATTTCCAAGACATCCATGAGCGCATCCAAACTATTCATTTTCATAAAGGGACACGTGGCGCACCCACCGGCAGTGCTGCAACCATCTCCTCCACTAACACCGGGTACGATACCCAAACCACTCGAGTCACCGTCCGTGGTGGATGTAACGGCTTCACTGCTGACAGGGAATATAATTTCCGCCTCGACCGACTTGCTTCCCGTGGACTCGAGAATGTCTTGGACCGCCTGAACAATCGAAGTCACCATGCCCGCTTCGGTTCCCAGAATAAACTTGAGTCGCTGCGGTGCGTCACCGGGCGCCGCCGCCGCCGCGGCTTGCACTTTGGCAGCGATAAATTTCAAAATATCCGACGTGGATCCCACGACACCCTGGTCGCGCAAGGACTTGGCCATGGCGATTTCAAACATTTCACCCGGCACTTCCAAGTGCGCCGTGACGTAGCAGTCGTCATAGTTGCGACGAACGGCGTCCACGACGGACTGTCCAAACATGTGGTGGACGACGCAGTTTCCAGCGGGAAAGATGACTAGCGAATCTCGCAACGCTGCCAGCGTTTGGCGATTGTGGGCGGGATGCAGCTTGTTGGCAATTTCGTCGTCGGTCCAATTACCTTGTTCCAGGATGGTTGTCAAGAGAGTGACCAAGTTATCTCCCATGTACGTGTCGGGTCCGTAGAGAATCTTTAGATGCGGGCCCATTTGCGCTGACGCTTGCAAAATGGTATTCAAAACGTTACTGCTCGTACACGTGACAGTTGGCACCATGCTGCTACTGACGGCTTTTGTTTCGAGACTGGTATTAATGTAAACGACATGCAAGGCTTCGTGACCAGCCGACTCGTGCTGCAGCCATGCGGTGTACGAGTCTCGTTCGGCCGATTCCGCGAGACTGCAGCCGATACTGGCTTGCGTAGCTCGATAGACAGGTACTGCCGCGTGTCCATTGGTTTCCAAAATGGTTTGCACGGATTCGCTCATGAAATCCACACCCAAACAAGCAATCGACGTTGCACCCGACTGTGCCATGCGTACCGCCATGTCTCCCATGGCGAGACTGTCGGCAACCCCAATTCGATCCTTCATGAGCGGATCTGCCTTGGCTGCGGCTTGCAATACGCCTTGGAGTTCTACATCCATATAGTAATGTGCCACAATGCCCGTGTTGGTTGCTTTGAGCGCTTGCACCAGAGCTTGCACGGCGACCGGATCCGGTTGGAGAAAGGTTGCTTGGGCTTGGGCGAAACTCCCCAAGGGTTGCAAGGATCGATCGGCTCCGATAATGAGAGAGGGAAAGTAATCGACCGACTGGTTGTACGGCGCAGTGGCGGCTGAACTGCTAAAGAACAATCGTAGGGATGCTGGTGACGTATGCTGCCCTGCGCGGAGTAGTGATGATGGTCGGGACCACGCGATGAGTCTTCTACTAGTAGCCAACATGGAAAACGTGTTGCTTGCTATCTCTATCTAATAGGACTAGACTACAGGCAGATGGCAGATCCAACAACGGGCACTTGCACAACAAAAAGTGATGTGTCGTTCGTTCTTTTGGTTCTTTGGGAGGTGATTGGATGATTGGATGATTTATATTGGATGACTTATATTGGATGATGGCGAATGAAGCGAATGAATGATGCGATGCAATTTTATTTGCTCTTCTTGGATCATCTTTTTTTTACAAACGTGCGGCTCGAGGCCAGTCTTGCTTGGAACGCGTGCGTGATTGAAGCTTCGACTAGCTCGACTGATTCGATTCGAGTCGAACCGTCGAACCACGTTTTCAAGAGGTGCCGACATTCGACAGGTGAGTGAGTCAGTCGTTTCAGTAGACTACGTACATACGTACAGAGTTCCGGGGGAACACGGATTTCACTCTACAGATTGAATACTAAAACACTAAAACTCGCTCACCGGAACGGAACTCCCGTAAAATATCTCACCTTTTGTGCCGGCTCCGTACATAGGTAATAATATCGTACTGTAGCTTGCGTTTGCCGGTCGTCGTCGTTCGTCGTTGCTGTATGATGTTGCCAGATAGAGCACAATAATTAAGCACTGCCAGCCACAATAATATCAAGAATCAGGACCTACCCTCATCGAAGACTAGTCTACAAGTAGACTACTTGACTCTGTAGCATTGAATCGACCATACAAAGACGATCGACTGACTCAAGCTCTTATACACAGTAAAGTACCCTAAAAGAAGCAATGGTGCCTCAAGCAGACCCCAACGGTGTGGACGCGTCCCCCAACGATGACGCCGTAGAGACCGCGACTCTTACTGCTACCGGTACTACTGCTCCAGTACAAGAGTCTGTCGGTGACAACGACAAGCCAGATCTGAAAGAAGACCAAGTGACAAAGAGCACCTTTTGGCAGCGCGTGACTGCTTTTTACTGGACCTACGAGTTTCTCATTTTGGTAGTTGTCGCAATTCTCCTCGCCAAGGCGTATCCGCCGCTCGGCGCCGACTACTTGCAGCCAGATATTACCGCCACTTGGCTCGCCGTTTGCTTCATATTTCTCATGGCCGGACTGGGCCTCAAAACGCAAGAGTTTAGCAAAGCCCTGCAGCGCGTTTGGTTCAATCTGTTTGTCCAGTCGTTCAACTTTTTTGTCGTTTCATCCGTCACGTTTGGTGTCTCCAGGCTGCTGGAAACGTTTGATATATTGTCGACAGACTTGGCCGACGGCATGGTGGTGAGCGCCTGCTTGCCAATGACCATCAATATGGTATTGGTATTGACCAAATCGGCCGGGGGAGAAGAGGCGGCCGCCATTTTTAATGCGGCCGCGGGCAACATGGTGGGAGTCTTTCTCAGCCCCGTCTTAATCCTAGGTTACTTGGGTGTCACTGGTGATATTGACTTGTTTGCAGTCTTTTACAAACTGGCCATCCGCGTCGTGTTGCCTGTTGTGATCGGCCAAATATTGCAAAAGAATAGCGTGGCCGTTGTCGACTTTGTCAAGAAGCACAAGAAGGGTTTCAAGGCGGCGCAGCAGTACTGTCTCGTATACATTGTGTATACAGTCTTTTGTCGGACCTTTGAAGACGGTTCAGAATCGAGTATTGGGGATATTTTCCTCATGATCGCCTTTCAGTTCTTGCTCTTGACGGGTCTCATGGTGCTGGCGTGGTTCTCGCTCAGGCTATTATTTCCAAACGAACCAAAGTTGCGTGTCATGGGCCTATTTGGATGCACGCACAAGACAGTTGCCATGGGAGTGCCTCTCATCAACGCCATCTACGAGAATAACTCTGCCATTGGGTTGTACACTCTGCCTCTTTTAATATGGCACCCAATGCAGCTCGTAATTGGTACCTTTGTTGCTCCAAAGCTAGCGACTTTTGTCAAGCGAGAGCAAGAGAGGCTGGGGATCGCAGAAGACGAGGATGGCAATCAGGTCAATGATGTATCAGCAGAGGAGGAGCCGTCACCCGACGTTGAAGCTGTGGAAGAGCCGAAAGAAAGAATACCGAGTTACCAGCGTCAAATAGCAAGTTTTTGACGACACGAAGGAAGAATAGAGCAGGTACAACCGTTCCAATTATAGTAATTATATAGAGAGAACGCGTTTTTGGCTCAAACGCAGCGCTCAAGCATTGCCAGATAACATTTGGACGATATGCATGGCATGGGAGCTAGCTGCGTACTAGCGTTCGGAGCCATGTTTCTGATTCAGCGTCCGCTTGAGTATATCAGTTAGCGCCACTAGTGTCGTGAAGTCCGGACCGCCCTGTAACTTGGCATCAATCCCCTGAAAGTACTCGGGTATATGTAGCACTCTTAATCTACTCTTGACTTTTCTATAGAGCGACGGTCGCTACTCGAGCAGGACACCTACTATCCATGGCTATGTGTCATACCTAACGACAATTACCGTTACCCTCACACATTCTTATCAACAGTGTCATATCGTGTCATAATGGTCCGTCCTCCCCATCATATATCCGGGTACTCTGTATCATAATTTACGAAATGACAAGTGGGGGTAAATGTGAACAATGTCATAAATGTCATGGCTTTCCCTTGTCATTCAGACAAACTAACAATAAAAGCAGGTTTCTCGTTTTCAATCGGGTAAAGATTACTGTACTGTAGTCTATTAGCAGTTGGTTCGGCAGGCTACAGAGAGAAGCGGGATCACAATTTATACAGTATCGGGGAAGAAAGCAAGGTAAAATACTCAATCTTGGTGGAGAAATGTGCAAGGCTTCGAGTGTAGTGGTGGCAAGGTAGCAAGGGAAGGCAAGTAAAGTTGGTGGTTGCGCAAAGGTTAGAAAGGTATGGGATCAAGGCCAAGCAACAAACAGATAGATTGCAGCAGCTTTTGTAAGTGATGGGAGCAATGGGTGCGAGCAAGTGAGCATAGCCAGTGGTCTAGCAGGGGGTGGAGAGTTGAGGGAGCTAGACAGTAAGGTGAAAGCCGGGGTTGGTGTTTTAAACTATCGAAGATACAGTACGATTACATTTTCAATTATGACGTAGGCAGTGTGACGTAATTGGCACACCCACACTAAAGATAAGGCTTCGGCGATGACAAAAATCATTTTCGGGTTCTTGATAAGGAGGATTCCTATTTCCGTTACATTAATTCCGTTTCATTCTACGTTACATCTTTTTGATTGGTCGAGACGACGGCTCTTTTGCGCCTTTCCTACCACCAGATCCAATATGAAGGTGATTACCGGACGACATCTCATAATGTGCACCTTTTCCGCACACTTCTATTTCCAATCCCTGTACGTAGTACCTGGTACTGTCGAAGTCGAGGAAAGAAGAGACGACCATGACCATGAACCTTGCACTTTGGCGAACAAAATACTGACAACAAACGATGTATAACAAGATACATCTGTAACGCAATAGACTTAAACTGAGGCTATCACCGTTGTAGCATCATTACTCTTTTCCTCTTCTAACTGGAAGATTTCGCTTATAAATCATAAAGTGCTCCTTTAAAGGGCATTCATTCACTGAAAATCAGCCACGGTGACGAGCTGGCAACAGATTAAGTGTCAGACAAGACTAGCTAGCGCTCTCCTGAATGGAAAACAGGCCTATCAGTTCATTCAGATGTGTTCAAATGAAGTCCTCTCGCCATGTCGCCATGGTGGCAACTCT
>Ga0307981_1001931_pt1 | contig 17639 bp, 18 predicted proteins | sample OrgLakmetagen987_FD_201849 | JGI IMG/M metagenome (GOLD analysis project Ga0307981, IMG submission 201849) | Saline water microbial communities from Organic Lake, Antarctica - #987 | ecosystem: Environmental > Aquatic > Non-marine Saline and Alkaline > Saline | place: Antarctica: Organic Lake... | reverse complement strand
CCACCACCAACACCTAAAGGTCAACGCCCTATGGGGCCAGACGGCAAGCCTGTCAAATCCGGCACCAATTGGAAAGTCATCATCCTTCTACTTATCGGCGTGGGAATCATTTCCATGGCTTATAACATGAATAGCGGAAGCGATAAAGCTAAGGAAATTGGCGTGGCTGAATTCGTAAATCTTCTAGAGAATGAGAAGATCCTCATCGATCCACTAGATGGATATGAAGGTGACAAGAATAACGCCGCTGCGAAAAATGACTATTTCGTAAAGACTAATCTTAAGCCTGATGATTACCTGACTCAGATCACAAGCGAGAGCGCTTTTCAGAGTAAGTTCGTTGGGAAACGTGATGCCAGAGACTACACTGATCCTGGCCAAAAGCCGTCTGAAAGGCCATTCGCGGTGCTGCTGAACACTCAAGCACACAGCGCATTTATCAACTCCGTGCAGACTAATTATGATGTGGCAATGGAACAGGTCACTGAACTACCGCTCCAAGGAGGGAACACTCAACTGATTACCATCAATCGACTTCAACAATTACTGAAAGAGGGCAACATTGTTCTTAAAGGCAGTAACCGGATGACGCTACAAAAGCTTACCTCTGGCAGCGATGCTGTCTTTGAGGGAGATATGATTGTCATTGCTAAGCTCACAAATGCATCGCCTGACTGGAAGCCATTCACGTGTGTGGTGAATTATAACATCTTAAGTGATCATGACAGAAATGTGATCTTTGGTAAGACTAAATTTAAAGAGAAGATAAACGACGGCACCATGAGAATGTTGTTATGGAATCTACTTCCTATTTTACTCATCGTTTTCCTACTCTTCTTCCTCTTCCGTAGTCAGATGAAGAATGCTGGTAAGGGGGCGATGAGCTTTGGTAAGAGCAAGGCAAAAATGCTCAGTCAAGATAGTAAGAAAGTCACCTTCAAGGATGTTGCTGGTATCCAAGAAGCAAAGGAAGAGCTGTTCGAAATCGTAGACTTCCTGCGTGATCCTAAGAAATTTGAAATACTCGGAGGAAATATCCCTAAGGGCGTTCTCATGATCGGCTCACCGGGAACGGGTAAAACTCTTCTTGCACGTGCTATAGCAGGTGAAGCTGATGTGCCATTCTTCTCAATCTCTGGATCAGACTTCGTAGAAATGTTCGTCGGTGTCGGAGCTAGTCGTGTTCGCGATATGTTCGAGCAAGGTAAGAAGAACTCTCCGTGTATCATCTTTATCGATGAGATCGATGCTGTAGGTCGTCACCGTGGACAAGGCATGGGTGGCGGACATGATGAACGCGAACAGACTCTTAATGCGTTACTCGTAGAAATGGATGGATTTGATGCCCGCTCAGGAGTCATCATCATCGCAGCCACAAACCGTCCAGATGTCCTCGACCCAGCACTCTTAAGACCTGGAAGATTTGATCGTCAAGTTCGGGTGAATCTACCAGACGTAGTAGGCCGCGAGCAGATCCTCGATGTCCACGCTAAGAAAGTGAAAATCAACAAGGATGTAGATCTTGGAATCATCGCACGGGGAACACCAGGATTCTCTGGTGCTGAACTCGCCAATCTTCTCAACGAAGCCGCACTTCTCGCAGCGAGAACAGGTAAGAAAGACATTAAGCAGCCTGAACTAGAAGAAGCGCGTGATAAAGTCCGCTGGGGTCGTGAGCGCCGCTCATTGGCACTTAGTGATAAGGAGAAAGAAAATACTGCTTATCATGAAGCGGGACATGCGATCCTAAACATTATTTGCAAGCACACAGATCCACTTCACAAGGTTACCATTATCCCGCGTGGACCAGCTCTCGGAGTCACGATGTTTCTTCCTGAAGAAGATAAATACACACATCGCAAAGGAGAACTTGTGGATCAACTTTGTGTCGCCATGGGTGGACGAGTTGCCGAAGAATTGAAATTTGGTAATGTGACAAATGGAGCAAGCGGAGATATCCGTCAAGCCACACACATCGCCCGCAAGATGGTTTGTGAGTGGGGAATGAGCGACAAGCTCGGGATGGTAGAATATGGTGGAGACGAATCCGGTGGTGAAATGTTTATGGCTGGTAAAGGTAAGACCTATTCAGAGGAGACAGCACAGCTGATTGACGAAGAGATTAGGGGCCTTATCGAGAACGCTTATGAGCGTGCAAAGTCATTGCTCATCGAGCACCGCGATGCACTAAACTTGATTTCTGAAGCACTACTAGAGTATGAAACTCTCGATGGTAAGCAAACAGAAGAGCTTCTCTACAAAGGAGAAATGTCTAACCCGCCGCACATGCCAACTCCACCAGAGCCGCCAGCACCAGTGCCCCCAGAGCCAGTGAAAAGTGGTGAGACCGTCGGCAGTAAGAAAGATGATGATCCACTCGAAGGGGAAGTGGTAGGAGCACCAGCATAAGAGTAATTTTTCACAAGATCCGTCTGATCCTATTGATCAGACGGATTTTTTTTGCCAATTTTCATATTAGGTAGAACCCGTTTCATGAAGATACTGAGCCTTACTCTAACCTCTTGAAACTTCTAGATTCCAAATAACTCGAGGAGAACCTCTGTTTTCCGTGGCTGGTGGGGTAATTAGTGCCTGGCTAGAAAAAGGCGTTTTAATCAATGCGTAATTGCATTTATTAACGCATTGAGTGATTCTGGACCATGTTTTACGGGGATGGATCCTCGTTGGTCGATAACTCCTTGTTTGATAATGATTTCACCCCTCGATTTCCTTGTTCTCAGACGCGAGGTAATACTTCACTGTGCTTGCTGAGAAGTGAGAAGTGAGAAGTTTTCTTTTTTCGTAGAGAGTCCCATTTTAAGAGACTGATCAAAGGCTTTTTTGGCCCAGAAGCTGGCGGCAAAGTGAATCATAATTCGCGTGATGGTGGAGGCGATCATAGTTGCAGTTGAGGGTGAGTCGCAACACACCTAGAACGAGAATAGTTCAGAGATCCATTCCCTTGCGACCAAGTTTCTTGTGTGCTGGAGTGATGTGTTTTTCGAGTAGCTCGAAGACTTCCTCGCTCGCATCTTATACCGTTTGATTAGTTAGTGTGGATGAATAGCGAAACAAGATAGTGAGAGTAGTAAGGCAGGAGGAAGGAGCCTAGCGGGCTATGCGACTGACGACTAACGCAGCTAATCTTGCTCTATTGTTTTGTGCCCTTTAACAATCAGCTTTGCTGCAAATCCAAAGACCGAGAACAATGCTATTAATCCAGAATAACTGTGAAGATGGAATTAGTGGCAAAACAACCATTGCAATGCTGCAATAACGGGAGGTTCTCCATCTCTCGATCTAGGGATTTCAATTTTCTCAATAGGAACAGCGGCTAACTCACTGCCCTGCCGATCATAGAAACTGAAGCGCAGAATATTTCCGCCTATATCCCTACGAATCTCATCTCCATCACTGATGGTCAGATCTATCTTTCGCCATCGTTGTTTGAACTGGGCGTTCTGCCAGCTGTCGATGTTGGGAAGTCAGTGTCGCGAGTTGGAGGCAAGGCGCAGAGATCTACCTATCGAGCTGTGGCTGGCGACCTCAAGTTAGCCTATGCGCAGTTTGAAGAACTCGAAACCTTCGCGCGTTTCGGTGCCAGATTGGATGCAGACACGCGCAAGACCATCGAGCATGGACGCCGCATCCGCGCGTGTTTGAAACAGCCGGAATTCTCTCCCGTGACGGTGCCTGCGCAGATCGCCGTATTGTTCTCGCTCACTGCCAAGCTATTCGATACTATTCCTCTTGATGAGATGAACGAAGCCGAACAAGCGGTGCAACTCGCTGCCACAAAGATTCCATCAGAAGTGAGCGAGAGATTTGAAACAGCCGATAAGCTTAGCGATGAGGACCGTGAAGCAATCACCGAAATCGCGCACCAATCACTCGCTAAATTTACATCTGATACCAACTAACCACACAAAAACCTATGAAAACCAAACCGTTAATGAACACCCTCCCTTCTAATCTACGAGCCGCCTCTATGGGCTTAATCCTAGCCGTCTTCACGCTCCTATTTGGGCAAGGGTTGGGAATTGTCTTCGGGCTAAATGAGGATAGTATCAAATCACGCTTGAAAGCGGATGCTGCCGAGGTGCTAGCAACGATCTACAAAGGTGACAAGGTCGCAAGCAAGGCGGTCGTCGATAAATCTTGGACCTATATGAAACGAGCACATCTTCATGCGGGAGGGTTAGGCACTACCGGTGTGGCTCTCATCACCGTGCTATGCCTTGTCGGAGCATCACGCAGGGTTACCACTTTCGTCAGTCTCGCGCTAGGAGCAGGCGGTTTAGGTTACTCAATCTTTTGGATGTGGGCAGGGTTCAGAGCACCGGCTCTCGGGAGCACGGGGGCTGCTAAGGAATCTCTCAAATGGCTGGCAATGCCATCATCTGGTGGATTTGTGCTTGCCACGATCGCAGTCCTCGTCGTGGTTTTCGCGTGGATGTTGGCAAACTGTAAGGATAAAGCACGGTCATGAGCGATACGACCGCCAGTCTTAAGCGAAAAATAAGCAGTGCTGGTGATTTGCAATCCGTGGTGCGCACGATGAAGGCATTGGCCGCATCCAGCATCGGGCAATACGAACAGTCGGTGCGTGCTTTGGCGGATTACTATCGGACTGTCGAACTAGGCTTGAGTGTCTGCCTGCGTCAACGCAAAGAGGGAACCGGCACCCTACACAATACGTCGTCTAAAAGTGCCTCCGTGATGAGTGCTATCGTCTTCGGTTCCGATCAAGGACTCGTCGGTCAGTTTAATGATATCATCGCTGACTATACCATCAAAACACTCGCGGAGCTTCCTGGTAAACCAAAGATCTGGGCGGTGGGCGAGCGCGTCCACGCGCGTCTTATCGATGCAGGCTTACCAGTCACTGGAAAATTTCTGGTGCCAAATTCAGTCAAAGCCATCACACCACTAGTCGCACAGATCCAAATCCGGAGTGAAACGCAGCGGTCAAATAGTGCCAATGAGGACGAGGAAGTTTATATTTTCCATAATCGTCCGCAATCTGGCTCACTTTATAAGCCCGTCAGTTAGCGACTATTGCCACTCGATGACGTCTGGCGACAAAGCCTTGTGAAAACCGCTTGGCCGAGGAAGACTCAGCCGCAAGTAATAAATGACCTCTCATCAACGATGCGGCCGCTGATACGCGAATACTTATTCATCTCACTGTTCCGAGCCTGCGCCGAATCCCTCGCCAGCGAAAACGCCAGTCGTCTCTCCGCCATGCAGCGCGCTGATAAGAACATCAACGAATTACTCGAAGATCTCCAAAGCACCTTCAACCGCCTGCGGCAGAGCTCGATAGACGAAGAGCTATTCGACGTCGTCTCTGGCTACGAGGCCCTTGGAGGGTCTATTTAGCAAAAGGGTCTTTGTTATTACTTACCCGTATCTGGTTTATCCTCAAGATCCAGCTTATTCATCTTTGGGGTGATGACGGCGCGGCAATATGGGTTATTTTTGTTCAGGCGATAGAAGTTTTGATGATAGATTTCTCCCGGGTGAAATTTCTTGGCCATTTTGATGTTGGTGGCGATTGGCTTATCAAATTCTTTTTGTGCTTCAGCTTTTGACGCGATGGCTTGTTTTGCCTGTTTTTCATTCTCACAAAAGATAGTAGAGAGATACTGAGGTCCTCGGTCTGCGCCTTGGCCATCTGCTTGGGTGGGATCATGTGCCTTCCAAAACCATGCGAGGATAGTTTCGGTAGAAATTTTCTCAGGATCATAGACGACATGGACGACTTCTACTTCGCCAGTATTTTTATATATCACGTCATCATAGCTTGGCTCAGGATTAGTTCCGCCCATGTATCCTGAGGTGGCGGAGATGACTCCATCGAGCCGATTAAAAATAGCTTCTACACACCAGAAGCAACCTGCTCCGAGGGTGATCTGCTGGTGTCCTTCTGCCACTACGGGCATTGCGGCTGGTTTTTTCTGTTCTTCTGACATGGCGTTATTTTGTGTGAAAAGGATCATCGTCCCTGTGATGGCTACGATGGCTATAAATGCTTTGGTGAGTTTTGTCATATGCTTGTTTAGTTTGGTTACAAAAGTAGGAGTCATCTAGAGCGATAATATTCCCGCATTGTTGCGGGGAGAGATGAACGCAGCGCGTTTATGCGCGTTGTATCTATTGGGTGAGTGTGGAGAAATCTCATTATTTTACTATGCAATATTTCTAGCATCATGCAAATAGAGAATTTAATGTGGTTAAGGACTCGTTTGGGTAATCTTCTTTTTCCTAGTTGACGAGAGATCAATGATACGTGAAAGTCTGCCATCATGAGCCAACTATCTAAAGCAGTCAGTATTCACCCTTATTTCAAAATCAATGAAGGTCGCGTCGATGATTTTAAATTACTAATTAATGATTTTATTAAGAGCACAGAACCAGAGGAGGCCTGTCTCTATTATGATTTTAGTATTTGCGGTGATATTGCGTTTTGTCGTGAAGCTTATGTGGATGCAGATGCTGTGCTTACTCATCTTGGAAATGTCGGAGCCCATATTGAGGCTTCAGGTGCCTTTTCCGAGATGATAAAGCTAGAGATGCACGGTCCAGCAGATCAGCTAGATAAACTAAGAGAGCCTCTGGCTGAGCTACCTGTAGAATACTTCGTGCAGATCGCAGGTGTTCAAAAGTAGTCTGATTAATCATCTAACTTTGCCTAGCCCAGAAACCTACGCTTCAAATGAGCGAGATGGTAATCTGGGTTAGTGCCTTCGCCGGTCGCTTTCTTCATCAGGTCTTGCGGAAGGTAATTGGAACCATGTGCGTGGACATTTTCACGCATCCATTTAAGCAGTGGTGTGTAGTCGGCCTGGTCAAATGCTTCCCTAACAGATTCATTCTTCGTGGCGCTGTTGAAAAGTTGTGAGGCGTTTAAATTTCCAAGTGAGTAAGTGGAGAAATACCCCATGCCTCCCATCGCCCAATGGATGTCTTGTAAGCAGCCTTCTGTGTCAGTCTGTGGCTGCATTCCGAACTTTGATTGGAAACTCTCATTCCATGCAGCGGGGATGTCTGCGACGGCAATATCACCATTGAGAATTTTTCTCTCTAGTGCGAATCTTAGTAGAATATGGAGGTCATAAGTAGCCTCATCAGCATCTACTCTGATGAGTGAGTACTTCGCTTGATTAATGGTGTGGAGAAATTCCTCCACTGACCAGTCTTGCATCTGTGGGAAGAGCTCTTGCGCGCGGGGGAACCACTTATTCCAGAATCCCTGAGAGCGCCCCACATGAGCTTCCCAGAGGAGTGACTGTGACTCGTGGATGCCTAACGAAACTGCGCTGCCACTAGGCAGTCCAAAGTCATCCATAGGCAGTCCCTGCTCATACATTCCATGGCCAGCTTCGTGCATTACGCCGAAGAGTGAGGCGGTGAAATCATGCTCGTAGTAGCGAGTTGTTAGACGGATGTCCTGCGGTCCTAGGGTGGTGCAGAACGGGTGCGTGGTGGTGTCTATTCTACCGCCATCAAAATCAAATCCTATCGATGCGGCGACTTCTTGATTGAGTTTCTGCTGGGCTTCTACTGGGAAATGCCCTGAAAGCTTTCTTGCGGGATTACCATGAGATTTCTCTACTGCCAAGCGAGCTGTCTCGATGATCTGCGGGCTGAAAGTATCAAATATTTTAGCCACGTCAGCAGTCTTAGCTCCGCGTTCGTAGCATCCTAGGAGTGCGTCATATGGTTCGTCCTCGTATCCCCAGAGCTCTGCCTTTTCTTTAGCGATAGCTACTAGTTTTTCCAGGTGCGGAGCGAAGAGGTTAAACTCATTTTTCTCACGAGCCTCTTCCCAGGCTGCTTTCGCGAGCGAGGTGCTTTGAGATGATCTTTCCACGAGTTCCTGTGGGAGTTTGTTAGATTTATCGAATCCGTGTCTCCACTCTCGGAGGTTGGCGGACTCTGTTAGATTGTCAGATACTGCTTGCTCAGCGGCTTCTAGCTTCGCTTGAAAATCTTTACCTGTTGCCATCGCATGGATTTTTCCAGAGAGATAGGAAAGTTGATCTGCTCTATGACCAAGAGCTTTCTTAGGAAGGTAAGTTTCCTGATCCCACCCTAGTGTGGACGCGGCACTGCCGAGGAGGGTGATCTCTTGATTGAGCGAAACGAGTTCTTGGTAAGCTTTATTCATGGTTTAATGAATTAACAGCTCGGATAACCTTCGTCAATCTCATGCGTCCTTTTTCTGGAACTTCTGCGTGATGTAGATAGAGACTAAAATCATGGGGCCACCGATGAGTAGGCCGATGCCTGGAGACTCTGATTTTAAGATGATCAGTGACTCGATGACTCCACAGAGAGGGATAAGAAACCGGTAGCTGGCAAGTAGTGATACGGGATAAATGGTAGAGAGATGATTCCAAAGAGCGAAGCCCATCGCTGAGACGAATGCGAGCCAGAGCGTGAGGAAAATAATTTTGGCATCAAATAACTGAGGTAGTTCTGCGATAGCTGGTGAACCGATTAGAAACAATCCTATGCCGCCAAAAAGTAAGGCGAATCCAGATCCAGCTTTAGAACCCATGGTTGGTTTTATTTTACTGAAAATGATGATTCCTATAGAGCCAAAGAATGTCGCTGTTAGAATCAAGACCGCCCCTAAGAGTGGATTGCTCGCACCGCTACCTGGTGAATACACTGCCACTGCTACTCCAATGAATCCAAAGATTACCGCTGCCCACTGAATCCGGCTAGGCCAGGGGGTTTTTAGGATGACAGGTGCGAGGATCATCCACCAGAAGCTCCCTGACCCAGCGAGTAAGGCAGCTAAACTACCACTAGAAGCGTAAACACCTAAATAAAAGAAGAGGTATTGAAGTAAGGTTTGTCCAAGTGTGAAGAGTGCGATCAGCCGCCACGGTGTGTTTTTAAGTTCAATAAATGGCTGCTTCGCCGCACAGAGTAACCCAACTCCAGCGATCATAAATCTGACACCAGCAAATATCCAAATAGAGAATAGACTGATCTCTAAACCACGTGAATCCCAGTGGCTATACACAGTCTTAATCGCAGGGAAAGCACTGCCAAATAACAGTGCACAGATGAGAGAATAGAATAGGGCTTTGATTGGTGAAGGGGTCATTGAGTGCTAGGTTGACTACCTCTTCTCAATAGCGATGATGGTGATGTCATCCATTTGGTGATAACCATTTACGAATGTTTTGAGATCTTTACTCAGTTCGGTGACGATATGTTCTGCTCCACCAGGGGCTGCAGATTTAAATGCACTTGCCATCCGATCTCTGCCATATTCATCTTGCTGTGGATTCATGGCTTCGGTCACACCATCGGTGTAAAGTAGCAGACAATCACCAGATTCTAGCTCGACGTCGTGAACTTTAGTCACCCTAGAAAATACATCACCATCGTCTAGGCCTATCGCAAGTCCGGGTGGTTTGATCCACTCTAAATCTCCATTTTTGCGCATGAGAGGAGCCTTATCATGGCCTGCACAGACGAGCTGGATACTGCCATCTTTATCGTTTAAAATATAGAGTGCCAAGCTGATGAACATGTCTTCACGTATATCCGTATAGATCTGTTTGTTCACCCGCGCGAGAGCTTCGAGAGGATCTGGCTCACGCAGGAGTTCGCTGCGAAGTGCGCTGCGGCACATCGCCATGATGAGGCCAGCAGAGACACCTTTACCTGTAACGTCTGCAATGACGATGGCGGTATTACCATTCTCTAGCGGGATGTAGTCAAAGTAGTCGCCACTAATGATGAGGGCAGGCGAATTAGTGCCCATTATACGATAGCCAGGAATGTCTGGATCTTTATTTGGCAGGAGTATGCTCTGCAGATCTCTGGCTATCCTAAGTTCGCTTTCAAATTTTCGTTTTTCGTTTGCTTCATGATGGATTTTAGCATTTCCCAGCGCAAAGGCAGACTGTTCGCTGGCGGATTGGAATAGTTTAAATTCACTTTCGGAAAATGCTCGGCCAGAGTTGTCCCTAGTGATGACAAGTAGCCCGATATCTTTACCTCCGTATACCATGGGGGCGACTAGTGCGGATATTTCTTCATCAAAATGCACAAATGCGTCACGGAATGCATCATGGTTTTTCACATCAGGCACATGCTGTGTCACCCCGTAGCTAAGGATGCTACCGAGCATTCCTTCGTCAGCTGGGATCTTACTGAGGCGAATAGCACTTTTTATCGCTCGCGGGTTTAGCTTTGCCTTTTCAAGTACTTCTACTGGTAGTCCGATAAGCTGAGGGCAGTTCTCGCTGAGATAAGTGGGGAGTAAGTAGCGTTTACGGCCATCTAGTAAGTATATTGCACCGCCCACGGCATTCACTACTGTTACGAGGCCATCTACTATTTCACGATGAAGTTTTCCTTCCGAGTGGTCTTCCTCAATAGCGAGTCCTAAGGTGTGTAGGAAGTCGAACATGCGGTTCTCCTCACCTTCTAATTGATCTTTTTCTGCTTTCGTTTTTTGGAGAGTTTGGCGAGTTTTCAGCCATAGCAGATAAAGGTAAATAATGACAAATAGCCCAAACAAACCAATCAGGAAATTAATGAGAGAGAAGTCTTGGTAAAGAGAATTAGAATAAGCTACTAGTATCATTTACAATGGTTCATATTTCTATCACTTTCTCATTTTGGAGCGTAGCTAAGAGCTTTGTCGCCCCTGTTGAATGCGGTTCTCTAGTTCAGCTTCTAGCACATCTAGAACAGTAGAAAATTTCTCGTCATTACTCTCATCAGCATCGCAGAGTAATTTATGAGCATCGAACACATGCTGAGTCCTATCCACTGAAGTAGTTATAGAACACTCTTTCAGAGAGTTACGGATATTCGTGATATTGTCTTTCCAGACTGCATCTTGTGGCTCTATTTCTAGCAACATACTGAGTCCTAAGTCTTCTAATGAATTTCTGTTTTTATCGTTAGCTCCCGTTACTTGGAGCACACCATCTGGCAGTTTAGCTAGCCTTATAGCGATACCTGCCATGGTTCCCATAAATGTGGAGTCCATACCAGTGCAGAGCTCAAGATCTACTACGACACAATGCCTACCAGCAGCCACGTGAGTTTCAGCCCATTGTTTCATCTGGGGGCTATTTGTAAATGAGCCTTTGCCCACACATCGGATCCACGAGAAAACGTCGAATTTCCCGACCAGAATTTGATTTTGATTGCTCACTGCTTTTCTAAGCTGGTGTTCGGTTAAAGATTAATAAAATATAACTTAACAATGAGGGGCGTCAATGATGAAAGAAGATAATTTATAACAAAATGATCTCTTTTATATGTCTTATTATTAGACCAATTCCGCGCATAATAGTTGTGCTTAGAGGATTTGCTCATTAATGATCCATTCAATTTAATGGGTAAAGTGAGATGAGAATTTTGATCGCTCGTGAAATGAAGCATCTCATCGAATCAACGCTTCGGGTATCCAGATGGCAATGCTAGTGGGTGTCTATCCTACCCGTGTGACTAATAATTGTGCAGTGGAAGCGATGGCTGCTGGTCGGTACGGCTCGGCAGTGGTGTATGAAAAACTAGGGTAAGCCACTGATTATTAGTCTAATCAAATGAAAGTGATTTATTCCTGGAATAAAACTGAGACATTATCCACTTTAGATTAGCGGTAGGGAGACATTTGCTCTAGCTTAACGGAACACCTAAGTAAGACATTTTATCACGCTCATCCATGACCAGCATTCTCGGTATCTCTATTCTCTCAGGACTCGGTAACACAGCCGCTGAGCACGCCTCTAACATGGAGGCGGGGCGCACTGGGTTGCGACCTTTAACAGATCTCTTAGTTGATGCTGATTATGGCAATCTAAGAGCTGGATGGATTCAAGACCGCTCGCTGTTGCTCTCACGTAAATGGGCACCTGCATCTGCACTCGCTCTTCATTGCGCAGTTGAAGCAATAGAAGATGCTGGACTTTCTCCATCCGATCTAAAGCACGCTGCTATCATCGCCGGATCATCTAGAGGGAATGCTTATCTTACCAACTGGCCGGGGAGGCGCCCATTTAAGCTTATGGCAGCGTCTAATTCTATGCATGGAGAAATTGCCTCTGCCGTCTCTATCGAATTAGGGATCACTGGTCCGTGGCAGACTATCGCCAGCGGATGTGCTGCCTCATTAGATGCTCTCGGCTACGCCAAAATGCTGCTCGATTCTGGCGTCGTGAAATTTGCTATCGTCCTCGGTATAGAGTTACCATTAGTGCCAGAAATCATCCAGCACTACCAGCATACCGGCGTCCTCACCACCAATGGTATTAACGATCCCTATCATCCTGAAACTTCAGGGTTTTCCCCTGGAGAAGCGGGTACTGCGCTCATTCTTACTTCAGAAAACGTTTCTAATAAACCGAAGGTAACTGGCTATTGGTGTAACTCAGATGCCGATTCGCCGATAGGGATGCCGAGCGATGGCAGAGGGCTGCGAAAATGTCTGGAACAAGCAGTTGCCCGCCTAACAGAATCTAATAGTCCCCCTATTTCCGCAGTCTGCCCTCATGCCAGCGGAACGCTTCTGCATGCTCAGGCTGAACAGGCAGCACTAGCAAAAGCACTGAATCCTAGAGAAGAAATAAGCTTACATCCCTTGAAACCATTCACAGGTCACTCAGTAGGGGCCAGTGGAGCGCTTGATACCGCCATCCTAGCTCACTACATGCGTAATAACCAATTACCACCCAACTTACCTAATCTAACGGCTCCGCCTAAGCCGTTCATTCTGCCAGAAAACCCCACTTCGTTTAAAGACGCCACCCTACTGAAAATAGCAGTGGGCATGGGCGGGCATAACACCATCATCTCGATGGAGAACTAAGGTTTATTCTTTGAAATCAGTCTCCACCTTGATGATTACTTTAGCGTCTCTATCGCGAATTGCTAAAGTCACTTTTGGTATACTCTTGCTCCAGTTAATGTCTAGCGTGCCAAAGTTTATCACGTTCGCAAAGCTCCCAGGAATGCGGTATTTATTAGGGTTATTCGGTGCGTGGGCGTGGGTGAGCCCGCTAGATGTCATTTCTAGTAAATCGAAATTTAGCCCAGTTTCCTTTGGTGTGAGCTTAGAGATTTCTGCCATGTGGCGATCTCCACTAAGGATGACCACGCGCTTGGCATTAGTCTTCTTCAGCAGATCTATGAAACGCTTGCGCTCCGCGGGGATATTTTCCCATTTCTCATAAGGATGCTCAGCAGAAATAATCTGAATACTAGAAACGATAATGCGTAAATCTGCTGGCTTCTGAAGCTGCGCTTCTAGCCATGCCCATTGTTCCGCTCCGAGTATCGTCGCTTGAGGGTCTGTGATGGGGAAGTATATCTTACGTCTGCCCACTTTACGTCGATCTAGCGCGCTGCGATGATAACGGGTATCAAGATTAATAATCTGAGTTACCTGACCCGTCGCCCCCTGAGTGTGGCTATGGTAAATACCCTCACGCTTTCTAGCTGGGTGATCTGCTGGGAAGCCAAATGCATCTAGGAAAATATTTTGGGATTCTGCTTTCTTTGGATATTCTTCACCAGCATCATTCTTGCCGTAGTCGTGGTCGTCCCAAGTTGGGAGAATTCGGTGCTCTTTTGAGAATTTAGCGAAGGCTGGTAGATCTGTTAGTGCCTTATACTTGTCACGTAGCAACTCCATATCTTCTGTATCGCCATAGACGTTATCTCCCATGAAGAGAAATATCTGTGGTTTCATGGAAGCGATGACTGGCCAGATTTTGCTCGCACTCTTATAGTTCGGCTTAAAACATGAGCCACACGCTATCTTAGTAAGTGTGACAGGATCTTTCGTCGTTTCTTTAGCAGAGACAAACGAAGAACAGATAGCGATGGTGATTAATAAGTTTTTCATTAGTTTACGAGGGTGAAAGTGCTTAACATAAGCATCCGGGACAGTCCTGGACAAAATGCTTGGTCGCCTTTTCTGTTAAAGCGGGATAGTGGTCTTGAACGCAGAGTGCTTTATCTCCTAAAGTGTTCCTAGCAGAAAATGCGCAGCCCTTTGGTGGATCAGTCAGCATGGGTGGTAATCCAGGAATAGTGAACAGCTCCTCGCCCTTCTTATGTGTGGCAGGGATCGACTGTAGTAATGCTCGCGTGTAAGCATGCATTGGGTTTCCAAATAACGAATTAGCCGGAGCACTCTCTACGATCCTACCAGAATACATCACGTTCACATGGTCACAGGTCTGCTTCACCACCGCGAGGTCATGGGTGACTAGCACCACTGCGGTGCCGAGCTCATTCTGCCGGTCCTTTATCAGATCTAGTACCTGCTTCTGCACGGTAACATCCAGCGCCGTAGTGGGCTCATCACAGATTAGAAGTTCGGGGCGGGTGATTAGAGCCATGGCGATCATGACTCTCTGGCGCATTCCGCCCGAGAACTCATGCGGATAGGAATTGATCCGCTTTTCAGGTTCAGGGATGCCGACTTCTGCTAACGCATCTATTGCTTTATGTAAGGCAACCTTACCTTTAATTCCCTCATGGATCTCTAGTGGCTCGGTGAGCTGGGTAGAAATTTTTAAATAGGGATTAAGCGAAGTCATCGGATCCTGAAAGATCATTGAGACTCGCTTACCACGGATCTTTCGTAGCTGCTTTTTGTTCACTTGAAGCAGGTCAATACCATCGAAGATTGCCTTACCGCTGTGGATTCTCCCTGGAGGGGTGGGGATCAGACCAAGCAAGGAATAACAGCTCACAGACTTACCTGAGCCAGACTCTCCCACTATACCTAGAGTCTCGCCCTTATCAACTGAGAATGAAACATCCTCCACCGCGTGGACGATACCATTTCTGGTGTGAAATCTAGTGGTCAGGTTGGAGACATCGAGAATAGCCATTTTAGAATAGTGAGTGTGGAGTGGTGAATGTTGAATTGTTGACAGCGGAAAGCCAAATACTTCGCTACTTTCCTACTATCTACTAGAGGTAAGCTTTAAGCCGCTTGCAGACTTCTTTGACATTTTCGCGTGAGTTGAATGCTGAGATCCGGAAATAACCTTCTCCAGCGGCGCCAAATCCTGAACCAGGTGTGATCACCACATTAGCTTCTGTCAGCATCTTGTCAAACATGTCCCAGCTAGTGAGCCCTTCAGGACAAGCCACCCAGACATAAGGAGCATTTTCACCGCCGAACACTTTAAGCCCGATCTCCGTGCAAGCCTCGCGTAGTAGCTTAGCATTGCCCATGTAGTGATCCACTAGTGCTACTACCTGTGCTTTTCCAGCATCAGAAAATATCGCTTCAGCACCGCGCTGGATTGGGTAGGATGCACCATTAAATTTGGTAGAGGTGCGGCGTGCCCACAGCTGTTTGATAGAGATACGTTCGCCAGTGGCAGAGACACCTGTTACCGTTTCTGGGATAGTGATGTAGGCGCATCGAATACCAGTGAACCCACCATTTTTAGAGAACGAACGGAATTCGAGAGCACACTCATGCGCACCTTCGATCTCGTAGATAGAGCGGGGGACATCATCATCCTGAATGAATGCCTCATACGCCGCATCGTAGAGAATGATCGCGTCATTTTCCTTAGCGTACGTTACCCATGCAGTGAGCTGTTCGCGTGTCGCAGAGGCTCCAGATGGATTATTAGGATAGCAGAGATAAATAATGTCCACTTTTTCGTCAGGAATAGCAGGGACGAAATCATTTTCAGCAGTACAAGGGAGATAAACTAAGCCTTCATAGCGACCCTCTTCATCCGCCTCACCGGTGTTGCCGATCATCACATTAGTATCCACATACACGGGATAAACTGGATCAGTAACAGCGATTTTATTACCTTTACCGAAGATATCGAGGATGTTACCTGTGTCGCATTTAGATCCATCAGAGATGAAAATATCATTAGCGCTGATATTCAGGTCAGCGTAGCAGTTTTCCACGATAGCTTCTCTAAGGAAATCATATCCCTGTTCAGGTCCATATCCACGGAAAGTGTCACGGTTTCCTAGCTCGTCAACAGCCGTATGTATTGCCTCGCGGACCGCTGCCGGAAGCGGCTCAGTGACATCGCCGATGCCACATTTAATAAGTGAAGCTGCTTTATCTGGGTTTGCATCCGCGTAGGCACCTACGCGTCTGCCGATTTCAGGAAATAGATATCCTGCCTTTAATTTTAAGAAGTTGTCGTTGATTCTTGCCATGATGGATGGATATTTGACGAATCCAGCCGATATGCAAGCTGAAATCGATTGATTTTTTTGGTGGAGCTTTACTGGCTTAGACTAAATAGGGTGTCCGGAAGTCTTGGGGCCTCTGCGAGCCGTTGATTAGTTCACTGGTCATTAGTTCATTGGTTTATTGGTCCAGCACAGTGAAACACTCCGCGGACCGAAGTTCCATCATCCAAGTCAACGAAGAATCCGACCAATGACTCATCAACCAATGACCAGTCAACGTGCCGCAGGCACCAACAGGGTCGAATAGTCGATTCTTGTCTATACGAAACGAAACCACCAAGCTACCCTAAAACTGTGCCCGCAAAAAAGAACATCCAGAAAAAACTTAATAAACCGCTAGTAGGCAAGACGCTTATCAAGGAGGTTAACCGTCGTATTCGCTTGGCTCGTTCTCACTGGGATGCGCATAATAACAAAGCCTGTCGTAGAGAACGTCAGCACGCCATCGACCTCTACGAAACCCTCACTAAAGAACAACGCGAACAAGTCCCGCAGACCCTTCGAGTGTGGCTCAGATACCGCAGCGAGAAATATTTTGGTGAACATCGGACACCACCTGAACAAGGTTAGACGAGATTAGGGTATTTTACCTCATTGTCTGCGGCACGTTTATTGGTTGAATCGTCATTGGTCGAGGACAGTGAAACAGTCCAGCAAGATGAATGATCCGGGAGTTACTACCTCATCTTAGTTCCATCATGCCGGACCAATAAACCAATGACCAGCCAACCAATCAACGGCGTTCAGCGCCCCAAAGGTGTTGAATAGCCAAATCTGGTCGGGTACAATTTTTTTACCAAATCCTATTGACAAAACCTCCTACACAAATGACCAATGGCTACCACATTATGTTAGATTTTAGCGAAACAATAGAAGAACTCATCGAGGACGTAGAAGCAGATCCAGACAAGACTCTCACCGAGGTAGAGCAGAACATTATGAACGCCGTTGAGGTGGCAAATATTACGGAGGAAGAAGGGCTCCATGGATTCTGGATGAGCCCGCTCAACCATGAGGCAATGCTCAAATCCCTTGACGAAATAGGAGCTCATGCCCTGTTAGACCTCTTCCAGTCCAGCCAATGGTGCGGGACAAAGTCTCCTGATCAAGAGCTCAACGAAGTGGAACTCGGTCACCTGGAAGATATTGAGTCGGAGCTCACTCCCATGCTCGAAGAACTTCCGGATCAGCTTCAGGAATACTTGGATGATGAATTATAGCTCAGCGAGCAGTTCGCTTACCGTTATCAGCGATGAGTGGAGTAAGCTGTTTGAATTAAGTGATGCGTTTTTAGTCCCAGCGGTGCAGAGGATCTAGTTTTGTAAGTATCTCGAATATAGTTTTTTAACTTATTCTATTCTGTCCAAAACGGGAGCATTAGAAAAAAATAAACTGAAGTTAAT